>OFQY01000064.1_pt1 | contig 43246 bp, 66 predicted proteins | sample 1542991 | NCBI WGS metagenome assembly OFQY01 (sample SAMN07774224, study PRJEB24372) | wastewater metagenome | isolation source: Exp Tend VB 10WW | collected 2016-02 | reverse complement strand
ATAGACCGAGACCTATTCCAAGACAAGTTGTCCAAAACAACAAGGTTGCAAAGTTTTTGGACTTGGACAAGTGGAAATGATCTCTTTGTGCTCCTACACAAAGCTCACTTTGTGCTCCTACAATTTCCACCAAGGGGCTTCGATCGGTTGGGACAGGGATGGATCCTGCTCGACCAATCGAATGCACAGAAGGGCCTCCTGGCGCGTCAGAACATCGTACTCAAAAAGAAATCCGTGCCGAATGAGCAATTCGTTCTCCTCTTGCTCGAAAAGTTCTTTTTTCAAATCTGTCAAGATCCGACCTTGGTTATATGAATTTCGTGTGGGCGCAGGACAACTTCGCTCTCTGTTCCATCCAATCTTTTGGCGACTATATAATCAAGCTCATCCCATTTGTGCATGATGGCTCGATGTTTTATGTTTGGGCTATGATCGAGCATAAATGCAACAAAGCAGAATATAGGAATAAAAAAAATATAATAAATCATGAATTTTTCCTTTTGGCACAATGAACGCATTTTCTGCCGCAATATATGCAAGACTTTTTCACATACAAGGCGGCATCTCGAAATGAAATGTTCTTTTCTTCTTTTGTTTTGATGATCTCATCGAGAATTTCGTTCTTGATTTCATCAACCAATTTTTGAGGAAGCTTCAATCTCAGGTTTGCATCAAAAATAATGTCGTGGCGCATTTCTTCTGCGAGAACTGGAAAGCAAGCATCAAAGAGTTGTGTGATCCATGAAGTCATTTTGGTGCTCGATTGAATACCGAGGAGGTTCTTGGCTCGGCCACTCCGGTTCCAAATGATGTGAAATATTTTTGTTTTCCAAACTTTATCTCTCTTGTTCCATAAGAGCCGAGTTCGACTCCATCGATGCATATATCAAAAAAGCCTTCGTCCGTGTTTTCGATCGTCATTTTCTGTGGGTCTCTTGAAAATGCCAAATAATACGAATCAGAACTTGATCTCGCCCCACCTTGAACGGCTTTTTGCCCTTCGGGATTGTCATTTGGCGACTTTTTTTGATACAATCCACGGAACTTCATCTGCCTGATCAAGTTCCACTTGAAAAGTTTTTTTGCCAAGCCACAAATTTTATTCAACATGCTCCCTATTTAGACTTTCATTTTTCAAATTTTGAAGATATTCTTTCAGAGAATCAAATCTTGGCTGCTGCTCCGAGTCCAGTCCAACTTCTTTTTCAATTTTTGAAAACTTGGCGACTTCTACTCGAACCAATTTCAAAATGTTAAGAAGTCTTTTTGTTGGCAGCTTTTTTAGCTGCTCGACGTTTAGTGGTTGGTGCGCTATTTTTTTCATTTTGTTTTTCAACCAAACTCTCATAACCAAGGTGAACTTCTACAGATGCGTTGTACATTCTTCCGGTGTCGGATATTGAACGAGCAATCTTTTCTAGATCTCTACCCAAGTCGGACCAGAGATACTTTAATTCTTTCCCGCCTAGTTGTGAATGTTCTGTTGCTGGAGTACGATAAAAATCATCATCATCATATAGCTTTGAGTGATTTTCGAGATCATCCATTCCAAACAAAACATCTTTTAAATGCTTTATGTGTCCTTCCATCGATTTAAAATTAACAGCAAGCGCATTGTGCATTTGCGCCAATCTTTGTTGGTGATGCTTTGGCAAATCTTTTTTGTTCACGACCTCACCATATATAATTTTCCATCTCTAACCAATTGACATTTTAGTTGATTGAGAGTGTCTTCTTCCATTTCGCAATCACAAATAATCAAATCCAAAGCAAATCCACGCAGCATACCGCATGAGACATTTTGCTTTTTCAAAATACGAATTTTTGAAAAGTTTTCAAATTTGATTTCGCCAACACGATTCATGGAGACGACTCTCATTTCAGAGTTCAATATTTTGCTCGATAGATTTATTTCTTCCAAGATACGACTTCTAAAATTTAGAAGATTTCCATTGGAATCGTCAACAATGAATGCGACCATTTTATTTGCATCAAATACCTTTTTGCAAATAGCCTTTAGCGCAAAAAGTATATCTACAAATTCCATGTCAATCCATTTTCTTTAGAATCTTTTTTCTTGTTGGATTGCTAATTTTTTCAAACCAACCATTCAAAGCTTCTTTCGCTTCTTTTGGCGACATTTTTCCCAATCTTGAATTTGGGTCATAAATGGCTTTGATTTCCAAATCGGACAATTTTTCTTTGCCGGTCAGGAAATCAATTGCTAACTTTTCTATTGTTTCTTTGATTGTCATTCGATTTTCTCCACATCATAGCCCTGCTCTTTCAATGCCTTGGCAACAGTTTCAGCACTTACTTCCGGCTGCGGGGCTGGAACATATCCTCCGTTTTTCCAAATTCCGGCATGTTTTACAACGAACATTGCTTTATTTATTTGTTTGTCGGTCTCTTCGACAATTGCTTTGATTGTTAGTTTCTTTGGCGCATTGCATTGGAATTGCTCCTCTCTGTCGAGTGGGTGTTCGACGCGAGACACTGGCATACCCTTTGGCTCAACACCTAGAGTGCCGCCACGTTCAAGGGCGGTAGCAATTCTTTCTAGGGCAGAGCAAATCCTTTCAGCTTGGTCGATGTTCAAATTGGCCTCGCGACTTCTTTGACTAGAATAGCAATTCCATCTCTTAGTCGTTTAATTCTAAGTCGCAACAACAGAATTTCTTCTTTTAGTTTTTTATTCTCATTTTCAAATGAAGAATTCTCCAAACAATTAATTCCGTTCAAACTATCGACCTCGGAACGTAGAGCAGTTCTTTCTGCTGCCAATTTCTTAATTGTACGAACGAAATCTTGTAGATCCCGTGACAGGCAGATATCTTCGGGCTCTGAACTTCCATCCTCCCAAACATTAACGCCATCCACAACAAGAAGGTTGCCATCATCAAGTTCAATGATTTCTACGCCATCCTTTGGGCGAATAAACTCTTTCCATTCATCTTGGGTCATTCCCAAACTCCCCAGGCCGTGCGCGCCTTGTTCGTCATTCCCCACTGAACAACCTCATCACGATCGGGAGATTTGCAAATTTCAAAAATACCCTTCTTGAAAACTGGAACTTCGAGGTAAAAGAAGTTTCCGGCCTTTGTCTTTCCAAAAATCATGTTGGGCCAATCTTCATCTCGACCATCAGTGAAATTGAAAACTTCATCAACTCCCTCAACGCTGACAACTGGATTTGTTGCAAGGATCTCTTTGATGTTATCTGACATATTGATCATATAAATCTCCTATTCAACAATCATCGTCGTCGTTATTGAGACCAACAAATCTTTCGTGGTTTGGTGCGATCGACCACGGGCGAAAAACAATTGTCTTCCAATTTTTGAAAAAAGCCTTCTTCATGTAGTCCTCAATGAACGTTTCATGAAATACTTTGTTTGCAACTTCTACGGAGTAGCTCCTCACAAAATAATTGAACTGGTGACTTTTTTGATAATCTGAATATGCGAGATTAAGCGTTGCGTCAATCCACGGATAAAAAAGATTCAAAACAAAACCCGAAATCACCTTCTCCATTTTTGTCCTCCAATGCCGCAAGTTAGATTCGAACTAACCAGTCCCTTACGGGAGCCAGATTTACAGTCTGGTGCAGTCCACTACCTCTGCTGCGGCCCGTCTTGACACCCTATCCACGCTGGAGGGCGCGTCAAGGGCTCATGTGTGATACGGTCGGTCCCACGAGTTCTTCGGTTTCAGGAAAAGTTTGAACTTGAGAAAGCCAAGCTTCTCATAACTCATTTCGTCGAATGAGATATCTCGAACAGAGTAATTTTCAAATTTTATAGAACTCACAACTTCGCCATTGCTGCTTAGAAACTTCATCGTTACAAATATGGGAGTTCTAGGAATTTGTGTCAAAGATTCTAAGTTGGCTGGAGTAACGAACCCTTCTAGCTTCAAATCGCTCCAACCAAGAGTGTAATGAAAGTTTGGCAATTCGGCCAAAGTGAATTCGAAAGAATCAATTCCTTGAAGATTATTCACCAAAAACCTATGACGAGCAATTGGTTCAAACTGGTTCATCTTACAGCCCTTTGAGCTTGCTAAAAATTCCGGAAATTGATTCGAAAACTGTTCTTTTCTCTGAAAGTTCGGCTTCCAAACTTTCGATATGTTTTCTTTGAGCCCAGAACGCTCCATCCAATTTCTGCAAATCCTTCTCAAGAGAATGCCTTGTTCTCTTCTCGTATTCAAGAGCGTCACTCATAGTGTCAAGAGCATCTTGTAGCGCCTTAATTCTACTGTTCGACTCCTCTACCTGACTCAGCTTCTCTTGAGTGGAAACTTCAAGTGCCGCCTCTAATTGCTCAATTCGGAGTACATCACCCTCCAACTTCTCTTTGTCTTTCTTCACTTCAAGAAAAGCCTCTCGAACTTCATTTGAAATGTCCAAAAGGTGAGAAATTGCTTCTTGCGAAGCAGTTTTTAGCTCGTCAAATTTTTCTTGCTCAAATTTTACTTGAGCCTCCAACTCAAGAATTCGCGCCTTTAGATCATTGACTTCAGCATGTGGCTCTTCGATGCGATGAACATCGATCATGGAGTCGTTATGAATGGAAAGACTGGCTCCATTCTCCACCAAAATCTTTTTTAGAACTTCTAGATCCTGGCGCTTTTCAAGACGAAGCGAGCCAATGTTGTTGCACTCTTCATCGGTGAGTGACAAATTCAAATCATCATTGTCGCGCTGCCAAATTGTGAGTGAGGATTTATATTTCTTGATTGAAATCTTTGGAATTCCGCTGAATGATCCTCGAAAATGTTTCTTGATGAACTTCCATTTTGCCTTTCTGGCAGAGGGAGCTTCAATAATTTCGTATGCAGCCATCTCTTCTGGCGGCTCGGAAGGATTCAACGATGATTTTGTGAATGGCGCGGAAAAACATTCAAATTTAAACATTATATCTCCCTTTAATCAGAACGGAATTTCATCAGTATCAACAGGATCTTCGGCAATAACCATGAGAATATAAGATTGTGGAATGATGAACATCGTTGAATCAGGATTTGTTGGATCGGTTCGGAAAGATGGAATGGAATTGTATCCATTGTTCTGCACGACTAGCGTATCTCCAATGCCGACGTGATATCCGAGATCGTCACTCACTGGAACTCTTACCACCTCAAACAGTTTCACCGACTCTTCTGAGTGTGAAGTCGTAAGAACAAGACCAGATTTGGTTGTTTTCTCCTTTTTGATCTCTTTGGCTAGAAAATTCTTGTTTACCGGACGACTTAGATCTGTATTAATCATTTTCATTTTTCCTTCTTTGCGAAACAAACTCAGCCCTCATCTACACTTTGATTCAATTTGATCAAATTCTGAATTGGTTCATAAAACGGCGGCGTAAAACACTCCACAAACGGAGAAAACTTGTACTCTAACATTGCAGACTTTTCATTAATCTCCAAAATTGTGAACGTCTCTCCTGGAGAATTTACAACAGCAACAACTTCGCCAACGCTAAACATAAAACCTCACTATTCAAAACGAAAATCTAACATGCAAGGGTTGAACTTGCGATCTCCGCATCCCAAATGCGGCGCGATACCACTTCGCCAATGTTAGATGATGATGGGATCGAATGGAGTTGAACCACCGACACGAGGATCTTCAATCCCCCGCTCTACCAACTGAGCTACGACCCCAACGACGGAAACTCTATCACAGCACAAAATTCCGTCAATAACGAAAACTTACAATGACCAAAATCTGCGAATCAAAAAGTTGACAAATCCCTCTGCTTAGAAACTGTTCTATTTTTCTCGATCTTAATGTAATTCTTACTTTCCATCTTAGAAATGGTCTCCAAAATGTGTTTTTTGGTGTATTTTTCCTCAAGATTGTAAACAATCTCATCAAGAGGAAGAGAACCATCCGCCAATAAATCTAGTACGACTTCGTAACGAACAAGATATGAATCTGCTTTCATAAAAATTACCCTTAAAATCCTTTAAAACTCAATTATTCCTTCAAATACGAACCATCGGAATACAAAACATCAAACTTAACTCCAAGCTCTTCCGAAAGCTGATCGATTATATCGAAGAATGTGTCGAGGCTCAACACGTTTTCGGCCTCATATTCCTCTCCTTCGCCACCTTCAAGCAGCCAAACTCCATCTCGATGAATTTTTCTATGATTGAAACTGTCAATCCAAACAATCAGCGGCTCTTTTCTATTTTTGCTTTTCACGAAGTCAGAAACAGAAACTGCACAAATCTTTATTTGCACGCCAGGAGCAATTCTTTTGAATTTTTTCCTAACTTCACGATCTAGAGCATCATCAAATTTCGCAATCTCTCTTTCGATCTTTTTTTGAAGATAAATAGATTCTTGAAACAAGTCTCTTACGAGCTTTACTCTCTTCGAAAACATCTTAAACGCAGCCTTTCGCGTGTCTTAGGGTTCTTGTGGAGGCTCTGGCGGTGTTGAATCTTTACTCGCCTTTCCGCCTCCCATTTTAGTCCGAACCGCTTGAGAAAAATCTGGAAACAATTTCTTCAGAAAGTTGTAGATCCACGTCGATAGTGCTCCGGAGAGGGCAAAATACAAGATCGAACTCACTGTACCACCAGTCGCCAACTCTTCGGGTATTGTAGCTGATAGGACCAACCCAAGCAAGCCGCCAGCGATAACGGGATGCAATGGCAGCGTGCGGACAAAAAGCCCTCTCAGACCGGTTTGGTCAGTTTTTTGACCCTTGATCACAATCGATTTAACGACCTCACCAACGATCGCCAAAATTACAGCGACAGCAACAAACGGCCAGTTGAGATAAATTAGAGAAAATACTTTTTCTAGGTCCATTGGATTTAATCCTAGTCATAAATATAACTAGATCAAATTTTTTCTCTCTAAATCTGCCCTTACATCAAACTTACTCAACATCTGAAGTTTTCTATTCGAAAGTCTGACACTATCTTTAGTCTCAATGGAAACTTCACGAATCATTCTCTTCAATTCTTCTAACTCTCCAACCACAGTCTTCTTGAGAGTTTCGTACTGATAGATTCTTTCAAGTCTGAACTCTTCTAATTTAGGAAGACACTCTTCTGGAGTTCTGTATACTGAATTGCAGTAGTAAAGCTTGTATATTCCCTCAAACTTATCCAATTGAGATTGGTAAAATGTTATATCACCGTAGTGCCAGAAGACTTTCCGTTTAGCCTTCGGATTTCCCGAAGGTGGAAGTAAATCTATAACCTTTAGCTCTTCTATTATGAATCCACAACTGATTATGTCCTGAACTGGATGATAAACAATATCACCAATACTCATACTTCCTGATAGATTTTCCATAAGTTAACTATTGGTTTACCCATCTTTTTAGCATATCGAATGCAATGAGCGGTTCCACCTTCATTTCCACCATTCCACATAGCCAAAACCATGTCAGAATTCTCTACCATCCAAATATTCCTATCAAACATGCAGGATTTGGTGTATTCTTCGGAGATGTAATGCTTTTCTTTAGCCAAGAGCAACAACATTTTTCGATGTAATTTATCTGTATCAGACCACTTTTCATCTTGATTTCTGCATGGAATAGCAGCAATTAGAGGTATTTTTAGATGAGTTGCAGCTTGAGCTAGTGCCAAATCCCATCCAACTGCCATTCCGGAGATTACTTTGTCCGGTTTATTTATCTCTAACCAACATTCAGCAATATCAACCAATTTGTTGTGAGATTCGTTTGAATATCCACCTAATTTATCTGGTCGGTGACCTGTTCCGCAAACGATGCTCATTCAGAATTGTAGCTTGGTTTGAAATTCTAGTCAATATTCAACTTTAAATTAGACAGGAAATTGAGTGTATGCTACCCTTAATACAGATGTTGAGCGAACGAAGTGAGCGAAACATCTTCTATTATTCTCTCTTATTACTCTTCTCTTTAAGATTTATACTAAGATACTATTCTTAGAGATAGTTATTAGGGAGATTGTAAGAGGGAGACACTACACATATGGCCATCAAGAAGAAAAAACAAGCAGCGGTGAAAGAATTTAATTTTAATGTCGGCGATGAAGTTTTGGTCGCAGCAAGCGAGCTTGAAGATTTGGCCAAGTCTTTTTCATATTCTCAGAAAGGAGTCTTTTTCGACGGAGGTAATCAGATTAACTTAGTTTTAATTTTAGGAGAACTCCAGAATGAACAAATCGATAATTGATTTTGATGTTAGCGATTCTTTTGTTATAGATTTTGATGTCAGTAAACAAGTAAAAGTTAAAGAGGAAGTCAAGAAGAAAGATTCGATTCTACCTAATAGAGTTTACCATACCGAAGTTCAAACAGAAATTTACAAGATATGAAAAGTCATCCCGTATTTCAAAAAGCAATAAAGACGACCGAGATAACAAAAGAAGAGGCAAAAACTTTCTTTGATGATCTTTATAAAGAAACTGATCTCTACGTTAGAAACAATTGGAAGTATTACGTTAACAACGGAATGTGGCCAATCAAGGCTAGAGTCAGAAATGGCGCTCAAAAAGATCCAGTCTTTATTGTAAATCATTGTACCGGATCCAAAGACGGAAAGCACGAGCCTGCGCTGCATCGCTTCTTTCAGTCCAAGATGGCATCGGCCCACATTCTAATTACAATTACCGGCAATTTGATCTATCTGGTTCCCCTGACCGATCTAGCCTACCACGCGACGAAGCGGTCTGGAGTAATTCTAGGGGCTCTGGCAGCCATGCTAAAAATCAACGATTCGAAGTTCTTGAACGAGCCAGGAATTGAAGTTGTTGGAAGTCAGTTTAAATTATTTACACCAGAACAGTTTGAATCGGCAATAGTTGTTCAGAGAATAATGGTTGCATATTTTGGTGGCTCTATAAAACAAATTAAATCTCATAGATTCTTCTCTCCGCAAGATAGAAGTGATGATCCTTCGTTTTTGTATTTCTTGCCACTCGTAGAACATGCGGTTTTTAATGATGTTGATATTTCCAAGGATGATTATTGGATTTCGAAATACAAGCTAGATCAAATCAGTTTTGCTAATAATTCTTTTGATACAATAGACCGTTACGGTTTGTTAAGTAAAGATGAATGGCAATCAAAAAGATTGAGAATGAAAGGAAAGATTGATAAATCTTATTTGTATGATAAGTGATGAAGATCGAGTTTTGAAATTTTTTCAAAAATATAAAATCGACAAAAATTGGTTAGAAGAAAAAATAAATAAAGAAAGATTATCAAACGACGAAATTGGTAAGTTGATTAATTTGTCTGGGGATTCGATTAAATTAATGATGAAATATCTGAAAATTAAGAGAATCTCTAAAAGCATTTCTGGCATAGAAAAAATGAAGGCTACCAAAAATTTACCAGAACAAAAAAAGAAGATGTCTGACATGGTATCTGGTAGAAAGAATCCGATGTTTGGTAAGAAGTTGACGGTTGAACAACTAAAGAAAATATCGGCCACTTCTAAAAAGTTGTGGGAAGATTTAGAGTATAGAACATCTCAGAGAAATCGTATGCTTGGAGATAAAAATCCCAATTGGAAGGGTGGAATTACGGCTCTTTATGAGTAGTTAAGGAAATGTTCTAGTTACTTCAATTGGAGAAAGCAGGTTTTTGAAAGAGATAAATATGCTTGCGTTGAATGTGGATATAGCAAGGGAGGCATTTTAGAGGCAGATCATATAATTCCGTTCATTTATGTAATGAATAAGAATAAATTGGAAAATTTAGAGCAAGGACTTCGGTGTAGTGATTTATGGGATATTTCAAACGGAAGAACTCTGTGTAAATTTTGCCATGAAAAAACAGACACCTGGGGAACCAAAGCTTTAAATTTCAGGGAATAATTCTAAAATTGCCGGAATGAAAATTCGTGGCACATTCTATTGAATGCCGCTACCAATTTATCAAAAAGAACTTCATGATCGCCCTCACGTTTCGTTTTCCGAGGCGTATACATTTTACAAGTGTCACTACAATCACTGGCTGAATTATCGTGAGAGGAAGCCAAGAGAAGACACGATTTATACAATCTTTGGTAAATCTGTTGGTCATGCACTTGAGCGTTACAAGAAAAACAATGTCAAGAATTCCTGGATCTCTATCGGGAAAGATATCGTTTATTTCTTGGCGGATAACGGAGAGTGGTCCGAATACGTCAAAGAGGAAGATCGGGACTGGCGAAAGTGGAGCCGTTCTGGATTTAGAGTATTCAAAGAAACTCTTGAGTTTTTGGATAAAAACTACCCAAATTGGGAGCTTATTGACTTCGAATATGAGCTTTTTGAGCCAATTGATGGCTCGACCAAGAAATTTAAGGGCTATATTGACATAATCTTCAAGTGGAATGGCAAGATTTACATCTTCGATTTCAAGACGTGCAGTTGGGGATGGGACAAAGAAAAGCGCCAAAATACTCAAAAATTGTACCAAGTAATTCTGTATAAGTATTTTTACTGCCTAAAACACAACATTGATCCAAATCTCGTTGAGTGCGGATATCTTTTGCTGAAAAGAACTCCAGCAAAATCTGATAAAACATCTGTTGAGTTATTCGAACAAAGCAGTGGCAAAGTCAAACTCAATAATTCCATTGAATGGTTGAAAGAACAAGCCGTTGGAATTGACGCTGGAATGAATTTGAAGTTGAAAGATACTTGCGAGTTTTGTTCCTGCGGAGCCGCACCAAAGAAGTTTTTTCGGCGTTCCAAGTGAAGTGTGTATATATACACATGAGTACACATGAGTACACAAGTGTACACACTATGACAAGCGAACAATTTTGTTATTGGCTCCAGGGATATTTTGAGATGTACAATCCAACTATCATTCCAGAGCAGGCAACAACGATCATTAAAGATCACTTAAGTCTCGTCTTCAAGAAAGAAACTCCAGATCGTGGAGTTAAGATGATTTTAATGGAAGACGCAAAAGAGAAAATTGATCCAGTTCACCTGTGCTTAACTTGTTGAGGAAAAATAAATGAAGAAGAGAGTTAATATTTCGATAGATGAAGAGTTGCATGATTGGGTCGTTAAGCATCATGGAGAGGGCTATTTTTCAAAATGGATTAGTGACCAGTTGATTGCCTTCTCTTCAAGTATTGATTATGCCGAAAATTGTTTCTCAATTGAACAGGTAGAGAATGAGTTGGAAATGCTGATGTATCGAACTCCAGCACCAAAACGTGAAGAAGAGAGTCTAAAGAAGAATCTTGGCTGGGATAAGGATGAGTGGTTTAAAACTTTGGACACAAGAGCCATCGAATTATTTCAAAAGTATGAGAATTCTGAAGATGGCTATCCTCTAAATTTTGACCCCAGCACAGAGGCTAAGATTAAAAAAATCAATTCATATCTTATGGATCAAGATGATGATCTCTCCAGAAAAAACATTCGATATGAGCTTAAGAGCTTGATAGATCCGGTGATTGAAAATTTAGTAAAAACATTGGTAGATGTATTGATGGAAAAAACTTCAAAAGATGTCACTCGCGAAGTGATGCTGGAAAAGTTGACGACATCAACAAAAGAGAAGCGTGCACAAAAGGAATTAAAGTGAGTAAAAAATATAAGTTGTTGATGATTTCGGATCATATTCTTTCAAATTCTGGCGTAGCCCTTCAGACGAAATACATTGCTGAGCATCTACTGAAGACGGGAAGATTTCAGATCTTCTCCATCTCGGTAGCACTTCAGCATCCAGACATGAAGATCGCCAAGACGCAGGAGTATGGCGACGATCTAATCATTATTCCGTCAACGAAATACGATGATCAGAACTTGATTCGTCAAATCCTAGACATGGAGAAGCCAGATGCTGTTTGGATTATGACAGATCCAAGATTCTATTCTGGACTGTTTGCCATGGCCGGAGAGATCAAAAAGTTTTGCCCAATTCTTTGGAATTGCATTTGGGACAATCCGCCAACTCCTTGGTACAATAAACCAATCTATGACTGCATCGACTTCTTTGGGTGCATCAACAAAGTCATGTTCAATATCTGCAAGGACATGAATTACATGGATAGAGCGAAGTACATTCCTCATGGAGTTCCAGAGGATAAGTTCACAATTCTTGAGGAATCACAAGACTCACTGAGAAAGAAACACATTGGCGCTGACGATTTGAAGGATGTTGAGTTCCTTGTTTTCTATAATTCGAGAAATGCACTAAGAAAGCGCACCGGAAATGCTGTTATGGCATTCAAATTGTTCCTAGAGGGACTACCCAAAGAGGAGCAAAAGAAGGTCTTTTTCTGTATGCACACGCCACCAAAAGACCCAGAAGGACAGGATTTGCACCGATTGATCGATGATTTCGGCCTAAAAGGCAAGATTGGGTTCTCCGGAAAGCAAATTCCAACAGAAGTTCTGAACGAGTATTACAACATGGCAGACGTGACTGTGATTCAATCCTCAGAGGAGGGATTCGGACTATCATGTCTAGAGAGCTTGATGTGTGGCACTCCGGTCATTGGCGGAGATACTGGTGGCGTTACAGACCAGCTAGTTGACCTTGAGACTGGCGAGATGTTTGGAGTTCTCATGCCTCCAGACGCAAAAAGTCTCATTGGTTCGCAGCAGACTCCCTACATCTTTAGCAACCACTTCTCTTACGAAAAGACGGCGCAACATATTCGAGATATGTACGAGACAAAGAAGTTGCTCGGAGAGAAAGCTTACAAAGAGAAATTTGCAGGACAAAGAGCCAGAGATTCAATGCTTCGAAGATTCAATTTAAAGAAAATTGTTTCTGAGTGGGAAGCTGTTATAGTTGAGAACTGTGAGAAACATCGTAATGCTTTGGAAGATAAGATTGTAGAAATTCACGAGCTATAAGATTTTAAGCGTGAAGGAAATATAAATGAATAAGATTTTAGTGCATTTAAGAGCGCCAGTGCTATCGGCATCTGGATATGGAGTTCATGCTCGACAGATTATCGACTACCTATTGAGTGACGAACGATTCTTTGTCTTCCTGGAGAACATTCCATGGGGCGGAACACCATTCGTTCACGAAACTGATTTCGAAGACAAAGAAAGAATCAAGCGATATTACTCTTGCATGGCCAACTATGAGCACGCTCAAGCAAAAGGCCAGCAGTACCATCTATCGATGCAGGTTACGATTCCCAATGAGTTCTCAAGGAGAGCCCAGGTTAACGTAGGCGTCACGGCTGGCATCGAGGTAGATCGCGCCACCCTTCCATGGATTCAGAAGTGCAATGAGATGGATCTAATCATCGTTCCATCCAACTTCTCAGCAGACATTCTAGGTAATACAGCCTATCAGATCAAGCAGGGAGACCAGGAGCGAATTGAGAGAATTACAAAGCCAATCTACGTCATTCCTGAGTGGTTTGAGAGACCTTCATCAATTCCAGAGTCGAAATTCAAGTTTTCTACATCAAGAAACATTCTTTTCGTTGGATTGTGGGGCAATAAGGGTGGGTTTGGAGAGGATCGCAAGAACGTTTCCGATCTAATTCGAATGTTCTTGATGGAATGCAAGGACAATAAAGATGTTGGATTGGTGCTCAAAACCTCCATCATCACAAATAGCGCAGAGGATTTGCATTACACCAAGGATAAAATCAAGCAGATTCGTGCCAATTTCCCAGATGCGAAGTGCAAGATTCATTTAATCCATGATCACCTTGATGAGCAACAGATGTGGTCGCTCTATAACCACCCACAAATTCAAGGATTGATCTCTCTGACACACGGAGAAGGATTCGGTTTACCTCTATTGGAGGCTGCCGCAGCCGGTCTTCCAGTCATTGCAACTGACTGGTCGGGACATAGAGACTTCCTCAGAGAGAAGAACGGATTTCTTCCAGTCAAAGCGTCTCTAAAAGATCTTCCGGATTGTCAGCATTGGGAGGGAGTTATGGAGAAAGGCTCTCGCTGGGCTTCTCCTGACGAAGAAGATGCACGAAGAAGAATTAGGAAGTTTGTAGAAAGTTCATCCATCGTTGAAACCGCAGCACAAGCAAATGTCGCTTGGCTCGAAGAAAACTTCTCAAAAGATGCTGTTTCCAAAAAATGGAGAGATTTCTTTGATTCCATTCTCCAATTCAAATCTTCCGATTCAATTCCAGATGATAGATTCGCCGCCGCGATGGCGCACGAAAAACAGTTGGAAGAGATTGTTTCGAAGGTTCGTGCGGATTTCAAAATCGAAAAGACAGAGAAGAATACTGTCATTTATTTGATCCCTCGTTCATTCGGAGACGTTGTAATCTCGACTTCAATAATTCAATCTTTAATTGTCAATAGACACGCTGAAGATGACTTTTATGTCGCCACAACTCCTCAATACAAAGAACTTCTTGACGGTCTAGTTGAGAAGCATGGAATAAAAGTTTTGGACTGGAACGATATCTTCATGAATAATGAAGTGTGTCGCAGAGTCTGGACTTACGTTTACAATCCCACCGTAAATGTTCAATACACTTTCTCAAATTGGACACTCGGAAATGGCGAGTATGGAGTTAGACTTCTTGAAGAATTCGCCAAGGGCTGCAATCTTGCACCAAGTGAGGTCGTAGATTATTGCTTGGCTCCAAAGCAAGTTTCACTTCCGAAGAGGCAGTATGTTTCCATAACTCCTGTGTCAATCAAGCAATCTAAGGATTACAAGTATTGGGATGATGTTGTCTTCAATCTTAAGTCTATGGGCCTAGAAGTGGTCCAACTTGGAGACAAGAGCGAGAGATTGCTGGACGGTGTTGTTGATTACCGTGGACGCACATTTAACGAGACAATCTACGTTGTATCGCGAAGCGTTCTACACATCGCACCAGACACAGGAACGGCCCACGTCGCCGGAGCAGTAGGTGTACCACACATCGTCCTATTCGGAAGCACGAACCCACATCAGTGTGCCCCAATTCTGTTTAGACGAGAAACAGAGCAGGTTATCATTGATTCGTCCAATGCTTGCGAGCCTCGATGTTATCGAGATGTTTGCTGTAAGATGAAAGACGGAAAGAACTGCCTATCACAAATCGATCCATCAACTGTAGCTCTACAAGCATTTGAAATTCTGTCCGGAATTCAGGAAGGAAAAGTGAAACTTCCCATTCTAAGAATTGATTCTGCTGCGCTAAGAACCAAAAAGGAAGAGTGGCTCGATGGCAAGGCTGGCGAGGAGGATCTTTATCGCCACCTCGGACTAACTGCTGATCAATATACCAAGTTTGTTGAAGATAAATTCGAGGAACTATGAACGAAGAAGACGTTAGAAAATTTGTGTTTGAAGCTGTAGATTTTGTTGAATCTAGTTCTTCTGGCGAAGAATTGAAAAAGAAAAGAATGAAATTGGCCAGATGGCTTCATGCGAAGTATAATATTGCCATTAAAGAACTAAAGGTAAACATTAACACCGGAAAGCCTTATCTCATTGTTGAATACCTAGATGACGGTAGCGAAATCAAAGAATGCAGCATTGATGCTAGTAAATGGGAAAATAATTTTTCTGATTGATTTGGAGATTAGATGTTCACTATAAATAGAAGTTGGAAGTATAGTCCTTCGCCCGGTCCAGCAGTTACCGCCTACACAACGACATGGAATTGTCTGGCCGGAAAGTATCCAGTCAAGCAGTCCCTAATGTCGTTCTCTTGGTGCGACAAAATCATTGTTGTTGATGGTGGTTCAACTGATGGCACAAGAGAGCTTTTGGAGAGCTTGAGGGCTGAACTTGGCGACAAACTGAACATTATCGACATGCCAATTCCCCTAGATATGCCCGGAAAAGACGGATATCAGAAGGCTATGGCATTGGCGATGTGCGATACACCGATGGCAATTCAATTTGATATTGATGAGATTTGTCTCGGAGATTCGAACAGATGGCGTCAATATATCAAGGATATGAGTCCAAATTTGGATATTCTCAGTGTTACAGTCGTTGAGCCAATCGGTCGCATCTCGAATATAAGGATTAACAAGGAACATACTCCGTGGAAGTGGAGAATTTTCCGAACGAAGCCAGAAATCACACACGGCATTCCCAAACAGGATCAATTAGACGTTGATGGAAAGAAATACTCCAAAGGTGGATCTGATGGATGTTTTCCAATTCACATTGTCTCCGAGCAGATGATCGAGAGCCGCCCCGATTCATTTTCTGGAAAATTGACTGAGTTGAAGCAGCGTGGGAATGTTGAGGAGTATGAGAGGCTAATGAACGAGGTGGTCAACACCAACGCCCCGGCAATTCTTCATCTGGGCCACCTAGATTTGCACAACAAGATCAAACACTATTTTGCAAGTTGGCACAAATGGTGGTGCCATCTATACAACAAAAATCCCGATGATCCAGCGAATAATCTATATTTCCCCGGCACACCCGTATCAGATGTTACGGAAGATATGATTGACGCAAAAGTTAAAGACATCATCTCGAAAACTCCGTCTGTAGTATTGGAGAATTGTTCAAGTGTTAACGTCGAATAAACATAGAATTGCATTGTCTCTAGTTGAGAACGCGAAGACGTATATCGAGAAAGCATATCCAAACGATAAGGAACTGATTCAAAGAATTGGAGATGTTCTCCTTCGAATTTGCGTCAAGGTTCACAAAAGCGAGCTAGAAACAAATGCCCATTCGACCAGCTAAATCTCCGTTTGAAATTAGGGGAATTGTTCGATCAATTGAGAACGCAAAAGATCTTGGCGATCTAAAGAAGTATGTCAAAGATATTGCGTCTGAGTTTGAACTTCTTCTTGATGATGTCAATGAAATGAAGCGAAAGATTGATTCTATGTCTGAAAATGAAAAAGACATCAAGAAAGTCAAAAAAGAATTGAATGATTTGAGTTCTAAAGTCTCCGTTCTTTCGAGGAAAAAATGAAGTATAATCTTGGGTCTTTTTACAAAGTCATCACTGAAACCAATGACACATTTTTGGTTCGATGTGTTTCAAGTGAAGTTGGCGACAATTATAGCAGATTTTTGTTCAAAAAGTTTGAAGAGAAGAGAAATATACTTTTTGGAAGCTCTTTTGAGCTTGGAAAAATGTGGGATATTGTAGAAGTTGCAAAGGTTCCGCAACACTGGTATTATGCGGACGAATTGTGGACTAGCTACCTATGACAACCCTTCTGCTTGCATATTATCACCCCGTTGTATTTGATTTGGCAATTTCCTTTCGAAAATTGTTTTCGAACGTCGAAATGTGCGTAACAAAAGATCTAAAAGACAACTATGGAACACATGAGGATGTGATTAAACGTGCAACGGAGATGGGAATCTTGTGTCAGACCTCCAATGTGGCTGCAATGAAGATGGGCCGGGGGTATTTTGATATTGTTGGAGTAGATGGACTGTTTCAGGGTGACGAACTCCTGATTGATGTCTGCAAAGCGTTTAAAGTGCCATATTTTGCCATAAACGGCTATCCACACAACTTCGATGAGCCATCTGAAAACATTTTGAGCTTCTCTTGGTTCTTGCCGCAGGCAAGATATCGAAGCGTGTACCCGCAAGAGGGCCATGTCAAGCAGTTGAACTGGAGAGAGATTCAACAGCATGGTCGATCAATCAAGCAGAAGAACGTTTGCGTGTTTTATCCCGAATTTTCTGAGTTAAAGCGCAAAGCTGGCGCAATTTCATCGAAAAATGAGCGAAAATCGTCATTTTTGAGCTTAATTCATAGATTTCAAGAGTGCAACGAGAGCAGTTTTGCGGTTTTCGAGCACGTTCAACGAAGTCTAAAGGAAGGCGAAATTGGGCTCGAAAATTTCTCATCGCTGTCTCAAGAGCAGGTTTGGGACAAAATTCGTGAGTCGTCTGGCCTGATTCACCTCAAACACGCCGACTGTCCCGGAATATCAGTGTTGGAGTCGATGATTTTGGGCAGAGTACCAATCGTAATGAGAGATTTCGTCCTGGCCTCGCAGAACCAGGAGGTTCTCGTTGATCAGCACTCAGCAATCGTGTGCGACTCGGTAGACGAGCTTGTGGATCGCTCCAAGGAACATTTCATTCAGACTCAGAGAGTTAGAGACTGTTACACTCAACTGGAAGTCTCAACGATGAAGCACGTCTATATGTTGACTGATTTCGATCGACAGAAGAAGGCTTTGAATAAGTTTTTTAATAAATGCTTTAAGAGATAGGAGACTTGACATGGATGAAGTCGAAAAGAAGATATTAGAGAATTCCGCATGGAATTACAGTGTCTCTTTGCACATAAAGGATAAAGTAATCACATTTCCAAATAGTGATTTAGACTCTTTATTTCGTAATAAATTGAGTAATTTGTTGTCTGATATGCGAAATAATGATATTGATGTTGCATACACAACACATCCATCCTTCGTGTTTTATACGAAGGATCCTGTGCATGTTCCGACTGCGTGGGTTGAACATGCAGCAACCATTGGATGGTATCTGATGGATGATCATCTTTTTGGTAAACTAAAGAATAATAATACAAAGAAGTGTATAATTTTCTGTATTGAATGTTCGGGCGTGAATGATAACTGTTCAGATGGTCAATTTTTTGTTAGAATGGTTGAGTTGAGAAGCAAAGAGAGTTATACTCCAATAGAATTGGTGCGATTGTTGAAAGCTGAACATTATGACAATAGCCGTAATTAACGCCTCTAACCCAGGCTCTACAATTTCATTAGAGGCCGATGTCTATGTGGACTATAGGCAAGGTCGAGCATCATGCTTTAACGCCTCTGAGCGAATTAAGCAATGCTCTAGCTGGCATTCCTGGCCATATGCAATGGAGACCGAATTCTTTGTGTACAAGAAGCAGGGATGGGAAGCAGTATACAAATATCAAAATGTAATCATTCTCGTCAACAGAGATATTTCGGAAGTTTTCCCATTGGTTAGAAAGCTCAAGTTGATGGGAAAAAAAGTCGCCATCTCCTTTCATGAAGGAGTTCAGGATTTGATTACAGGTTCTGGAGTTAATGGCGAGAATGTTGCTCGAAGATGGAAAGATTTATACGATTTAGTGAAAGAGGCTGATTTTTACATCAATCTCTTTGGCCAAATGGGATCTTTTTTTGAAGGCTGGCTTGGCGACGATAAGGTCAAATATGTCTCTCACGGAGCGCCAATTGACTGGAATCATGGGTTTGAAAAGCCCGTGATGCGTAGAAAATACGACATTTTGGTTGGAACCAGAACCTTCAATCAAAGATTATCAAGAAACACATTCATCACTCTTGGTGTTGTGAACAAGTTTGCAAAATTGGGCCACTCCGTTCATCTATTGAGTGAGGACGGAGATGTGTCTCCACTCTTGAAATCGATAGGAATGGAGAACATAACGGTCCATCAAGGGCCAATGAAGTGGGATGAATGGTTGAAATTTTTATCTGATTTCAAGATGTTAGTTCATCATGATAACTCTAGCAATCTTGGACAAGTATGCTATGATTGTGCAATGGTAGATGTTCTTCCGGTTGGTAGCACCACTTGGAACAATATGTTGATTGGAACTGACGATCTTGCCAACACGAATTGGCTCAAGATGAGCATTAAAAGTTTGTTTGGTGAGGGTGATGATCTGAATGAATACTATCAAAGATGGCAAAGCTTGAATATCTTCAGGGAGAAGATTCATCCCGATTTCGTCAAAGAAAAATTGATTGAGGCTTTCAAGTGAATGTTGATATCTTCAACTACCTGAATGATAAGAGATTTTTGTATGATGAGCAAAAATTTGCTGTGAACAACTTTATCAAAAACACATTGTCAAAAAATTGGGGAAAAAGAGAGAAGGTTAGAGGTATTTTGGTTAGTGCATGTTATCGATTATTCACCTCTCTATGTTTTGACGATAAAGTAAATTTGGGAATCTTAAATGATAGAGCGAAAACAACTAAGGCAGTAGAAGTTGAAATTTCTGATTTATTTACGATATGGAAGGATTTTCCTCATTTTTGTGGCCTTTCTGCGGACGTTGAAATGATTTGTGAATTAGTCTCGGCTATTAGAGGGAATGTAAATTTAGATAAAAGTAAAAAATACGAATTAGTTTCTTTGTGGATACCACTTCCAGACTTAAGCAACGAAAAAATAGTTGTAATATTGACAATGTTAGAATCTGTATGAAAAAGATTTGTCTAATAATTCCTGACTCTCCATTCTTGCTAGACGCGAGAGTTTTCCCATTTATTGGCACATTGAAGGTCGCCGCTGCATTTGAGCAGCAAGGCGCAAAGGTTGACGTGCTTGATCTTAGTGGAATAACAAATTGGAGCGATGTCATTGATGATTACTTTTCCATAAACAAGGAATTTGAGTTTATCGGATTGACCGCAACCACACCGCAGATGCCAATGGCATTTGATATCGCCGTCAAGATAAAGAGTCTAAACAAATCAAAGCTTGTGCTTGGAGGAACTCATGTAACTCTAATGCACACTGCAATGAAGCTTGAAAAGAAGAATGGAATCACAAATGGCCGTTCGTTCAGAAACATAGAGAAAATCAAGGAAATCTTTGACGTATTAGTTTGTGGAGATGGAGAATTACTACTTGACCACATTAGAAATTTGCAATCTGGTATTCTGGACGCTGATGATAGAAAATCTGAATTTTTTCTGTCCGACGCTCAATTTTCTGCGCTACCACCTCCAGCACGCCATCTGATCGATCTGGACACATACCACTATACAATCGAGGGACACAAAGCCACAAGCCTCATTGGGCAGTTAGGATGTCCCTATCGGTGCATATCTGGTGATGAACGAGTTGTTACATCTCTTGGCTTGATCAAAATTAAAGAATTTGCACCAAAAACGAAGAAATCCTCGAAGAAATTGGATATAACGGTTTCATCTGAGGGAGGTAAGTCAAAAACTTCACATATCCTAAATCAAGGTGTTCAACCAACAGTGAAGATAGAATTGGCTGGAATGTTGGACTTCGTATGTCATCCAGAGCATAGAATTAGAGTTGCCAGAGAGGGAAAGCTGCTTTGGAGCGAGGCGAAGGATGTGAAGAAGTCGGACTGGATCCCAATTCAGATGGGCAGTTACTGTTATCCACAAAAGTATATAGAATTACAATATGATGGGTATAGTAGTAAGTCCAATGGCAATGACGGAAGATTTGTTGAGAAAAATTTCAAGATTCCAACAATTCTAGATGAAGATTTGGCCTGGGTTATGGGATTTCTAATTGGCGATGGTTCGATCGGCGAAAGAGGATTAACTTTTGCCGTCGATGAAAAGCTAGAGATTAAGTTGCGAGAAAAAGTTTCAAAACTTTTTGATTTTGATATCAAAGTTTACAGAATAAAAAATACAACAAAAGTTAGACAGGCGTGGATTTATTCTTCTGAAATTTTGGACTTCTTTTTGCGAACTCTGGAATTTGATCCATCCAACAAGCACAAAGTTCAAGAGATGATATATCGATCACCAAGATCAGTGATTCAATCATTTATTGATGGACTTTGGGATGCTGATGCATATAAAAAGGGAGATTATTTAGTAACTGCATATAAAAAACTAGCAAAAGAAGTTGCTGATCTGTTGATTTATTTGGAAAATCCAGTATCCATTCAGGAAATTTACAACAAGACAACAAAGAGGACCTCATATAGGGTCAAAATTAATAAGTCTCCATATATTCCATGTTACATGCAGTCTTATCAAAATAAAAACAAGAAGACTGGAAAAAAGAAAATTGGAATTAGAAAAACTATTTGCGAGAACAGAATTCAACTGAGAAGGGACGTTCTTGAGAGAGTCGATCCAAGCAACGAACTATTGAGGGATGATTGGTTTTTTGTTAAGGTTAAATCTGTTAATGATTCTGTCCCCGAAGTTCTTTATGATTTCACTGTTCCGGGAGATGAGAACTATATTTCATCCGGCCTAATATCTCACAATTGCTCGTTCTGCTCTGGAAGAAACTCGCCCTCGCTAAGAGTGATTAGAAACCGCACAGTTGACTCAATAATTGAGGAGGTTCAGTTTCTGCACCACAGATATGGCTTTACCGGCTTCATGTTCTATGACGATGAGCTAAATGTATCAAAATCCATGGTTGAATTGATGCACAGACTCACTGATTTGCAGATGAAATTGGGCAAAGAATTCCGTCTAAGAGGCTTCGTAAAGTCTGAATTGTTCAACGAAATTCAAGCAAAAGCCATGTATGATGCTGGATTTAGGTGGCTTTTGTGTGGTTTTGAGAGCGGCGACGCCAGAATTCTTCAAAATATCGAAAAACAAGCCACTCGTGAAGACAACTCAAAGGTTCTTGAGATCGCCAAGAAGTATAACCTAAAGACGAAGGCTCTTATGAGCGTTGGCCACGCTGGAGAGAGTGCAGAGACCGTAGAGAACACAAAGCAGTGGTTGCTAGATAACCAGCCGGAAGACTTCGACTGCACGGTGATCACAACTTACCCCGGCAGTCCATATTACGATTCAGCACTTCAGTCTAAAGACGATCCAGATGTCTATGTTTATACGCAGCCAAAAACAAAAGATATTCTGTTTCAAAAATCGTTGGATTACACAAAAGAGTGCGACTATTATAAGGGAGTTCCTGGAAGTTATATCTCATACGTTTGGACTGACAAGATTGAGGCCAAAGATTTGGTTGCGGCAAGAGACGCTCTGGAAGTGGAAGTTCGCGAGAAGTTGAATATTCCATTTAATCCAAGTGGAGCGACCAAGCAGTATGAACACTCAATGGGTCAGGGAAATTTGCCATCATGGATTCTAAGATCAACCAGTGGTCACGCAGGCGTTCCCGAAATGCACTTTAAGATTGATGACGTTAGACCAACTGAAAAAAGAAAATTGAAAGTGCTATGGTGAAGTCATGGGAAACAGCATTCAGATCTATCAAAAAGTTGCCTCGGAATATTGGAATGAACAGTACAACACTGTCGGATGGCGAACGGTCAACGATAGTGGAGGATTAGAGAAGACTGAAAAGTTGGCACATAGAGAGATTGAGTTGTATCTCAATCCAACTAGAGAGCTAACAGAGAGTCTAATCTCCGATGTGGAGAACAATCCATATCCAACGATGACCAAGGATATGTTCAATCATCCAAGCTTCAAGGGTGAGACAAAAAGGGTCTTAGACTATGGATGTGGAGGTCTGGGACGCTATTCTGCCGCACTTTCCGAGCATTTTGACATGGTTTTTGGCGTTGATATCTCTGTTGAAGCCATCAAAATGGCAAAACAAAGACTGCGAGAACGCGGAATCAAGAACGTTTTATTGCAGTGCTGCAATGGATTTTCATTGAATTTTCCAGACAATTACTTTGATTTCATATTTTCAAATCTAGTTTTGCAACATATTGGCGACAAAAACATTAATTTTGCATTGGCTAAGGAGTTTGGTAGAGTGCTCAAACCTGGAGGAATGGCTCGCCTAGAGTATCTCGATCAAAGCCAAAAGAAGCCTGACGACTTCTCTTCTCCAGTCGAGGGAAACGGAATTTCTAGAGAAGAGCTTGAACCAGTGTTCAACTCTGTTGGTTGCAAGATTGAATGCTCCACAGAAGAGTCTCCATGGTTTTGGATTACGGTAACAAAATAGAGGAAATATGCCTTATATTTACAAGAAAACAGAAGACGGTCTCTACAAAGAGGTTGAGATTATTGAGCGCACCAGCAGAGAGACTGGAAGATTATTCGAGAGGCTTGAGTTATCCGAAGAGGAGATGTCCAAAAAGATATCTGACATATCTGATCTTTTAAAGAATGCGGCAAAAATCGCTCTAGAAATATTTGGCGTAGTAAAGACTCCCGTTCTAATAGACGAAGAAACATTGACGGAAAAGGTGTCTGATATGTTGAAGGGTCAAATGAGTGAGGTAATCATATATGATCCATCTAATTTTTTGCCAATTTATCTAAAATTGCACCGGGAGCAGCCATGATTTACAAAGTAGATATGAGTTTTGATCCGCCGAGAGGAACTGGTGGAGACCAAAATGGAACAGAGGATGATTATGTTCATGTGACGTTTGAAAGCTCCTCTAAAAAATGCTTGGAATGGTTAGTTGACGTTGTACGCACAGCTAACGATTCGGACATACAAAATTCTCTTTTTATGACCTATCCTATTGAGGAGTTTAAAGATGAAGCTTAATCTAGGTTGTGGAGATCGATACATTGATGGATATGTTAATTTAGATTACTCTCCAATAACAAACAACAACAACAAAACAAAATGCGACGTTTTTCATAACATGAAATTTGGACTGCCGTTTGAAAATGACAGCGCCGAAGAAATTATTTTTCACCAAGTTTTAGAGCATTTTAATCGGCACGATTCGATAGAAATTCTAAAAGAAATTTTTAGAGTGCTGGCACCAGGGGGAAGTTTTATATGTTCTGTTCCACCGGCAGAAAAACAGATTAAAATGTTTTTAATGCAAATGAGGAACGTAAAATCTATTGATGACTTTCTTTATGCTCACGAGAAGTTTTCGCCAATTAAATATCACGATGATTTAGCTGGTGGCACCATAAGAACAATCGTTGACGGAGCCGACATAGGAGATTTTATGTCGCACAAAACCTTCTACAGCAAAGAAATGTTGAGCGTTGTGTTGAGATATATTGGCTTTAATATTTTGGTTATAGATGATAAAATTGAGGCCATCTGCAGCAAATGAAATCCGGAATTTACAAGATAATCAATAAAACTAACAGTCGATTCTATGTTGGTAGCGCAGTAAATTTGCAAAAAAGAAGGCAGAATCACTTTAGCGACTTAAGACTTGAAAAACATAAAAATATTTTTTTGTTGAGGGATTTTATTAAGTGCGGAAAAAGAGAGGAAAATTTTGAATTTGTTATTTTGGAGTATTGCGAAAGAACAAATCTCATCATTCGAGAGCAGCACTTTTTGGATATTCATTATGACAATAATTTAATGTGCTACAATTTAGATAGAACTGCCGGTAGTAGACTTGGAAGTAAGGCTTCCAAGGAAACAATAGCAAAATTGCGGCGCTCTCATTTGGGTCTAAAACACAAAGAGGAGACAAAAATGAAAATAAGAGAAAATCCTAATTTGGCTGCACGCGTTGGACCAAATAATCCAATGTTTGGAATTGGATTCAAGGTAAACCAGATTGATAAAAAAACTCTCCTGGTTGTCAATACTTTTAGTACAATGTTAGAAGCATCTAGCAAAACAAATATAAATCATGGTCACATTTGCGATGTGTGCAACGGAAAAAGAAAAACCGCTGGTGGCTTTTTGTGGAGCAAGATTACACCATGACAACTCACAAATTTCTTTCAACTGGCGGTCTTGGAGATGCCTGGATTGTTTGGTTGAAAATTATTGATTTTTGGCGTGGTCGCATTCAAGACGAAATTGATTGGCTCCATGTTGAATCTCATGATGGCATTAGAGATTCCTTGAATGAGCTTTTTCCAAGCGAAAAAGGATTGAAGTTTGAGTTTTTGTGCGACCCACTCTATCAACAGCATGTTCGAGAAGGTCTATGGAAAGATAGAATCGCCATATCAACAAGCGTTGATGGAAAGTGTGATTTGCACGGAGAGACGATGAGTCTCTCTCATCCCTTTCTATTGAGGAAGCCGATAATAGAGACAGCTATAGAGCCACGGTTTTATGATGTGGCCATTCAAGTATCTGGCGGCGCAAAAAATGATAGAAATTGGAAATTTGATCTTTTGAGATATGTCGCCTTTTTAAGAGCTGGCGAATGGAAGGTTGCGCTTGTCGGTAATGATTCAAGATTTGCCGACGACAAAGATCCAGATAATTTTGTTGGAAAAATTGGGCTAAATGAGACTTTGCAAGTAATTGATTTTTCTAAATTGTTTATTGGTTTAAGTGGCTTTCTAAATTACTATGCCTGTTCAAATAGAGTGAAGAATATTCATTTAATTGAGAGCGAAGAGAATGAAAAAAGATATTATCATCCATTATGGAGCGAGTATACTACTGGCATAGTCTATCCGTCGTTCAAGGATGTCAACATGACTATTGCAAAACTGAAGATTAAGGAGCCGAGAAAACATCCATGGTGGTACAACAAATGAGTATGATTGATGCCGAAATATCTCTCGGAGATATAAAAATTATGATTTCTGGGAGATTTACATGATTGACGATATGAGTGACGAATTTCTTTGGAAAAGACATCACGACCCAATTAGTGGCGAATTGACTCAATTGACGAAGCTCAAAAGAATCAAGGGACCTCTAACAGATGAGGACGCCAAATCTTTCATAACTGAGGATGACGAAATAAATGAAGAAAATTTGTTTATGTTGTTCACAATGGATAAAGAGGTAATGGTTGGACTTAATGTTCCTCTTGCCGAAGAATTTGATTGTGCGTTATATCGTGTGTATGAAGTCTCTGGTGGCGAATTTAAATCAATTTGGGTTCCACACAAAGATGGGGAAATTGTTGATTTTGATAGAGTCGTTGTAGACGTTGGCTCAATTAAACGAAAGAATGCTTATGACAATTGATAACGTGATTCTTGGCACAATGACCATGAATGCCGGAAAGGGCATTCCTGGTTCAACTATACGATGGGCGTTGCGTCACAATTTCTCACATTTCAAGAAGGTCGTCGTTGTGGATGGATGCCTCACTGACGAGGCGAAGGCGTTTTATGCACAATTCTCGAACGTCCAGGTCATAGATTCGCCATGGACAGACAGTTATGTCACCCAATACAGGAAATTTGCAGATACTTTGTCGGATGGAGAGTGGGGTTTGTGGCTCGATGATGATGAGATTTGCAGCCCAGAATTGCTCGAAATCATGTCAAAGGGACGAGTTTCAGGGTTTAGACTGCCATTAATCATTAAACTTCCATGCATTCTTCATCTAACTGAGGATGGAACGAACTTTTATGCGGCCGAACCACAGCCAAAGGTTCATTACGAAGGACAGTGGACAAAAAGTATTCTATTCAAGAAGGATGCTGATTTAGATTTTAATTACTTCGGGAGCCATGTGATTCCCTACAATAAGGCGTCACAACCGATATATTTAAACAAGCCCTACTATCACATGAAATCCCTTGAGAGCTTTGTTTATAATGACGTGTGGCAGGCTTTTCTTTCTCCCGAGGGTCAGGGATATTCTGAAGTCGAGTCCAAAAAGTTCAAAATGTTTACTTCTTGTTACTCCTCAACAAAAAAATTCAAACAAGCAACAAAGAATGGCGAATGGTCTCCTATGTTGAAAAAATTTGCATGGGATTATAGAAGGCAATATACTAGGGCAATAAGTCGCCTTGCCTGGACGTATTTCATCCTAGAGGGCCACGAAATGCCAGAAGCTGATGAATTTATGACTTGGGACAATATGAAGCAGTACGTTCTCTCTCCGGAGACAATGTCTACTTATAATGAAAACAAGAAGAACAATATAGGAATTAAAATAAATGAAGAATAAAGAAGTAGAGTTGGAAGTTATTTATTCTGGTCTTGAGGATCAAGAATTAAATGCCCAACTTGATGTATGTGCCGAGATTCATGGTGGACGATTTTTATCATTCGACGAAAAGAAGCTAAAGAATTATTGCATTAGAATTTACTCATTCATTGAGGACGATCTTCTTGACGAGTTTTACGAGAAGGCTAATTTCATTATTTCTAAAAACTTCCCATTGTCTGTTTGTAGTTTGGAGGAGTTTCCAAATAAAATGAGGTGGGGCCCAGATGAGGCGATTTATCATCATTTAGAGTTCGAGCAGGTTAAAGATGCCCAAAATTTTGCAACAAGCATTCGTGGCTTATTTATGGCCTACTCTGCCGCTGATATGTTTGATGTTATTTTATTGAAGGATCCGGAGGTATCCAATTCTTACTATGTATTCTTTGGATTTCCCGCTGAGAGTGAGGTTTTCTTTGGTAACGACGACGAAGAAATTGTTGGAGCAAATTTCCCTCCTCTTACTAAAAAGAACAAAAACGAATTGAATTAACAAAAATGCCCTAGTTAAATTTGAGGATTTTTAATGAGAAAGCTATCTTTATCTAGGGTTTTGAGTGAGACCATTTTGAAACTTGAGGACATGGAAGAGTTGGGGCGTCGAAGGCTTGCAGAACAAGATGCTGACGGAGACGGTCTTGAAGATTTTTCTGCGGAGCTTGAGGGGGAAGACGGCGAGGCCCAAAAGGCGGCAACAAGTGCTATGCCTCAAAACGTTCAACAAGTTTGGGGTGGCCCGAGTCTTGGTGATGAAGATTTGACGGCGAACGACAATAACATTCCAGACAAGACAGTGGAAACGTTGTCCAGAGACTACAATTTAACGCCAGATGATTTGCAACGAATAAAGGGCGGAGATTTTTCTACTGTCATGAATAAGGTTGGAGATCCACATTCTTTTGCGGAGGATGTTTCTGACGTTTTTGGTGGATTGATTGCTCAAAAAATAAATGACTACATTACTCAATTGCAAGCAAATCCAGTTCAAAGTCCAACTGCGCCAAAGCTAACGTTAGCAAATGCAGCAAAGAAAGCTGATTTAAACTTTAAGAGCAATCAAACTGGAAATTCTACACTCCCAACAAGAGATCAGTTTTCTGGAACTCCACAGCCTGTTGCGGCTCCGCCATCGCAGCCAGCGAGAAATGTTCCTATGGCTCACGAACCAACAGTACTTTCAAATCCGCAAGTTAAAAATCCAACCAAAGCTGTGCCAATGTCATTGGAACCACCAACCAACCCAGGAATTAGAAAGCCGAGGAGACCTTGATACTAAACTTCAATAAAGAGAAAACAAAAGACGAACTACTACAAGATCCACGAATTCAGCACTATAAGACAATTGGCGACTCAATTCACTTTTTGCGCCGCAGAAATGCTCTCGTAAAAATTGGTCTATACATTGGAAGATTCTCCTCTTTGACTGCAAAAGATGTTGTTTTCTTGAATTTGGCAAAAACAAAGTGCGACATTTTGATTGTTGGAATTGAATCTGATTATAGCGTTAGAGTCAAGAAGGAACACTCATTGGTTCCGGCTCCGGCAAAAGAGAGAGCATTTTTGCTTTCAAGCATTTCGTGTGTGGATTGGATTTACCTCTACGACGAAGAATTTCCGGAACTATCAATTTCAACGATAGCCCCGGACTTTATTTTTTATGGTCTGTACTCTGATGATGATAGCGACGTTAAATCGTTAACTGATCGCCTAACAAAGATTGAGCATCCATTTGAGTTGGAAGAAAAGCCAAAGAAGAAGATTCCACTCAAGTTTTTTGATATTCCAACGGAGTCGTGATGGAAAACTTTCCCAAAGTTCTCGTTATCGGTGATACGATTTTGGATCACTACATTTATGGTACGGTAGACAGAATTAATCCAGAGGCTCCACACTCTGTGGTGCTGGATTATATGTCTGAAAGCGTAAAGCTTGGCGGTGCCACCAATGTGGCTAACAATTTGGTCAAACTTACGAACGGACAAGTGCGTGTCCACTACTATGGAGCGGTCTCTGAGCAAATTGTAGACCTCCTAACTGAAAATGGCATCTATTCCCCAGCCGATGTTACTCATGACGACTCCGAAATCCTCCTTAAGACGAGATTTGTTTGCGACAATCATCACATTCTAAGGGTCGATAGAAACAAGAATTACCTCTTCAAATCCAACTTTGAGACTGATTTGTACAATAAAATAGAGGCATATGAGTACGATTTGATCATTTTGTCTGATTATAACAAGGGAACACTGAATCAGTGGATGGTCAACAAGCTTTGGTCAACAAATCTGCCAATTCTATTTGATGTCAAGGTTGGAAGGAATATTCCTCGGCCAACCGCCTTCAATAGAAAGAATGAAAATGTTATTTTGAAGTGCAACAGAAAAGAATTTCTCAACGAGATCAGCGTAGAGAACATACACTCAGTTCAAGCCGTAGTTGAGACTAGAGGCTCTGAAGGATTCAGGATTCACAATGAGGAATCATACACATATCAAAACAAGAACTTTGTATCAAACGTTGTAGACGTGGTTGGTGCTGGCGATACATTCTTGGCCGGAATGGCTGCAAGATATCTGGATAGCAAAAATTGGGACGTTAAGGATATGGCATATCATGGTAACTTGTGCGCCTCCGAGAAGGTTAAGCACTTTGGAACCTATGCTGTGAAAAAGGAAGAGTTAGTATGACGGCTGAGATGACTAGAATAAAGAAGGGTTGGGGCTCCTTTAAAGATGGAGTTGGAGAGATTTTTGCGTATCATACCAGTCAAGAGAATCCAGAAGAGACAATTTTTGTTGAAACGGTCAAGCTTCTCTCTATCGCCAAAGATAAGAGGCTGTCTCGGCATTACCACAAGAAGAAAGATGAATACTTCATCTGTGTATCCGGAATGTTCCTGATTGAGTTCTGGGACGATGGAGACTTGGATGTTTCCGCCAAACCAACAAGAAAAGTGTTCTTCAATGAGCATGATAGAGTTTTCGTGCCAGCCGGACTACAGCACAGAATGACCGGGCTGGCCGCGAACAATGTTCTGTTGGAAGTGTCAACGTTCGATGATCCAGAGGACTCGTACAGAATTCAAAAGGGGGACTGATGAGCTTCCTATGGAATCAGTATCCAGATTTGTCGGCAGCACCAAAGGCGTTGATCAAACATAGAATTCTGGAGGGCGAAGAGTCCGTCTTTGAATGTGCAGTCTTCTTGCTTGAAAATAACAAATTTCTATTTATTAGATTTTCAAGTGACGACAAAAACGATAAAGAGGTTGGCATTACGGAAGTTGAGGAGTTTGACAACCTCAATGATGCTGCTATACTGTTTGATACATACGAGGAGGGTTGATGTCGCTAACTAAACGAATTGGCAGAAATTTTGAAAAAGACACATTGAAATCTGAGATTAAGAGAATGCTCGCAGAAATTGGCGTTTCTAAGGAATTGTTCTTTAAGACGATGCCAAGAATGAATGGGGCGGGATATAAATACTCCGTAAATCAAAACGGCGGCTTGTCGTCGCTTAGACAGAAGTATACGTTCCTAAAAGAGATCCATGAATTTAGAATGAAGGAAAAGGAAAAAGAAAATGAGAAGTGAATCTGAACTAATTGCGCTATTGAAGGCCGCCGAGAACCCCGAGTTGAATCCGAACGTTGCAAGCTACCAGCGAGATCGAGTTCTAGCGGAAATTTTGCTAGATGTTAGATCGCTCTTGGTGCGAGTCGCAGAGGCAACAGAGAAAAAGAAGTGAGATCACAATGGCTTATACGATTGTATTATTTCTGATTGTATTGCTTCTTTTTGTGTTCGTTTTGAAAGAATTGCAGCAATCTAATAAGAAATTGGCCGAAGTTGATCGAAAATCGATTGTTCTATCTGCAGAGTTGGACAAAAAGTCAATTGCTCTAACGGATAGGTTGGATGAAGTTGATAAAAAGTCAGCCAACTCAATCGGAGAACTCGATAAGAAATCAATTGCTTTAATGGAGAAATTGAGCATATTAAACTCTCTGTTAGATAAAGATGAGCGAAGCAAGTTGATTTCGACACTTGAGGACAATCTTCTTTTGACAATGGAAAGTGCTAAGTTAGTAGACAAACAGAAGCAATATAAGCAATTCTTTGCCTTATTGATGGACGTTTTAACGGAGGACACGAAGTTCATTAGATCGTCATTCTTTAGAAGGTTTGGAGATGTTCCAGAGTTTCAAGATTTGAACTCTCAAATCATTGCTTTCGAAAACAAGCTCGACTCAATCAAGATTACTCTTAAGGAGTATAAGATGATGGAGGACTATGAAGAATGATCTATATTTCGGCAAAGAAGTTGATGATGCAATTCTTCTCTTCATTGCTGCTCAAGATCCAAAAGAGAAATCTAAAATATTCGAGTCGTCAATATACCCCGCCTTTAAAAAGTTGAGCGAGTATCACTATAATAAATTGCCAGTCATAAAGAACGCTGAAGTGGTTTTTGAGTGTGTAGCGTTTCTGTATGAGCAACTTCACAAGTTCAATCCCGAAAAGCAGGCGAGAGGCTTCCCATATTTTAACATCATCGCCAAGCATTACTTCATTCAGAAGATAAAGCAGGAGAAGAGAGAGCGAACTCATGAGGATGAACGGCTCGTGAGTCTTGGGGAGGTTGATGCGGGTGACTATTTCGCAGATAGTGCGGAAGATCAGATCGAAGAAGCTCAATTTTTTAAGATCCTAAAGGAACATTTACCAATTTGGCGCGATAAGTTCGTAAAACCGCAAGAAAAACAGTTAGTTGAGTGTTTAATTACATTATTTGCTGCCCCAGAGGATGTTGGAATCTTCAAGAAAAAGGCTGTTTTAATTTACATTAAAGAGATGACCGGCATGAATACTAAGCAAATTGCCACAAATCTCAACAAAATAAAGAAGAAATTTTTCAATTTAAAATCTAAATATCAAAAAGGGGAAGTTTAAATAATTGAAGAAAGAGAAAACATTTGAAGATCTTCTGGATGAGGCGTTAGAAAACGCCAAGTCGGATAGAGCTTTAGCGAAAGACGCTTTTGATAAGATGAGGCAAATCTTTGATAAGGTTGATGTTGATGATGCTAGTTCATTGCAGGGAGTTATGCTGACGGGTCAGCAGGCTGTAAAACTTCTAGAGTCTATGAGTCGTTCAAATGAACAAATTCTAAAGGCTGCAACTTTGAAGCAGAAGGACAAACCGAAAGTCAAAGAAGAAGAAGACGAACCTTTCGATATTGAGACAATTAAGGCTGCACAATCTACCAATAAGAATTGAAAATGTACGAATCGTGGCTTGACGAAGATTTGATTAAACGTTATAAGGATATTTCTCAAGAATTTCTTTTGATTTCTGAGGAGATGAGACCTAAAATTTTGAAGATTTCAAAAATTGAAAAAGAAATATACTTACTAATTGAAGAGATTGGTAAGCGAGGAATAGACGTTGACGAGAAGGAATCCGGATGAGCTTCTAAATACGGAGCGTATTTTTTTCGACATGATTCGAGAGTATGCCGATGGACACCTCGGCAACTCTCAGCATTACTATAGGGCTCGTGTCGAGATGATTGATCCGGTTGGTGGAAAGATTGAGGTAGAGCCAGCCAATCCTCCAAGAAGCATAAGGGCTAGAGTGTATACGTCGGGGCTTGATGCGGCAACTCCGCAACAGGCCCTTCCTGTATTTTATCCACTCCTGCCAAACATCAACGTTCAAACTGGCGAGCACGTCATAGTTGTTTTTGAGGATAGACAGAAAACGTTTGGCTATTGGATAAATGTAGTTCCAGCATTCTCGACTGACGGAAACTATGGAAATCCAGACTTTAGACAGCGAGGCAGGGCAGATTCCTCCTATACATTTGAGCAAGATCAAAGAGTTCAATCAACTATAAATCTTGGAACCGAATATGGTGGATCTACTGTTCGAACTCAAGGAAGACAAGATATGGTTGACTTAGCAGAATCCAATACTTTGGAAAACAAGTGGGCCGGAAAGAGAGTTTTGTTAATTGGAGATTCACAGGTTGCCGGACCATTTGGAGTGAAGCTTAGCGAAGAGCTGAGAACAAATCAAGCCGTTGCTTATCTTTATCGAGACGGCAGAGTCAGTTGGGGAGTGATCAGTTGGTTGAACGGTAGACTAACAAGAGAGTCGCCAACAATGCCGCAATTGTCTGAGTTGATAAGTCAACATACTCCAAATGTGGTAATCATTTCTCTTGGCGGAAACGATGGCTCATCTGGTCGAGCCCGCAGACCAGATTACTCGGACAAAGTTAGAGAGTTGTTGAGCCAAGTTCCAGAAAACGTTAAGATTATATGGAGTGGCCCTCCAACTGCGGTTGGAAGTGCCGCCTCTCGACAGCCAGCAAGAATCATTGCCGCCAGAAAAATTGAGCAAGTAGTTGGGGCAGAAAAATTTGTTGACGTTTTTGGAATAACGAATACGACAAATGGAAGACGGGCAGACGGAGTTCATTTTAATTCAGACTCTTCGGCTTTGCAGCCGTGGGCTGAAGCTATAGTAAGAAAGGGGACTGAAATTCTTTGATTAGAGAAACCTTTAGAGCCTTTGCTGCAAGATTTACTGATGTCGTTTTTCATGGAAGAAATCGATCTCGTATTGTTATCGGCACAGACAGAAAACAAGCTAGAGATACTGGCTACGGAGATGAGGGTGAGGGTGAAGCAGAGTCGGCATCAATTGATCTGGTTGCTGGGTTTGACGGCAATAGCGGCGATCCTTCATTCGTTAACGATAAGGGTAGAATTTACATAACCGCCAAGTGCGATCCAGACAACTACATCGAAAATGATAAAGGTGAAGCAGTGGAGGGCGAAGCCGCCAACATTCACGTTTCAGACAATCACTATATAAAGGCCAGAAACAAAGTAAAGATAGTTAACGACAATTATTCGATTGTTCTAAATCAGGATGGAACGGTTGAAATTGAATGTTCGTCGGCAATAACAATTAAAGCTGACTCAAATAAAATTCTCATCAATTCTACAGGAATCGAATTGGACTGTGGACAAGGTGTTTCCGGAAAAATAATAACAGATAATGATTTGTGTGTTGGAACAGATCCCGTCTCTGGCGGACCCATTATTTCCAACTTCAAACAGGCTGGTTCCTTGGTCAACAATAATAAGGTTGTCGTAAAATGAGATTGGTGCAAAGTTTGCCAGTTTACTTTCCGCAAACGCCAGTGCCGCCAACTAGAGAGATACTGGAGATATCTAATGCGCTTGATATGGCCGCCACAATTTGCATTAGAGCCTCATTCGTTCCGACCATAGGTGTTGTGTTCCTGGCAAATCTGACTGCCCCAAATCAATTTCTCGCGAACCTGGCAGCATATCTCGATCTAACAATCTCTCCGATCATTGCAACAGCAGCCATAGCGCAGTCAACAATGTCCCCCCAGGCTGCTTGGTTGACGGTTCAACCTAGTTTTGACTTATTGATTGCCGCCACTCCACCATTTATGGCCGGAAGTTTTGGAACTTTATTTTGGAGTGCCATCATACTTACAATCAGGACGGCAATTTTGCCAACTTGAATAAATGAAAAAAAACCTTCCAAAATTTCTTTATGGATTTTTAAGCTCTAGTGTAGATCCAATTAACATGGCGATGCCGTGGCAACCATCTGATAGAGATGGTTTATTTAAAATGAATAGAACTGTCTCTTCGGCCGAACGAGATAGCTTAATTTTTTGGGCTCACACAAATAAGGGCGAAAGAGTTTATGATTTTGAGTTTGGCCTGGATGCCAGAAGAAGCTTATTTGAGCCGGAACCGCTAGCAAAAGAATCGATGCTAAATAACGCCAGAAGACAACTTCCAAAATACTTTCCTCATCTAACTATTGATAAATTAGAGTTCTTTACCTCGTCGGAGGACAATTCATTGAGCCCAAACTCAGTTAGAATGATACTTATAGCTAGGCCAAAGGGTCAAGAGTCTGTAATTAATATAGACGAGGTACTTTCAAATTGACCAGTAGAAACGAAAGAATCATAAATTACTTAGGAATAGATTATTCCGGATTTGTTGACCTACAGAAGAAGTGGGCCGAAATCTATTTTAAGGAATACTCTAAAGATATAGAGAAAAAGGCCAGTTCTGAAAGAATGATGGTTGATTTGAATGCTCTAATTGGAGAGGTTCTTCAAGTTTATTTGGAAGATAGATTTCGAAATACCAACTTGGTGACAGCGAATAACATTAGTTCGATAGTTGATATTTCTACCGGTCTAGGATTTAAATTCAAGGGACCGCCAGCGGCAGCAGGAAAACAGCAGTTCTATCTAGAGGTCCCCGCAAAAGTTGATCCGGCCGGATCTTATGCTCCAGACATGAGATATGCAATCAATTTCAAAAACGTCCAGCTTCAAAATACGAACGGAATTGTATTCGAGGCGCTTGAGGATGTTAATTTTTCGCTAGTAAATATTTCGTCATCACTAAATTCGAAAGTTTCAAAAAGAACAACTGACGGAACACCAACTCATTTCGTTTTAAAAACAGAGGCTGAGGTTATGGCTGGAAAAACTGTTATTGAAACATTCGACATCGGATCATATCAACCACTTAGAAAGATTACTCTAGCAAACAAAAACGTTTTGCAGATACTTTCATGTGAAGATACTGATGGTGAATTCTGGGAAGAGGTCGATTATCTTGTTGATGACGTCGTGTTTGAAGGCGTGAGAAATTCTGCAGTAGATAGCGAAGATGTTCCGTACGTCTTGAAAATCAAGTCTGTTCCAAAGAGGTTTATAACAAGAGTTGATCCAATTACTGGAGCGACATCTATTACTTTCGGCAATGGCAAGAGTGAAGACATTGGAACATCTATAGTTCCAGATCCGTCTCTAGTTTCTCTCGACCTCAAAGGCAAACTATCTTTCGCTGTTCCAATGGTTGATCCACAAGATTTCCTAAAGACAAGAAATCTTGGTTTAGCCCCAACTAATACACGATTAACCGTAACCATCAGAGTTGGCGGTGGAAAGATTACAAATACGGCAGCCAACAGCCTAAACTCAATTATATCAAGAAACACAGATTTTGCCTCATCGGGCCTATCAGTAACAGAAGTGAACAACACCATCAGTTCTTTCAGTTCAAGAAATCTTCTTCCAATTGAGGGTGGTGATGATGCTCCAACCATTCCAGAGCTTAAAGCGTTGGCTTCTGCCAATTTTGCTGCACAAGGAAGAGTAAACACAAGAGAGGATTACATATCCAGAATCCTTTCTATGCCAAGCATTTTTGGCCAAGTATTTCGAGTGTCTCCGGCAACAATGTGCAATGCTGGCGGAGGCGTACAGGTATATCTTTTGGCGAAAAGTGGAAGAGGGTATTTGACTCCTTGTTCGTCAACAATGAAGAAGAACATAAAGACTTATCTTTCCAGAGTCACAAGAATGGCTCAAGGCATTGACCTATTGGACGGTAAGATTGTGAATGTTGGAATTGAGTATTCCATCGTCGTTCTACCTGGATATAATAAATCTGAAGTGAAATTCAATACATTATTGAAGATAAAAGAGCATTTCTCCATAAATAATTGGCAATTTAGACAGCCAATTAATCTTGATGATGTTAGATGTTTAATTAAGGAAACCGAAGGAGTGTATTCAATTTCTGAACTAAAGGTTGTCAATAAGACAAATACGATTGATACTCTTGGTTATTCATCTGAAGTTTTTGATGTCAAATCAAACACAAGAAATAGCATCGTATATTGCCCATCCAATTCTATCTTCGAAGTGAAATATCCAGATTCTGATATTAAGGTTGGTGCAATCTAATGTTTATCAATCTATTTCCACAAAAAGATTCGGTCATCACAGATGTATCCTTAAACGGAGTATCAAAGACTGGATCAAACGTTGGTGCATCTGAGGTTCTGGAACTTTATGCTTTAACGTCATCGACCGATGCAGTTGGAAAAAGCAGAATCCTTTTGTACTTCGACATATCAACACTTTCAGCCTCGATAGCATCAGGAGAGACTCCAATTGGGGCTACATTCAAGCTTCAAATGAAAAACGCGCCGCACGCAGAGGGGACTCCATATTCTTATGATCTCGAAGTGTGCCCCCTTAGTCAGTCGTGGACCGAGGGTCGTGGCTTATCAATGTTCGATGAGGGACTCAAGGACGGTGGAGTAGTCAATTGGAGTAAGGCCACCACCATTCAAAACTGGAGCATCTCCGGATCATCGTATTTTTCATCATCGGCGCTCACATCAAGTCAGTATTTTGAGACTGGATTGGAAGACTTGAGTTGTGATATATCGAATATTGTTCGAGCATGGGTCTCCGGAACAATTCCAAATCATGGAGTTGTTATCAAATTCCCACAGGTCTATGAGACGCTAAATGAAGATTTGTATGTGAAGAAGTTCTTCTCCAGAAATGTTCACGCAACAGAAAGACTTCCAATGTTAACTGCGCTGTGGGATGATTCTACGCAAGACGATAGATCGAACATCAAGTACAACGTTAGTGGAACTTTGTTCTACTATAGGAATGTAAACGGACAGTTAACCAGCCTGAATAGTTCGGTTTATGTCAACATCGTAAATTCCTCAAGTGCGGTAGTTCAAACTTTGACTGCGTCCACTGATAATACTGGAATTTATTACATTACTGGAGTTTTGGTTCCCTTCACCTCCAGTACAACGATATACAGAGATGTTTGGTTCAGCGGAACAACTCAATTTTTCACCGGAACCTTTCAGCCAACATATGAAACTGGCTCCGTTTCACTCAACTCAGATTCTTTGACTCTAAATCTTCCAAATTTGCAAACTTATACATTCGGAACAAGAACGCTCGTTCGAGTCTTTGCTAGAAACAAAGATTATCGCCCAGCTATGGCTAGCTACGCAGGAAAAGATCCGGAGCCAATCTTGTTGAAGAATGCCTACTATCAAATATTGAATGCTGAAACTGAAGATGTTATAGTTGATTTTTCAACCGGCAGCTTGAAGTATTCAAAGCTATCATACGACAAGAGTGGAAATTACTTCATTCTTAGAACTGATAGTCTTAGACCGGAATACGTCTACAAGATCAAGATTTTGGTGGATTGGGTTGGTCAAACCCAAGTTTTCGACAAGGGCTTCAACTTTAAGATTGAATCATGAGTATTTTTTTTGATCCAGATGAATCGACTCTTCAAATTTACAATTCTTCAAATAAACAAAGTTTGCAAGATGTCTCTTTGGATTTGGAAGAACGAGACAAGATCATCAATGAGTTAACGACTTCAATATCTTCTGAATTGAATGTTGATTATTCTGATTTTTCAAAGCATATATTCTTTGATTCCGCTTATGCTGCTGTCAATTTCGCTGCCGGAAGGATAGTTGAAAATTATCCAATTGATGGAGAGCTAAAAGAAAAGAATAGATGGAGAGATGTAAACTCCGGTTTTGAAAATTGGTTTTTCGAGCAATGGCCAAAACAACAGGGCTATCTCTTTCTTCAAAGTGGAAGCGTCTATGCCGAGGTTGTAGACCATCAAGGCTTCCTGAATTACAATAGTGCAAGTCGAGTTGGATCGTTTTCTACCGAAGCAGTCATTCTGCCCAATTTGAGCCTTCCAACTGGAAGAATCTATCCAGTTTTGTCGCTTTTGAACGCAAGCAACGAAGGTGTCGCACTGTACCTTCAGCAAGTTTCTGGCAAAAAATATCTCTATTTCAAGTCCCAAACATCAAGCGGACTCAATATAATTTCTGCATCATATGATTCGTTTGCAAGTTCATCGGCTCACATTGCTGGAGTGTTCGATCCTTCTAATATTTCAATATTTATCAACGGAAACGCCGCAAAAACAGAAGCCGTCGTTTTTTCTGGAGCATTAACATCTGCGCCATCCACGTTCAATGTCGGACATTACACTTCTGGTGCTGTTCGTCACTATTATTCAGGGTCTATAGACGAAGTAAGAGTTTGGACTGACGATAGAAGTAGCGATCTAATCTACAGAAACTTCAATAGAACCATACATGCAAATCATTCTGGTGGATTAAAGCTATATTGGAAGTTTAATCAACCGAGCGAGTATGGAAATAAGGTTCTAGACTACTCTGGAAATGGTTTGCACGGATATTTGACCGGCACCTCGTTTGCCGTTTCGAACATAGAGTCGGGAACGTTGGGTTCATGGTTTAGGGATGCTGGCGATCCAATTCTTGCACTGGAAAATGCAAGAGTAAACACATTTCTAGAGGATCAGAGACTATCTGCATCGGCATATGACGACGAAAATCCTAACATGATTTTCAATTTAGTCCCAGATTACTTCACTGAGGGTGACGAAACAGAATATCAACAGCTTTTCTTGCTCCTAACCGCAAGACACTACGATAAGCTGAAGTTATACATCGAACATTTGGCCAATGTTACCAAGTTGACGACAAATAGATTTGATGGTCCAGCAAGCAATTTGCTAGATTTGGCGGCTAAGAATTACGGACTAGATATTGGTGGTCTTTTCTCTGCGGCAGACAACTTGCAGTATTTCTTTGGTGAAAATGTAAACTCTTCGTCTGGAACAATTGAGACTTCAATAAAAGATATTCGAGAATCGTTGAAGCGAAATGTGCTGGCCAACTTTTCGTACCTCGTCAAGACTAAATCCACCAGACAATCACTTAGGGCTGCCCTATCAACTCTCGGTCTTGATGAAAACATCATAACGATCAACGAGTATACAGACTTTTCTGGCGGAATTAAGACAACATTTACTCCAAGAACGATAGAGAGAAGGGTTGCCAGTTTTCTAACGTCTTCGAATGTTTACATTTCTAGTTCGGCGTATACAACTAGTTCACAAACTCTACATCAGTTCAGAGTTCTATTAAACACTGGTTCAAACTTTGTATCTCAATCATTGTTTTCAGTACATGACGGATCGCGCCTTTTGTTCGGAGCATCAGTAGAAAGAAATAATGTAAGCTCATCCTATGCAAAATTCAAGCTAACAGCCAGAAATTCGCTCAATACTTTGACTTCCATAAGTTCGACCGTTGAAATGTTTGATAATAAGTGGGTAAACGTTTCGCTCGTCGCCAATCCAGATTCAAATTTGATGTCTTTCTATCTGACATCGATGGATAGAAACGGGCTGATATTCTCGCAGAGCAATTCAGCGTCAGTAACGTTCAATACCGGATCTGCGACATCGCTATTTTTGGGAACGTCTGGGTCAAACTTCTTCTCTGGATGTGTGAGCGAATACAGAGCGTGGCACAACCACAATCCAACCTCCGATATGTACGATCGATGGGGAATGGATTGGGAAACAACTGAGGTATTTGATGTTCTTTCAGATATTGGAAAACTCAAACATCATCTTAAACTAAATGATTTTACGTCGTCCGCAACATCTGGTGGACCAATTCACGATTGGATCACTGGAATGTCCGGAAGTTCATATCTTGGATTTACGACAAGTTCTTTGTTGAATTTCCCCGGAAAATATATTGACAAATTCGAGTCAACAACTTCGTATGATCTAAACGTTGACAATGATAAAATAAGAATAATAGACGGTTCAAAGTTTACAAAAAACGATATAAACAAAGACATTCCATTTGTCTCTATAAATTTTTCGCCCATCAATTCGTTAAATAAAGAGATATTCAAGTGGATTGGAGATATAGCCAAGCTCTCCAATGCTATTGGAGATCCATTAAATCGATACAAAGAGACGAATGCATCATTGAGTTCGATTCGTTCTGCATTCTTCAGGGAGAAAATTTCTTCCAAGATTGATTATGAAAAGTTCTCTGAGATAATTCAATGGTTTGATTCAAATTTCTCTCATTTGTTAAAGCAATTGATTCCGGCCGACATGGCTAGCAGCATTTCTAGCTACATTATAGAGCCTCATTTGTTGGAGTTTAATCAGGTGCCAAAACCTGTTGTCAGTTCAAATGCTCACAACAATATAAATCTTGAGACGACAATAACTGTTTCGCCAGTTTTAACATCTTCAGCGTTATCGACCGAATTAAGTCTTGCCGATCCAGGTCGTTTCGGTTCATTCGTTAGTGCATCTGCTCAGATGTCTCAAGATTTCGCGTACAATCATGAATCTGGAGGAATAAACTTCAGCAATCTTCAATTTAGGAAGGTCATTGATGATGTTTTGGAATCTAATTTTGAAAAAAATTCTCCAAATGGTTACGGAAACGGATTTTATACAACCATTATCACTGGTTCAAATTATCTAAAAAATACATTAAATGTTAATCCTAACTTTAGAGTTTCTGGAGTTTACTCTCTGGACAGTGGAGCAAAAGGAACGATGTATCTATCGTCCTCAATGGGAGCTCCAGAATCGCCCTTTACGGGCGTCATGAACGGTTACCAGGATGCTAGGTGGTTGTGGATGCAAACGTCCACCTCGGGCGCTGTATCGCAGATTGTGACGGAAGAATACGAGCAGTTCATCTATGATCACGGCATTGGATATGGCGGACTATGGGGACAGCTAAGAGCTAGAAATAATAAGTCTGTCAGAGGCCAACCAAAATTTCCTGCCGGCTCAAAAGAATACGCCTCAAGAAAGAGTTTTCCAGGAGAAGCTACAGATGTATCTAGAATTAACTTCTCTGAGTATATTACCGTTTATAATAGAGACGTTTTGCAAACAATTATGCTGTGGCCATCTGAGAATTCTTATGATGGTACGGAAATATTTTTCGCCAACTCTGGAACTGGAACAATGTTTTATGGCGATGTTCCCGCTGCAAGTTTTGGTCCAGCAATTAATATTGAGAACTACAGCACATTAAATCTTGAAATATTGGGAAGAACAAACAAGATTGGTGGTGGAAGCAACAAAACTAGCATCATATTTGAGATAAAATTCCAATTCTTCTCTCGCGACACTCCAGGAACAATTGGATTTGAATCACAGCTTTCATCATCCTCTACCGCTACAACTACAACTCACGAAAACATCGAGCAAGTTTATAGACTTTCAACTCCAGAAATGGACAAAGATGTTCTTCATAACTTTAATTTGACACTACAAAGAGATCTTCCAAGACAGAAGTTTATGAGAATCTTTGTTAATCCGATCGCAGGACAAGTTTCAAACGTTGGATCATTTTTTGTTTTGACGAAGGGCATTTTGTCTCTGCAATTAGCAACACACGACCCTAGTTTAGATAAGAAGTAAAATATGCCAATAGCAGAGCTAACAGGAACGGAAACTGCTCGTTTTAACGAAGTAAAGCAAAGATGGGTCAATTTTGAGCCAGAATCTAGTGGTAAATTCTTAAATTATGGGTTATATTCTTTGCCGTTGGGTCAAACTTTCGCCGCAGAAATGATCTTAAACACTGGCTCTGTAACGTTTGAGTCGGGAACTGTCAATATAAAAAAAGATATTCATGTATTTGAACAAGAAACTGAGGCTTTGAGATTCATGAACGAGATGGGAACTGAGAATATTGCCTCAATAACAGAAAGATATGTTCCTGGTGAGCCAATCAGAGGAAGATCTCCAGATTTGTCTGTAAAAAAGATAATAGAGATTCAATTAGTCAACATTCCGCAGTTAAATTTTGAGGTATCTCTATTGAATAAAGAGGTTGAAAGAGGATTTAAGGTTGAAGTTTTCAGTAGCGGCTCAAATGGATTGTATGAAATACAACAAAAACCAAAGTTTAACGCAAGAGAAGAGATAGTTTCGGATACATTCCTGAAATATTTCGAAGTTCAGGAGGAGTAGAATGGCTGACATAAG
>OFQY01000060.1_pt1 | contig 44040 bp, 62 predicted proteins | sample 1542991 | NCBI WGS metagenome assembly OFQY01 (sample SAMN07774224, study PRJEB24372) | wastewater metagenome | isolation source: Exp Tend VB 10WW | collected 2016-02 | reverse complement strand
TTCCTGAGATGCGAGATTTGATCGAATTAATCATGGCGTTTGGCGCAAATCACAACGTCGTTTTCAAAGATACGGAGGTGAAATTTAATGGCTGACAATATCACATCACTGAACATCCCACCCAAAGTGCAACCGGGATACGAGCATATCGCCAAGATGATCGAAGCCATCACGGGTCCACGCAGCGCATCGAAAAGCCAAGGCGTTGAGATGGCAATCACGATCACAAACATGCTGGCAAGCGCTGGCCTTGTGGATTCGGTGAACCATGACGATCACGTTGGGATGAGGGCTTAACGATGGCTGATCGGATGCTTAGAGAAGTTTACCGAGCCTTTGAAGGAAGTTATGCTGCTGATGAATATTCACTTCGCCATAATATCAAATCAGCGGCTATTCTTACGATTACGGATGATGAGACAGCACATGCTGTTCTTGAGTTTATCGGGCCGCGCATCGAAGGCAAAACCGTGGTTGAGATAGGAGGTGGGGTCGGACTTCTGTCTCTCCATATGGGTGATGTTGCCAAGCGCGTCTATTGCATTGAAGCCAACCCGATGTGGTCGTGGATTTTTGCCGCACAGCTTTTGCATGAAAAACCAAAAAACGTTTCATACCTCTTTGGGTCGGCTGATGAATTCTTTGGAAGCATCAAGGCTGATGTTGCAATTTTTTGCACTCATTCTGGTGTCGAATCAATGCGAGAGGTCTCACGGAAATTCGCTCCAATCGTAATCGATGTTTACGGTGAAGTTATATCCAAAAACCAAGACGCGTTTGACCCACTCGCTAGCATGTTGAGGAAATCTGCGTAGTGAGCACTGACGTTGGAACTACGCCACGCAAGAACCTGACACGAACCCAACGGCTAAAGCTGTTCGAGGATCACAAGGGCATTTGCTGCATTTGCAAGTCGCAGATCATGGCGGGCGAAAAGTGGATTGATGAGCATATCAAACCGCTTGGCCTTGGTGGTTCCAACGACCTCACAAATCGTGGCCCTGCACATATCAAATGCGCATCGGCAAAGACGACAGAGCAAGACATTCCACGCATTGCCAAGGCCAAGCGGCAGAAAATGGCAAGCCTTGGAATCAAGGATGAGACAAAGCCAAAAATCAAATCAGCGGGCTTTGCCAAGAGCGCCAAGACACCACGAATTGAAAAGCAAATGCCACCACGTCAAGGCGGTATTTACGCACAGTATTTTGAGAAGGAATCCGCAAGATGATCGTTGAGATGGGAAAAGAATATCGGATCGAAGGGGCTGAACACTACCGGCTTCTAGCCATAGATGGTGGCGGTGAATGTCCTGTTATCGGAATGGTAAAATTCACCGGAAACGACTTATGGAAGATAACTAGGCATACAATTTCTGGCAGCCATCATGGTGATGCCTTCGGCAAACTCGTAGAGGTCAAGCCACGCATCAAGGGTGAGTTTTGGATTGCGCATTATGATGATGGTAGCCGTCTCATGCTGAGCGATAACACACGATGTCATGATAATGGTGTCGTTGCCATCACCCATCATACCTATGACTGCGAAGAAGGCGAGGGCTTGAAATGATCCTATCCGCGCAATCAATCCGCAAGGCTGGCATTTTCACACCCTTCAATAACCGCACGATTCACGAGTGCGGCATGAGCTATGGCCTGTCATCGGCTGGCTATGACGTGCGGATCAAACAGGGCGTCGCGCTCATTTCTGGCGGATTCGTTCTAGCATCAACCTATGAGCACTTCACCATGCCAGATAACTTGATCGGCAAGGTGGCTGACAAATCAACATGGGCGCGGCGCGGGCTTGCTGTTCAGAACACAATCATTGAACCCGGATGGCGAGGTTTCTTGACCTTGGAGCTGACCCATCACGGGACAGAACCATACATTGAAATTCCGGCAGGCGCACCAATCGCGCAGATCATCTTGTGCCGTTTGGATGAGCCGACAGAACAGCCTTACGGGGCGGGAAAATATCAGGACCAACCATCGCGCCCTGTCGCTGCAATAATGGAAAGTGGTGTAGAAAATGACCGATAAAAAAATGCAAATACTTAGCATGGACGATGCGAATTTTGCTGCTGATTTTGTCGAAGCGATAGGCGCAAAGCCGGGAGACAATATTGTCTTTAGCACGCCACAATTTGACAGAATCGACGACATTGAACCTATCGCCAATCCGTCTCAGTTGTTTGGGATGCTGCACGCTATGCCGGAAAAGACATTGCGAGCCGTTGGGATGCTCCCTTGGGACGGTCGTCTGTGGCTATTCCCGTATCAATGGTTCGCACTGATACCGCAAGGGCTTCCCGTTGAATGTATCGACGGTGAAAAACTGGCGTGGGATAACGCCACTTGCGATGATGACATGCGCTACGGGGCTTTGGCTTACGGGATTGTCCCAGAGTTTGCGAAACGCATTGCAATCATGGAGCCGTGCAAATGACGAAACTCACTGGCCTTGCGTACCTTCTTGAACATGCGTCATTCGCAGACAAGGAAGCGCGTGAAAAGACGGAATCACGGATTAATCAAGCGCTTGGAGATGTGAAAAATGGTGCTGTTCGCGCAGCAATGGCCGCAAACCCTCGTGATTGGTGCCTGTCTTGCGGGACCGTGAGCGGTGATGGTCAGTGCCATTGCACGGATGGCGATGAAGTCGAGGAATGCACGCGCAAGGCGGTCAACTTTTTTGATGAGTATTCCGCCGAATCCAGAAAGATGACGCTCGAACTTCAAAAATCACTCCGCCCATTTGGTCAAGCTGGATCAGATATTTATTGGAACGATGTGCCGAACGAACGCCGTCTTTATTTGGATGGAGCGGAACTTCCGTTTGATATGGGTGATTTGCGCAAGGCCGCGCTTTCTCTTGGCATGGAGAAGGGCTAATGAACATTCCAGATGACGTTGAGAAAATTACAAACGCCAATGCAGAACAGATTCTTGGCGTGGCAATTATTAGATTTGATGGGCCTTTGATGCGCAAGGCCAAGCCAGCCCGTCATGCAGATATTATTGCAGATATCCGCGCCACAGGTGGCGAGCCGACTATTGATGATCAATTCGGCTTTTACACGATTGATGATGATTTCATAACCCGCGAGCAAGCTGGATCATTCGTTGGTCTAAACAGGCCTCTCTATTCCGAAAACCTGTGGTGATAGTGATGAATGACAGAATTCCAGATGACATCATGAAAACGGCGCGCTCCGTCGCCATGCGCCGCTTGTTTTCAGATCGCGCCGACCGCCGTGACGATGAAATGACGCGCAACATAGCCCAAGCGCTTATGGCTGAACGTGAATCCGCTACTAAGGCGGAAAGGGAGAGGTGTGCGCTAATCGCGTCCGAGGGAAGTTTTCCCTTTGATATTTCTGTTTGGCTGGAATCGACGAAAAAAGAAATGACGGCGATTACTGCCGAGGCCATCGCCGCCGCCATCCGCAAGGGAGATGGGGAATGACGCCTGATGCACCGATAAAAGGATCAATCCGCCTTGTCGTTTTTGGTGGCCGTGACTTAGACCCTATGCAGGTTTTTGACTGGCTGAAAATCAATGCGGCCCCGCGAACAATTAAAGCGATGATCCCTATAGTTGCAACCCAATCTCTCCCCTCCACCCTCGATACCATAGAGGCGCAAGCGGCTGAAATTGAGCTTTTGCAAAAACGATTGCGGGAACAATTCGACGTGTCAGCAAAAGCTATCGAGAAGCAACAGAGACGGATCGAAGGGCTTGAAGCGGCGTTGAAGCCGTTCGCTGATATGGGATGGGATTGACCTGCCGAACGAGCATCGCATCTCTATGCCCGGTGCAAAGATCACATTTAACGTTGGGAATATTCGCTCCGCCCGTGCCGCCCTACAGCCAAAGGAACTATCATGACCCTCGCAGAACTAATCACTCGTGTAGAGCGAGGCTCTGGATCAGATCGCCAACTCGATGCTGATATATGCGTAGCGTTGCAGTGGAGTTGGGATAATGAGTTTAACCCTCGCAGTTTCAGACATACAAAGCCACCGTCAGAGTTTGTAATTGCGGATGATGAGACGGGATGCGGGGGTGTATGTTATCCAGCACCTCTTACATTATCCATTGACGCCATAATGGCGCTGTTCAAGGCGAGGTTGGATGGGCGTGGCCTACATATGTTTATGGCTGATGATAAAATACCAACCGTCACCATTTGGGACAGCGGTCTAATGGATGATTGCTCTAGCGAAGTGTCAGAGACATCGGAGCACCCCGACATTCACCGCGCCTTTTTATCAGCCACGCTTAAAGCCATTGCGGCAGTTTGGCGGAAAAATTTGTTTACTTATCGACGCGAACCAAAGTGAAATTATGCTCGGTCAGCTATCGAAGGACGTGAATTTTCGTCTGATTACATCAGGCGGCATTGGGCCAAAGGAAACCACGAACCTTATTCGACTTCTGGAAGCGCAACGTGAAATCATGACTGAATTTGATGATATCAAAGAAGAGGCCGTCCATGAACATCCCCCAGAAACTCATAATCGAACTGCGCACGTTATTGCAATCCGCAGCCGATGCCGAACCATGCACCTATCGCAAGTGGCAGTTGCAAAACGCTATCAGGGTTCTTGATGAAATGAAGGGGGCAGTTTGATGGGAAAAGCGTTCGACCGGATAAGCACAAGCCTTCAAGCCGCGATTAATGGTGAGGTCATTGTTCACCGCCCTACGCAATTAGCCGCTGCGGCCTTCGTCGTCACTCAAACCAGCACACCAGAGGGACAGAAACGTGCGGCTCGTATCGTTGCCGAGGCTTTCCCGAATGTGATTGAAAAGGACGCCACGAAATGACACTTGATAATTTTACAGCACCAGCCGCAATTTATTTGAGAAATATTCTTGATGATGCGGCAAGCAAGATGGTTATTAAAGCCAAAGACCTCCGCGACAGAGCAGAGATTGAGGCGAAGAACAACAAGGATGACCCACGCTACAAAAACCATTTCTTGGACCAAGAGCGCGACGCTAGGCTAACTAGTGAGCTTCTTGCCGAGCTATCGAAAGCCGCTTTGGCGCAAGCATATATTGCGATGAAAAACGAGGACGACACGAAATGAACATGCGTGAGAAGATGCGAAAAGCATATGAATCCGCTGGATCAGAAACCTACCGAGGTTTTTGGTGCAAGCCATTCCACGTCATCCGTAACATCAAAAAGAAACTGGGGGAGCAAGAGGTCTGGCGTTCAAATGAACATGATGATTATTATGTAGGTTATGCGGCCATGATGCAGAAACTCGATGATCTGCGTTGGGACGCTGCTCTTGAGGCTATGAGAGAGCCAACGGATATAATGATTGAAGCCGGATACGGCGAGCATAACAATGGAAGCCCGCGCGACCGCTACACCGCCATGATTGACGCGGCAAGGGAGGGGAAGTGATGATCAGTGACGCAGATATTGAGAAGGCTGCGAAAGCAATCTCCGCAGTGGAATGCGGGCCGGATTGGACCGTGTTCACGAATAACGCTGCCCGCGCGGCACTTGAAGCTGTTGGCTATCATTCATGGATGCCAATTGATGATGACGCGAAAAAAGGACCGTTCCTTGTTTGCACAGACAAAAATCAATATGTCGGGCGGTGGGTGAAAAATCCATACACCGATGATGAAGCATTTGCCATTGCGGACTTGCCAAGTGGGGATCGCATGATTGTCAAACCAACGCATTATAAGCCGCTTGGCGAACTGCCGACACGTTAAGAAAACGCTGATTTTTTAACACGTCTCTTTCTTGTGTATATCAAACTAACATTTTGTATACACAAGCCGCGTTGAGTGCAGTGGAGTACACGTAAATCGCGTTGACGGAATCGCGCTGATTTGCTAGTGTTGTTACCAACATGGCGCGGGCCTCTGTTATCAAGTTCGCGTCGTCAAGTTTAGCTGTGGTTCGCCCACACATACACGGAACTTATCCGCCCTCTGCTAATGGGGCTTTGGTTCGACCAAAGGACACCGTGTCAATTTCGCCCGAAAGGGCAACGAGTTTGCGCTACCCAAGCGAAGAGTGCGCCTCCCGGAGAGGAAGCCGTGCGATACGGCTAGGGGTATACGAGGGACGCCTCGTAAGCGCAATTCAAACGTGCCCCCGACGCCTCTCAACGATGCGCACCACGGGGGGCAACTAGTTCCGGTAGGAGGCCTGCGCAGTTGTCGTTCGCTGCGGGATGCTTTGGCTAGCCTCTTCGAATAGCCGCCGACACGGGCCGGAATTATCTCACGAGGGAATGATGAAGCATCGCGGGAACGTCAACATGAGGGGAAAGCAAACGCTCAAGCTGCGTTGCGGCTGTTGTGATGCCTATGATGGACGCCCAAAGGAAAAGGAAAAGCTTGCGAAGATGGATATTCGTGAAGCCATCCGCTTTTCACCTCACCACAACGCCTAAAGCCCCAACAATAGCCTTAGCATTTGCGGCGGCAAAACCAAGCAAAAGTCCCGTCCCATTCGCAATAGCAACAGCAACACGTAATGCGCCTTTTTGCTCTGCCCTATCGCGCTTCACGCATGAGATAAACTCATTCAAGGATCGGGCGGTTTTTTTCGTTTCTTCTCGATGCTCTTTCAATGAATCTGTGAGCGCGTCAACCTTGGTTTCAAGCACTGCAATTCGTTCGCCATCGCCTTCTTCACTCATATCAATTCCAATCAGTTCGGGCGGTTCCAAATGCCAGCCGAAATGCCAGCTTCCAACGTTGCATCAATCTTTTCCTGATCTTTGCGCGTCTTGCCTTGTGCCGTCAAAAGATCATCGCCCAGAATGCCTTTAAGGCCGGACACACTCGCTACTTTTGAGCTTCCACACGCCGCCACGGGCATAACAATCATGGACATTATCAGCAGCTTCAAGAGCATCTTTCTTGGCGAGTTCATTGGTCGCGTTAATGGATTCGATTGCATTATGTTCTCCTGCGTTTCTGCCCTTGAGATAGATGCCGCCAAGAATGGCAAGGATGAGTAGAGCGCCGCCAACATAACGGCCCATAGGTGAGAGGATGAATCCGATCATGCCAAATCCTCAATCAAACGCTTGCGACGGCGGAACCAGATATAGGCGCAACCTGCAATGACGATAACCGCAAGGCCAATCGCCATCGCTGCATTGCCAGAGATGCCGAACACGCCAGCCGCATCAAGTGCCGTCTGCTTTGCATCGGTGACGACGGAGACAGCTTCCTTGCCCGCCTGATAGGCCACAGCAGCACCGCCAAGACTGGCCCCACCCGTGGCAATAGCCGTATTTCCTTCATGGCTTTTTGCCATTGTCTTGGCCTTTACACCGCAGAGATTCAATCCGCGCGTCTGCACGTCTTTGACCCTAGCCGTCCAGCCTTTGCCAAAGGTCGAGAATGTCGAAAGCCGTTTGAGGAAGGCCATTCGCCCGCCGCAAATAATGCGGACACGTTCAGCCGGATCATCAATATCAGCCGTTGCCGCCAAAGCCGCCTTGGCACGGCCAACGCCAGAGTTCACGGCATAATCGAACGCGACAAGCGCCACGCCGTCCGGCAAATAATCGCCCTTGATTGGCTCCCAATATCCCGTCCGGTAAATGCTCTGCACATCGGCCTGAGATATATTGCGCAGATCAGCCTTCGACGCATTGGGATATTTCTTGCGATAAACGGCAATCGTAATGCCCTTCATTGTCGCACCACCGGGGTCTTTCGGATTGTCAGACCACCCGCCCTCATATTTCAGAGTGACGGGCAGACACTCAGCTAAATTACCCATTCATTTCCTCCGTTCAGGCATAAAAAAAACCGCTCTAAGCGGGCTGTGTGGATTGTTAAAGGTGGCGGATTCGAGACCTTTTTTCAGTTTAAAAAACCAACTCAGGCTGCATTGCCTGACCGAGCGATCTCAAACCAATAATCATCAGTGGCAGACCACTGCATGGTTATACTGTCCTCGTGATTGTCGAGCGTGAAATCGCCGTTCAACCTCATATTTCCTGATCCGTCCTTCACAACCACATCACGGGATGATGAATAGGCGCGCATCGTGACAGTCTGACCATCGACAACATTCGTTAGTGTAAACGTTGTCAGATCATCCGTAGCCGCAGCGGCCTCCGTATCAATGATCGCCGCGTGGTGGCCGCTATGTGTCGACGTGAGGGTTGCCGTTCCACCTGCGATTGTCGCTTGTGTGGGAACAAGGCTTATCCCAATATCCGCCCCAACGCGAACCGTTGTCGCTGAGGATATAGAACGTTGTAATGTTGAATGTGTGCCAAGGTCATTCATTCCATCCGTGTAAACTGATGCCACGCCAGACGATCTTAGCCCGTATGTGCCTCCATCTGTATTGTTCCCTTTGAATGTGACCTTTGAGAATGAGCCGGAGTTATCCGCTTGCGCAAATATATTTTCCCCGGTGATGCTGCGTGATTTTACACCTGAAACAGTCGCATCACCAATGGTTGAACCGGCCCCTGTCGAGCGAATATAAAGCCCGCGCGCTGCGTTATTCAATTTCATATCTGAAACATCAATTGCCCCAATATCCCCGCTTGACGAAGCAAGACAATAGAACTGCGCATTTGCAGACCCGCCGCCATCCAAGCGACCACCCTTCGCAACAAAGTCTGTCACAGACCCACCATCGACATATAGATATATGTCGGCTTGAGCCGAGTTATTAACCTTTGGGTCGAACACCGCAGCTTGGCCAATACTTCCTGTTCCTGTCGCGCGTATCATAACGCCTTGTGCACCAGCATCATCGACGCGAGGTGATACAATCAACAAATCGTCAAGTGTGCACCCTGACGACACGTATGCACGGATTGCGGCAGATGCGGCTTTTGTATCGCACCCACGAGCAATCGGGCGGATGATTTGCGCCTTGTTGATCGTGGCCCCTGTATTCCCAAGATAAACAGAAAACCCCTCATCCCCGCAGTTTTCGGCGTAAGAATCTTCTATAATGCCGTACCCGCCCCCAAAAAATTCAACGGTGTCATATAGTGGTTGAATTTTAATACCAGCCCCGTCAATATTTTTCACAACGCAATTTGTGATGCGCGTATTCACGCCCTCTGAAATAATCCCATCTGAAACATCTGGTGTCACCTCAACGTCGCGCTGCCCCATATCGCCGTGAACAATGCAATTCTTTGCATAACACCCCACGGTTGTTCCGTGAAAATCAATACCAGCATCAGCCATATTGAAGCAGTGCAGCCCGTCAATGCTGATATCGATTTGTACCCCGCCGGGAGAACCAGAACCAGTTGCTGAGCCGTGGCGCATCCACGCGGCATCACCGCCACTCACTTGAAGGTCTCGGGTGCCGTTCTCGCTCAAATATCCATATGCCAACACACCAATAGACTGACGAAATGAATTGCGGGTTCCGCGCGGATGAAGGACGCGGTTGAAGTCGCAATGCACCTGATCAAACTTGTATGAATTGACGTTGCGGACCTCTACCCCGTCAAGATTGTTAAAATATAATCCGTATTGGTTATGCCCGGATAAGTTGGTACCTGTCATCTCAATGTCGCGGATAACCGTTGGGTCGCGCGATGTGGTTATAGGATAGACGACCGAACCATCAGAAGCCGGAAACGCGAATGTTACCGGATAGAAAAGCCAGAGATGCGTGGAGTCTACGACTTTTCGAACGCGGTTCATCTCGCCAATGTCGGCGGATGAAAATGAATGAAAATTGGTGTTTCGCTTTATATAGACGGGCATGTTCTCTGAAAATGTTGCTGTGCTGCCAACAGAAACAATGTAACCAGAAACGGCCATATCAGCGGTGATGGAGACACCCGTACCTAATGTTCCGGCGCAGGAAATACCCTTTGCATCGGCATTCATTCCTGAGAAGTCAAACGATGCTCCAAAAAGCTCAAGGCCCGGAGGGATCACAAGGCCAGTTGCGCCCGTGAATTTATATGTCTTATCCATCCCATCAATGCGCCGCGTTCCGGCTGCATAGGCGGAAGAAATGGCCGCATTAATTGTAGTAACATTTTCAGCCGTCACAGCATCGCCAACAGCGCCAAGTTGAACTAAACTTTTTGTCGATGTATACGACGCTGAAATAGCGATGTATGCGGCAGATAACGCCGCCGATACAGCGGATTCAAACGTAATATCACTTGTTCCAATCATTATAGGTGAGGATGATGTTACATAAAATTCGGAACCGCCATATGTTTCACCTTCGACGATAAAAAGCCCTGTCCCTGAAACAATATCGCGGTTTCCGTCAAAATCCTTCGCCCTCTGCCACACACCAGATGAAGCATTATAAACACCATTCTTCGTCTGGTCTGTCTGCGCCCTAACAAGAACACGATCCCCTTCCGCCGTCACTTCACCATCGACAGCTTGTAGGCCGGAGAGGGTGATGTTCCCCGTTGTGGCGAGGCGGCAAGGGGCTTTCCGGCCAAGCCCACTATTGATACCATTGAGTCGATCAACAACGGTCATTCAGGGTAACTCCAATAAAAAAAGCCGCCCTGTGAGGGACGGCTTGGGAACGTTCAATGTTTCGCAAGATTGCGTTTTGGGTCTACGTTTTGGGCGGGTGGCTGCATGTCATATTCGCCGGTGTCGCAACATGGCGAGAGATGCCATTCATGCAGTGGTGGGAATATGTCGGGATGCAGCTTATCTATGCGCCGTTCTGGCCTATCGCGTTCATCTATTACTCTATTCAGAAAGTTTTTTAATCTCTCGTCATTCGGGCGCGCGCCCTCAAATCGCCAAGGCGGGCTTTTTCCTGATCGGCAAGAAGGCGCTTTTTAACTTCCGGCCATTGGTCAGCCACGCCCTTGAACGGGAGGACATGTGCTTTCTTCAACCGTTTTTCAATCTCATCCGCCGTTTCAGGAGAAAGAGCGCGGATTGCCGCCATGTTTGGGGATGTGTCAATAATGTTGAAAACGCCTTTATAACCCGGCTCATCAACAAGAGTGAGGGCGTTGCGGTATTCCTCGAAGATGGCACGGCCAAGCGTGTTGGTGATGGCGCGGGCTACAGGGGCAGGAACATCCACATATTCCTTTTCTTGGCCCTTCTTGCGTGAACGGTTCTTAATCTCGAACGTGCTATCGCCAAGATCACGGCGGATGTCGTTAAAGATGCTTGTGACCGTTGAGGCGCGTTCCAGAGGGTGGAGCTGGCGCACATCCGGTTTGAACGGATAGGCGCGCATTGTCATAAGCGTTTTGCTGTTGTCTGTCGCTTTGTTGTAAATATCGTCGGCATTCAGATTGTTGATCTCGGTCAGGGCTTTTGAGTATCCATTAGCTGCGACCGTATATTTCCCATGGTCGCGGCCCATGATGTTTTGGAAATCCTCAGCCATGCCGCCCGGTCCTTCAACCTTGCGATAAAGCCCGCCAACAGTCATCCGCAACATGGCGTCTTTCATGTTAACGTTTGGATTTTCCCCGGCCACCGCTGTTATCAGGTTGTTGGCATCGCGCGCCGTTGTCGCTCCAAGGCCATTCATGACATGATCCGCCATCATGGGGGATATGCCGAACCAAGCGCCCATCTTCTTAGCGAGGTAGGATGTCATTTCGTTCTGTTGGGCCTCTGGGGGCAGGCTCTTGTATTTCATCGGAATGATTGGCGACGGCTCTTTATCCTCAAACGGGATGCGGGTTCCGGTCACAACTTCCGCGCCCGTTTTGAAGAAAGGGTTGCCGGAAATAAGCTCATTAAAGCCCATTGCTTGCCGAGGAACAAACCCCTCAAAAAACGCCTTCCTCATCTTCGCCCAGTTCGCCGGGTCTTGGCGGCGCATCCCGTCAAGACTTATTTCAAGCGATGACATCAGAGTGCCGGGAAGATCGAACGGCTTTGGCATGGTGACGACACGCTGCGTCCCATCGGCATCAACGCCAGCATTAAAAATGAAATACCGACGCTTCATATAATCGGATTGGCGCTGATATGTTGGATCGTCGGCTTTGCTGTAATAATATCCAGCCGTTGCAACAAGGCCAAGAGAAATCATGCCCCAACCTGAAACGGCATCCGCGAGCGCTTGTTTCATGTCGCCGTCGAGCGCTGACATTCCGCCGCGTTTGTATTTTTGAACAATAGCTTTAAACGGATCGCCAAGAAGAACATCATTGGCGCGCTTCATGCCTTGCAGGTTCGGGTTCAAGAACACAAGAACGCGGTTTGACTGAGAAACTCCCCATCCCTTGTTGTCATAATCAAGGATGTCACGCGCTTCAAAAGCGGCTTCTGAAAATGCTGTTGCGTTGTCATAGCCTTGCTTGCGAAGATGGTTATGAACAATCTTGGCCTGACCAAGACGCCCCATCGTTTCTGTCGCTTCAATTCCTTGAACGATAAGGTTTATGGCTTGAAATGGTGTTTTTGCCACTGCAACAGTGAGCGATTTAGGATCGGAAATCATGCCCATGGCTGACGATTTAAGTTCATCCATGGTGCGCGGACGCATGGTAATACCAGCGGTGAATTTCCCGTCCTGCAATTCACGCGACGCCGCCGAGGATACGCCGCCACGAATACCGCCAACAGCGGCATAAGCGCGGGTGAATTCACGATCAAACAATTGCGTCCAGATGCCAACGCCTATGGAAGCGCCCGGAACACGTCCTAGGATACCCGTATTGCGCCCAATGAAGATGCGCGAGATGTTATCCATAACAAGGTTTTTAGTGGCGAACTGAGGTGCGTTGGTCACAAGCTGCGAGAAGACAGAGTTCGCTTTACCAATGATCTTAAAGAGAATGTCACGCTCTTGGTGCGTCATGGCCGACACAGTGTCAAAATATGCTTTTGACACTTCATTGTTGCCAACCTTTAACGCAATCCGTTCGCCCGATTCCCACATAAACATGACACGTTCGCCGCGCGCCGTGGTTTCGGTTTGTTTGAAGATTGTGGCTGTCGTGTCCTCACCGACAAGATCATCCAACTGCCGTAAAATTGTTTCAGTGTCCGCCTTATCCAACCCGCGCGCGCGGGCCTCAGATCGGATAGCCTCAGACAGATCAATGGATGTGGCTTTCATTTCATTGTTGGGGATGCGTTCAAGAAAACGCCCCGAAAATTCACCGCCCGCTTTGGCGAGATTATACATCGCCTTCATCACGTCGTTCTGTGCAATGATGCGCTCGGTCTGAACCGTGTCAGCAATGATTGAGTGCAGCGGGTCGATAATATCGCGGGTTGAACCGCGCATTTTCTTGATAGGTGAACGCTCAAGAGATGCACCAGCCCCCATGCCAAGGTTAGGCCCATCATCGCGCATGTCGCGTTTGTAAGGGACATAATCATCCCCACGCAACATGATCGTGTCGTAAATCTCTTTCGAGATAATGCCGGAGTCAAACTTGCGCTGGAACATTGCCCGGTTGAATTCAAAAACACCATCAGCCGCCGCTTTGAATTGGGGATGCGTTGCCTCATAATCGGCAATGGCCTTTAGAACTTCATTCTCTGAGGCGCGCAACGGCGGGTTTTCCAGATCACCAGCTTTCCACCGCTCATAGAGCGAGCGACCACGGCGCGCGATAAGATACGACGAGAACGCTTTTGTCAGTGGATCGTCTGGCTTCTCCAGCCGCCCAATGTCGCCATTGAATGCCTTGCTGATGGCGTCATGAAGTGAGCCAGAGGCACGGGTTCCAAATGGGTCATGGTAGGAGCGGACGCCGTAATAAAGCCCGTCAGTGGCCGTCTGAACAGCGCCGGGAAGCATCCGATGCATTTTGTAGGGGTCGCCCCAACCAATTTTAGGGAGAGGCTGGCCTGTCTTCTCATATCGCGCGTCGCGCAACTGGTTGACGAACTGCTTGACGTAATGGGATTCGCCAAAGATTGCCGACATTGCATCAGCGGCAAAGCGCGACAGGCTGAACCCCAAGCCCTGTTCACGGTAGAACTGCGCGTATTTTGCCAGCCCTTTTTCCTCGATGCCAGAGACGATCTGGGATTCGAGAAGCTGTGTCGGTGTCAGGCTGCTATCAATTTGCGAAACACGGCTTGCGCGTTGCAGAATATCCTTCAAGGCCGGATCGTTCACTTCAACAAAATCTTTGAACGCGGCAAAGAAGTTCGGGGCTTGTTTCTCGGCATAGGCCGGGTTGTTCACAGCCATGCGTAGGAATTCGGCCAAACCTTCTTCAAGGGTCTTATCGGCATCCGCCATATTGTTCAGGTCGAGCGGACGCAGTTCGTCAATGTGCTTATTCTGTAAATCCGTCCATTCCGCTTTCAGCGCATTATCATTGCGTAAACGTTGATCGACAACGTGGCCGACCTCATGGGAGAAGGTTTGAAAATCGCCTTCCTTCCGCACCCGAATGACGCCATCCTTGAGCTTGTATTCGCCCAAAGCGCCCTTAGCAGTAAACCGCCCGTCAACCTCAACCTTGCGGCCAAGGGATTCGGCAATTGCCCGCATCTCATCCGTCAGGCGGAATGCGCGCACTTCATTAGGGGTAGCGTCTTTGGGGAATTCGCGCGGCGCACCTGTTTCTCCGGGGAGATTTGGCCGATCAGGGAAACGATTATCAGGAGCGGCGCTATTCGGCTTGCCTTGCCCTGTGCGGGCTTGTGCTGCCATTGGCTGAACGTCAGACGAGACACGCCCGCCACCGGGGCGCATTGCCTGAACGTCAGGTGTTATTTGGTTGGGAGAGTATCCTTTCCCTGCTTTAGCGCCGCTGTCGCCTGATCTTCCAACGTCTTTCCCGCCTTCGCTAATTGAAGATCGCCCTGCTTCTGGCCGGATATTCTCGCCGCCCGCGCCATTGCCAGAGCGGCTGGCGTTGAAAAGGTCTGTCTGTGATTTAATTGCGGCATCATCGGCGGCTTTCTTTGACGCAAGGAGTTGAATATCTTGCGCGCGAACGTCGGGAAGGTCAAACCCCAAACCAGCGTCATTGCTGACTTTGCGAGCCTCACGAGCATATGTCGTCAGACGCTCAGATATTGCTTGCGTTCCAGCGGCGCGACGGCCCTTGCCATCATAGAACATCCGCATCCAGCTTTCGACCGGGGCGGAAAGACGGTCAAAAGCGTCTTGCTGTGCAAGATGGGTATCAAGTTTAACGCCTTTGGCGCGAATGTCTGCCGTTCTGGAAACAGCTTCAAGAAGTTCCGGCGTCAGGTCCATATCTGCCCGGACAGACCCGGACTCGACATCGGCGCGGAACTTAGCCCATTCCGGCGCGGAAGAGACAAGCGCATTTGAGATGGATTTTACATCATCGCTCGTGGCTTCTGCAATGCGGGCAAGAACAGCGTCATTCCCATAGGCGCGGGCAAGAACAGCATTGCGAACGCGCGTCATGCCTTCGGATGAAAGACCGCCCGCCGCCGTGCTCATCATCCCTTGTTCTGACTGGGGAAGGGATTGGACAAAGGCTTTCATGAAATCACGATTGGCAACAGCGCCAAGATCATCAGCGTTGCGGATCATGTCCAGCGTATCGACACGCAAGGCGCGAGCGTCAGCCAGCGCCCTCTCCCCTGCCGACATGCTCAACGTTGCAGACTGGTTCGCCTCAACGGTGAATGATTGACGTTGCTCCGGCGTCATATCCGTGAGACGCTGGCGAACGATTACAGGCTCCTTAAAGCCTGATACATCGACGCCTTGGGAAGATACCCAATCACGGTAGCGCTGTGCAGTTTCACCGCCGCTTTGATAGGCTTGGCGGATCGCCATAACCCGACCATTGCCGCTTTCAACCATCCCATCAGAACCAACGATAGGCGCTCCACGATCCGCCTCTGCCGATACGCCAAGGCGTTCAGGATCAAGGCGCGCGGACATCTCTCGAATCTGGGTTTGGCTTGCCGCACGGTCGCGATCGCGTGGTTGCAGCGCCGGGTCATACCCCGCATCAGCCGACGCTTTCAGGCTAGCGGCTTCGACAACAACAGGGGCGACATCAACCGAGTTGCCAGCAGCCGTCGAAACACGGTGCGGCTGCATCTGGGGAACGTCTATCCCAATTTTAACGGGAGGCGCGGAATCAACCCTAACGGCGGGTTCCGGCATTTGGACCGGTGCACCATCCATGCGCGGCGCAGTAGGTTCAGCAGGTCGCGGCATAGCATTTGCACGGGCAGGAGGCGCGTCAATAGGCGTGGTAGCCCGCGCTATTGGCTTTGGCGTTTCTGTCGAGGCCGGAGCATCCACGCGCACAGGTTCAGGCGCGCGCGCTCCAAGATCAATTGCCAGAGGCATCTTGTCCGGGCTTTGGAGCAATGCCGGGGTATTGCCACGCGGCATCTTGACAAGATGCTCAGCAATGCCAGCCATGCCAGAACCAAGGGCTTGACCAGCACCAAAGGCGAGAACAGAGCGCCACGGGTTATAGTGTTTCTCAAGACCGCTGGCGACATCGAGAGCTTGTGCTGGAACATCAAGCGCTAGGTTGACCGCGCCAGCCTCAGCACCCGTGCCAATGATCCGCGCAGCCTTTGAACCGACGCCAAGCGCCTGAGCGCCCTTTGCCAGCTTAACCGCAACAGACCCACCAGCGCTTATGAAATTTTCGGGGGCGACGATACCACCAGCCAACCCGCCCATCAGTCCGATTGTTTTACCGACAAACCCATCTGATTCAAATGAATCATATTGGGCCTTTTCGGCTTTGCGGACTGCATATTCACCAAGAGCCGCATCAACCTCAGCTTGTGACGGCTTACCAGCAAACGGGCTATCACCCGGCTGTGCAACACCGCGATCTTCGGCATTTTTTACTGTGCGGCTTGCTCGGAATGATTGGATCGAAGACCCAAGCCCCTTGAACCCTTCACGAGCATTAATCTTGAAGGATTCGACATAAGACGGTTTATCAGCTTCCTTCAACCCGCCAGAGCTATCATCCGGCGAACCATAGTCGTCAAATGGGTTTGACGGTCCCGAAGTCTGCAAGCTCAACGGCTCTTGGGCGTTCGGGAGTGTTTCATCAGCCATTTATTGACCTTGCTGTTCGGATTGGGCGGGCTTCTTTACCGTCATTTCAAATTGACGGCGGAGATTGGACGGTACTCGCTCAACCCCATACTTCTGAACGAAAAGAGGCATCAATCGTTCTGGGTCGCTTTCAAGCAATGACAGGGCTTCGGAATAACCCTTGCTCGGTGTTTTTGGTTGGATCGGGGCGGAAACATAGCCACCCCCTGTTTCGCCCCGTGGTGAACGTGGGGCCGTAAAACCTTCACCGAAAGCCGCCGATGATGGATCGCGGGCAGGTTGCGCATTGAATTTGTCGACCTGATCTGCCTTAACCTCATTCTGAACGCGGCGCGCTTCATCTGCCCGAATGAGAGGGCCGCTATCTGTGGTCATGAATCTCTGGATACCAGCCGCCAAAACATCGGATGCGTCTTGCTTCAAGGTCACGTTATAAAGAACCTGCGTCATGACCTGCGAGGCATGTTTTCCATAGGTCTTGTTTATCTCTTTCACGAGACCTTCAATGATACCCATTTGATCAACGGATTCGGCCTGACCTTTGGCAAGGGGACGCAACTTTGCGGCATATCCGCTGGCCTCATCATTGGTGATAGGGCGCTGCGCATACTTGCCGATCTGCAAGGCGTCCTGAGCCGCAAGACGGGCGTCGACAAGGGCCTCCATTGTTCCGCCCTGCTGGACAGACTGGCGAGCGGCTTTGACCGAAGGTACGTTATCAACTGCCGTGGCCGGGTCATTGTTGCGGACGCGCACCACTTCATCAAGGCGTTTGCGCGCATCCTGAAAGGTCCGAATGTTTTCATCAAACCCGACTTCCCCAGACTTTGGGGCAAGCCGTTCAACGCGCGCTTCGATCTCACTCGCCGGGAGAACATCAGCGCTATCAAACGTCTCGAACACGCGACGGGCGGAAATCCGTTGGCGCTCCCATTGGTCAGCATCAACCGCACCGATCACAGAGGTAATTGCACCTTTGGATAGGCGTGTTTCTGGAAGGCCAACGCCTTTGGTCGTCATTGACGCGATGTCGTCGCTCATCAATGATTTGATCTCGATGGCCTTGGCGCGCAAGTCACCTTCGGCCTTGCGCTGTTCCGATTCAATATCCGATTGAGCGCGAAGCATGAGACGTTGGCGCGTATCAGGGGGGAGAAGCCCCGCAACATCAGACCCGCGCGGCGGTGGCGGCAAAGACCCACCATTCGCCATAGCACTGAATGTTTCAGCATGGCGCAAACGGTCGCCCCACCCGCTCGACATTTCAGCGCCCTTGTCTGAGCCTTTAGGCCGTTCAAACTTTGTAACAAAAGCCGCTGTAGCATCTCGAACATTGCGGGCATTGCGGAGTGCATCCCCCGCCGCGCTGTGTGTTGTCCGCAATTCCTGATCAACGAATTCAAGTTGAGTGGTGAAATCTTTCCAATCAACACCCTTGCTCGCGGCATAAGAACGGAGGCGTTGTGCGCGATCAGAATTCCATTGAGCAATCCCAATGCTGTCTGATCCGTCTCTGCCATCTGCTGGATTATTCGCGTTCGTGCGAAAGCTGCTTTCGTGCATGAGATTGCCCGCGATACCCGCAGCCGCTTCTTTCGACCATCCCTTTGACACAAAAAATGAGATGGCAGACGTTGCCGCGTCGTTCGGCTTAACCGGGCCTTTCAACGCGGTGAAACGCTCTTGGGCTGGCATCATCTCGATTTTAGAGACGGCATAATTCTCAACCCAATTCTTGCGCATGGTCGCGGCCTTGACATCATCAAGAACGCCACGCGCGCGCGCATCATCAATCATGCGGTTGCCCGCTGAAATCAATTCAGAGCGGGTTTTTTCATCGCCTGATTCAAGCGCCTTGTTCCTGATCTCATCCAGTTTTGTATTGGTATCGGCAATATAGGCATTATCGCCACGCGCCTTGGCTTTCAACTGGATTTGAGCAAGGCCACTTGCTAGATCAGACTGGCGTTTGACAGACCACAATTCACGCTTTTGCTCATCGGGTATTTGCGCCGCTGCCTCAGAGTGGATTTTGCGCATCCCCTCTTCATAGCGCTTTGACCAGTTGGCATAGTCTTGGTCTTGTTCATTGAACTGTTTTTCAAAATCAATGCGCTTTGTCAGGAAATCAGCATCAGCCCGCGCCGCGCCTAGTGTGGTCGCGTCAGAACTTGTCGAATCGAGTGCGGTCTTAACCGTCTGCCCCGATTTGAAAAGAGAATTGCCGACGCCTTCAAGACCATGTGCCGCACCTGTCATATCAGCGCTGGCAATCGTTCGCCCGCTGTTAACCTCGCGTCTATCCCCAAGTGCGGTGAATTCAGGAAGCCGAGCCATTCAATCCGCCGTTCATTTCATTTATATTTCGAATACATGGATGAGGCATTTTCAAGCAATGTGCTGCCAGCCTTCATATAGGAAGCCGTCTGCGCAAACTCACCCTTGCGCTTTGTCATATAGGCTTGATCCTCAAGACCGCGCGCTGCGTTTTCGCCACGGGCAAAAGCTGAAAGAGCCTGATATTCGCCTTCCTTCTCGATGCCGCCAACAAGGTTGAGAACGCCCGTGTCCGTCGTGTCACCGCTAGCCTGTGCGGCATTGGCGTTGAGTTTTGAAATGACCAACTCTTTTTGACGACGCTCATTCTGCATCGTCCGAGAAGCAACGGCGCGTTCTTCATTGGCTTTCTGGCGATATTGGGCAGCTTCAAACTCTGCCGTGTTCTTCGCTTGAGCGCCAGCAGCCAGAGTGCCAACCGCAGAAACAACCGTGCCGACAACTTGCGCGGCGACTGCTAAAGCTGCCATTTATGAAACCTCACATGTGTAAATTCCGGGCGCACCATCAACAGGCTTGAACCCTAACCGCTCCAAGAAACGCGGGGCCGCTTCCATATCAGGATCACAGATTGAATTGACCGTCTGAAACCCGCGTTTGATATGATCGCGCATCACTTCTTTTGCTGCCCGAACCAGAGACAACTTGTATTTCTCCCGCACAATATCGTCGGCATCCAACCATGCGAGCGGTGTCCCGTTCTTTAAATAAGCAATCCCGCCAATCGCAACGATTTTTCCATCAACCAGCCCCGTAAATGCCCGCACGCGCGCATGTGGCATTTCGCCAAGGTACGTCACAAAATCTTCGGGAGTTGAAGGGCGATAAGTGATTGTCATCCGTTTGTCGTGACGCCCAGAACCATGCCTAGAATTGTGCAGGGACGCGGAGCCGCCGCCCTCAAACAAACCCGCGAATCCGTGTCCCAATATCCGCCATGTTCCGACATGGGAAAATCATAATGGTCATGGATTGTGTGAGGTGCTAGTTCCGCGCCACCTTCAACAAGCGGAAGCGGTTCGAGATGGTCAAAGTCCGGTCCGTGCCGCAAGCCCTGATAATGTGTTTTGTTTAGGATAAACCCAAGATGATCAACGCGCTTTTTATGCAAGAGCGCCGTTCCGCCACCAGCCGCATAAGCAAGTTTTGTGCTTTTGAACGAGGCGTCATAGCCAAGACCAACGACAGCGCTTGTCACAGGCTCAGACAGACCCGTGATCGAGCCACCGGAAACAGTCTTTGTTCCAAGGTCTTTTCCATTGCCCCAGATCACAACTGTTTCGCCTTCAAGGTGGCCTAGACCGATGATTGTGGTTGTTGCTGAACCAGAGTAAATGACAAAGCTATCAGCCTGTTTGTTAAGCGTACCGCCGACACATTCATCTTCACGAGCCATGCGTTCAAGATACCGAACATCCGATCCGTCAACTGTGCGTTTGACAGAATAATAAACCCGATCTTCATTATCACCGGGGAGGACGCACCCACTTTCCACAACGCCATCCGTTTCATAAACGACAAATGCCTTAACCTCTTCGGATGGTTCATAAACGAGAACAACAACCGTCCCGTCTTCACGCACACAATGGATTCGCGTGTCAGGCTGGCGTTGCACGAACAGTTCGATTATCGGGTTATTTGTGAACAGTTCCGGGCAAAGCAGCGTCAAATCACGGGTTGAATAGTCGTTCGCGTTCACATCAAACGCAATTTCCATCACGCGCGTTTTTGATTTATCAACAAAGATTCCGCGTGTGTCGATTTTTACCGCAGCAATGCGCGATGAACCGTATGTTGAAATATCCTTCAAACTGAAATTCGTTGGCGTCAACGGCTCGTCAAAGGAACTGGACCGCACCGTTACTTCTGCCGCTTCTGTGCCGAGAACCGCACGAGAGAGCGGGAGAATCCAGTTAATCACCTGAACAGGCCCGCGCCCAATCGAGCGTTGGATCGGCCCGCTATCGCCTTCAACGGCTGGATCAAACGACGAATAAGCGTCAGACACCGAGCCCCATATGCGATCACGTCCAGCCCACATTAAACGGCCTTCATGAAAATCAACAGCACTCGGCCACCCGACGCGGTCAGACCATTCACCCTCATACCAATCCAGTGTTTTTTCACTTGATGAAAACAGGGATGTGATTTCAACTTCGGCGCTGGTTGAATTCGTGACTGACAGGACTTTGCAAATGCCATAACGCCCGCCAAGCGACGTTGCTTTATTGCTATAGAACCCACTGGACCCAGCCCCGAATGAAAGGTTAACCGTCACCTTCCCTGATGTTAGCCCGCCAGACGAAAACCCGACACGTGTCCATACGGCAGTATTATCAGCCGTGTCCCCAATTACATGTTGGTTTACATTTGATGTATATTGCGTTACTGTGTCAGTAAAGCCGCTTGATTCGTCAGTATAGGACCGCTGAACTTTGAGCGTTCCTGTCCACGTCCCTGTCAGTGTTATGGTGACGTAACGCGCGGCACCAACACCATTGACGCGGATGGTTGGTGTGTAAGCATCGCTCTGCGCTAGATCAAAGTCAAAATTATATCCCGGCGTAAACATCCGAAATAGAGAGCCGACGTGGGTTGATTTGAAATAAGGGCGGCTAGCCGTCAGTGTGGCATTGCCAAGCGCCTTGTTAATCGACATCTTAACTGATGAGTCACCCGCGATCCCGGCAAAAGGACCAACTGAATCATAATCGCATAATGACCAAGACCGAGATGATCTACGTTCAATACGCTTTGGCTCGTGTCCATAACACGCCAGAAATACCACATCCCCCGACTGCGACCAGCGGAGAAATGGCAAGTCATCAGCCGTCCAGAACGCAGGTATCTCTAACGTTCCAGCCGATTCAACGTGGATACTATCAACAATAATTTCGCGGGCAATGCGGCTTTCAAACTCAACATAGAATGTCCCGCTCGTTGGCGTGATAGCCAGTGAATGGACGCCTTTGCGCAAAGTCGTTTGTGCGATTAGATCATCGAGTCCAGATGCCGTGCCAGCGCGGAAAATGACAGGCCCGCGATCAACCGTAATCAGCAAGCCATGCTCAACGTTTTGATCGCCAACAGCCACAGAGACAGAGCGGGAAACAATCGTGTAAGAATCAATCGGGATGCATGAAATGGTCAGTTTCCCGCCAGATATGGCACCCGTTGACCCGCCAGTGTCGGTGATCGTCCAGCCCGTAGACGATGAAAAATCGCCATTCGTCACGGTTGTTGAAACCGCGTTGCGGGTAATGACATTCTCGTTCACAATCGGGCGGAGATAATCTGCCGTGAATTCGAGAATAGCTGTGTCAGTGGATGAATAGATAAACGGCGCATAACGCGCCTTCTCGTTGTCTCGTGACCCAATCAGATATTGAAGGCCGGGGCGCAACGACATAGAGCCAACAGAACGTGGAAGCCAATTCGTTTGAACCTCAGCGCTTAGGCGCATCCTTTCAAGGTCAACACGCGCAAGAGCTTTTGCCCCGACAATCCCTCGATTGAAAGCATGAAGGGCGGCGTTTTGTTTCGGCATTAACGACCCCGATCCGAACGCGAGCCACCACGCGACAAAGCCCATGATCCAGCCGGAATTCTCCCGGCAGGGCCATTCATTGCATCATTGCTCGCAGCTTCGGTCTTGGCCTGTCTGGCCCTCTTTTCCAACCGGTCCACGAGGTCGCTGCTGTTCGTGATCTGTCCCGCAATCCGGCTAGCGAGATAGATTTCAACATAGCGTGTAAACAGGGATGGCCACGCCGAAAGATCAAGGCCATACTGATCGTCGCACGAAACAAACCGAACATAGATCGGGTCGACATCCGCAAACCAATACCCTGATTCATCAAGATACCTGTCGAGCGGAGGTTCAAACCTATCGTTTGCGCAGATTGCAGCGGTTCGCAGCCAATCGGCTGGACGCTCGAAAGCGTTGGCAAACCCGAACACCGGATCAATGCTTGTGGACGCTGCTATCTCAACGGAACGGATCGCAAACTTCCACTGGCCTTGCTCAAGACAATGCTGGATAGCATCATCATAAACATCGTCCAGCGCATAGCGAGGCTCACGCGGCTCCGTCAATGACGCAAGTTTGCGCTGGTTTATTTCACGCAGCGCGCCATTGTAGAGGCCGAGTTTGGTTGCCATGCGTTAAGCCGCCGTCTGGTCAATGTGGTTTTTCAGCCATTCAGCGGCAAGTTCCTTCGTCTGGAAATTGCCCTTGATCCGCTCGTTGTCTTTCACGCGGAACACGCCATGGAGAGCTTTTGGCCCATACCATTTGATTCCATATCCGCCAGCAACGGACTCGCCGCCATCATCGAAAACAATCTTGCGGATTTCCGAAACCTGCACCCATGTCTTGTCCGATGCACGGACATAGAGCTCGGCATAGAAACTTCCTTCGATGCTTCGCACCGTGATCGTGTCGCCACGCTGAATCTTGGCGGCAATGTGCTTCCATGTCTCTTGCTCGAAAAGCAGGGCATAATCAAAATCAGTGGGGAGCGTTACCGCCCACGTCTGATGCTTGAACTGCTCAAGACCAATCGCGCTCTGAGGAAGGGTATTCATGCTCATGTTTCACCATCCATAAAGGGAAAGGGCGGCAGACGATCCGCCGCCCTAACGTGGGTTAGTCCGTGTCGGTCGCCGTGATGGCAACGCCATCCGAGCAATCGACTGCCGACGAGGACGCGGCATTCACAATCATGATCTGCGACGCAATGGGCGAAGCGTCCGTGTCAATCATAATCAGGATGTCATTCGCGCGCATCCCGAGTGCATAGCCATTCGTAAAATAGCCGGACACGCGGACGGCAGTCGCCGCATCAGTGGACTTGTACATCCAGAGACGCGGGCCACCACCGACAGCGGACGAGACAAGGGTGGGAGGGTTGGAAGTGCTGTAAGCCATTGTTCAAGCCTCCTTATGCTGCTTCGTAGGCCGAGCCGTCGTGATTGATCACGACAACGCCGGAGTTCTGCAAGAGTGCCGCGTCGTGGTAGATCGTCGCGCGGCTCCACGAAATATCCTGTTTTTCGTCGTAGCCAATAGCGATCTTTTCTTCACCGACATTCACGGCATAGCCAAGGGCGTTGCGGTGATAGATGAAGCACTTTTCAGCATTGGTACCGACACCAGACACACGGTTCGAGACGTGCCAGTTCACACCAGCCCAACGCCACATTTTTACGGCAGGGCCGCTCAGGGGCTTGAAGTCGATGTAATCCGAAGATGTCGCCTGAGCGGTCTGCAAGATGTAATTGCGGAACGCGGGCGAACACACGCCGAAGATGTTGTTGATGTCAGAAACGTCAACATTATTACGCATGAGGATGTTCTGCGCCTTCATGACAAGAGCGAACGAGGCGGTTGCCGCCGTGCTTGTGTCGTTGGTCGCCGTGGCAAGCGCGCCAAGAATTTCATCTTCAATGGAACGATTGATCACGGCCATCGACGCGGCCTGCATGATCTTGTTCTGGTCGCCCTGCGATGCAAAGATGTTGAACCCGGTCATTTCATAGGGGGCGTGAGCCTCCTGCAAAGTTCCCGTCACCTGCGTGTTGGTCGCCTGACCATAGGGGATGAGGCCATTGACGCCACGGGTTACGGCGGAATCACCGCCCGAACCAGAGACAACCCAAGTGACCGAATTTCCGTTCGCCAACGCTTCCTTGGTCGTGGTGGCCTTGAGGGCAGTGGTATTCTGCTCGATGTAAGGCACAAACTGGGAGCGATAAAGCGCGACAGCTGCTGCTACCATAGCTTTAATCCTTGTTCAAAATTGATGTGATTGGTTTGGCCTCTGGCGAATGGGTAGCCGTCTGCGACCACAGAGACGGGGAAGCCGGGAAACCGGGGCCGCTCTGCGCTGCTTTCGGGGCAAACGCTGGATTGAGGGTGATGCTTACCGGGGCTTTAAAAAGGGTGGCCGGATTGCATCAGGTATTGAATGGCGTGGCCTTAGCGGCGCGATGCCATTTTCTGCTTTGCTTCGAGAAGCTGCATGTGCTCAGCACTCAGCTTTTCGCGCGAATACTTGTCGGGGTCCGACACGTAAATCTGTTGAAGTTCGGCAATGCGCTGTTCAACGCCCTTGCCAACATCGGCGGTTCCAGCCGGAACAAGGCCGGCTCCGGGGTTCTGTTCACGCGCCAACTGAGACAGCCAGCGCAATACATTTGGATCATCGCCAAGCAAGCGGCCATCAGCGAGGCGCGCACCAAGAAGGCGGTCCTTCAAACCATCTGGGGCCGTTGAATCGAGAAGGTTGCCAATGGCATTGATGTTGCCGCGAAACTCGCCGCCCCATTCATGACGCAGATCAACAGCGGCTTCGATGCGGTATTCCGTGTCGGCTTTCTGCTGTTGGGCAACGGCCTGTTCCTGCTGCTCATAATACCAGCCAACCACCTTGTTCGCCAGTTCAGGCGGGAGGTTCTGCGCATGAGCAAGATTCTTGAACCCGTCAAGAATGGGCTTGTCCTGCTCTGCCGGGACAATGCCGCCCAGATCAAACTTGTAATCATCCGGCTTTTCTGGAATGCCGTTTTCCTTGCGCCATGCCGTAACTTCCTCGGGCTTGGCGTCGGTTCCGAGCGGCTTTTTAAATTCACCTGAACGAATCTTCTGCTGTGCTTCAAACCCGGCCTTGGCGTAGTTTTCAAGCGACGTGTAGCGCTTGAGATGTGAAAGGAGTTTGTCGTCCTTTCCTGCGATTTTCTCGCGCCAGTCGTCACCCCATTTCGGCGTCACATCCTTGTCAGCCGGAATGTCAACGTCACCATCGAGAAGGGTCGGCCCACCATCCTTGGAGGCAACGGGCGCGGCTGTATCCTTTACCGGCTCAGCAACAGGAGCGGCCTGTTCCTGTACGGGGTCAGCTACCTGCGCGTCATTGCCAATATCAACAAGTGCATCGGTCATAGATCATCCAATGTTTCAATAAATTCAGGTGACATGCGAACCATCATGAGAATCTGCGTCCCAATGAAACGCTTGCCACCCGCAAAAACAGACGCTCGCTCATCGGGGCGCGTTTCCAAATCTTCGACTCCCGTCATGCGGTAGATCAAAGCCGTTGCCATGATCTGTTGGTGTTCTGTAGCTTTGCCCGCGAACAACGCCTTGATGGCGTGAACTTCCTGACGGGCGACGCTTGTCGGTTTCCATGGGTCAGCGGAGGGAAGCCGTTTACGGGCTTTCACCTTCTGGGCTTCGGTCATGCTCATGCGGCTTGGCCTTCACCCATCATGGCCGGATCAATTGCGCCACCCAATGCGCCAATGGCTTCGCCAACCTGTTTGGCGGCACCTGCCCCTTGACCAGCCATCGCAATCGACTGCTGCAATTCGGCAAGCTGTGCCTCGCCCTCGCGCGCCTCATCAGCGGCTTTCTCGTCGATGAGCGGCGCACCAATCGCTTGCATGGCATTGCGAAACGCCTTGCGCGCGTCAAATTCATTCTTCAATGATGGGTCAAGCTGAACCGCAACCGTGAGCAATTCCGCCGACTGTTTGAACACGGTCGAATCCTGCTGTTTAACTGCTTCGGACAGAGGCGAGGTAAACTGGAACTTCAATTCACGGCCCGACAGTTCTTGCGGCCATTCCGCCACCGGGCCAAAAGCCCCATGGGTCAGGAGAATATCGGCGGTTTTCTCACAGAGCGGCGCGTTGTATTCCATTTCCATCGGCTCAAAGAGCGGCAATGCCGCGCGAATGTATTCTTCCGTGCGAACCCGAACCTCTGTCGCCGTCATGGCGTCGCCCATCGGCGGGAGGTTGATCTTGTCGAGGTAAAATGCTTCCCGAATTTTAAGCTCGTAGCTCTGGATCATGTCGATGCCAAAACTCAAGCCGGACTTGTCTTGCGTCAGCGGACGCAGAACCTCGCCAAGGCGCTCGTCATATTCCGCATCGGTCCATGTGATGCCGCCCGCTCTCAGATCAATGTCCGAGCGAACCGCATCCTGAACGGCGAGCAGCGGAGGCGTTACAGCCTTTTCACCGGCTTCAATGATGGCGAACGTCATGCGCTGCAACATGCGCGTGTCGGGCATGGCAATCATGGTGGCGGGTGAATGTGCGTATTGCGAACCGGATACAGTTTTCCAACGCGGGATGATATATTGATGGTCGATTAACGGCTTTTCATCGAGAACCGTTTCGTTCTCAACATCCACCATCAAGGACATGAAATTGAATTTGTTGTGGGGCTTTAAGCCATTGCCCTCAGTGTAATCATATTCATCAAACGGGATGATGATATGACGGCAAGGGAATTCCCTGTGCGACTCTTTCGCTAGACATTCCCGCACCTTGGCCGGGGCTTTATCCTTGTAGCGGCGCACCATATCAGCCGCCGTGATTTTCCATTTGCGATGGACGGTATTGATCGTCCCAGTATCGTCCTCAGTCCATACCGTGTCACGCAAATGCCAAGTGCGATAAAGAAGCGTGTTCAGCGATGGGTTATGCTCAGCCGTTAGAACAGCTTGGCCGAACGCCGCAAAATCGTCATCGGCTTCCTTGGTCGCCCGTGTGAACTTTGCCGCACGGTCATACATGGCATTCCGCATGATGGCGCTGCGTTTGCGCGCCCAATCCTTGACAGCCTGACGCTCCATAAGCTCAGGGTCGCCAAACCCGATGGAATACCATTCCTTGCCACGCGGACGCAGCATGGCGGCGAGTTGATCCGCCATAGTCCGGCGGGCCATGGCTGGCGCACCTGTCATAAGATGAGATGCGTAATCATCACCCAAAGCCCGCGACGTGGTGAAGTCGGCTCGCTCAGGGTAAAACTGTTCCGCAATCTCCTGCCACAACGACATGAGGCCGGATCGCGCCGAATACAGGCGATCCCCTTGCTGGATGATGTCGCGGCAACGCTGCTTCATGGGCTAGCCCATCTTGCCGGACGTGTATTCATCCTGCTGGCCTGACCCAACGCCAGCACCACTCAGGAGCGTGGAATTACGACCACCACGCATGACCTGCGAACTGCGGCGGCGACGCTCGGACGCCATCAAAGCCGGATCATTTTCATCCGGCATGGTCACAGGCGGTTCCGGCTCTTTGGGTTTTCCAAACAAACCTTTCATTGTAGTCTCCTTGGGCCTTGGGCCATAATAACTTTTGGGACGTACCCGGCGCGGTGCGAGAGCGCGCGAGCAGCGGCTTTCCCGCCTTCACTTAACGCCATCACAACAGCATCACCACGATCCGGCGAGCGCCCGATGCGGTCCTTAATGTCCTCTTTCGATTCAATCTGGATGCCGCGCGTTGTGAGTTTCCACGTGGCGGCGGCGAGGTCTGACCGCAATTGTGGATCAGGTGGCAACGCAATGGCTGAACCGCCCTGCTGTCCGGGGTCTAATTCTTCACGGAACCGCCAATAGGCCTCAGCGCGCTTATTTATAAATCCGAGTGTTCCGTCTTTTGTTTTCGCTGTTGAAGCCCCTGCCCCGTTGAATGAGGCGTAGGGGATGCCGTTCTCTTTGAACAACACCAGAGAAGCACCACCGAAACCGCCACCAACATCAACAACGACCGGGCAATTATCCCGGCGATTGCGGATGCAAAGACTCGCAGCATGAGCAGGGTCGCGCGCATCATCACCTGTCATCGTCTGCAATTCGGAATACCACCCGCCAAAGCGCGTAGCTAAAACCGTTTCATCGCGTCCAGCGCCAATGTCGAGCGCCGCCGCCGTCATCATGAGGTTTTTGTACCCGTCAGGCTTCCACCGTGCTTGCGCATCAATGATCCACTGTGTCGGGATAACCTGCCATTCATCGTCAGCCCGCGCCGCCATGAAATTGCCGTCACGCACGGCGGCGCGGATCGGCTCCGGTAATCCATCGAGCTTGGCTTGATAACCTGTGTTGACGAGATACGGATTGTCTTTCAACGCTGCCGGGATGAACGTGCGCGACATGGGTTGCGCAGGTTCACTCATTCCCGGCAGTTGAACATGGCCCGGACCATCAACCTCTAAATCACTCCCGTCTGGGGCCGTCACGTACCAGCGCAATTCACCATGTTTGGCGGGCTTTGGATGCGTCAGGTCCAACCATGGCCGGAACATGCCAATGATAAAATCACCGTTTGCATCAATCGGAGGGTTTGTTGCCAGAACGACGCGGCACCGTTGCCCCGGTTCGGTTGAACGCAACCAACCAATATGAAACCTGATTTGCAATTCGAGAAACTGCGTGGCCTCGTCAAACACTTTCAGATCGAACGGGTTGCCCTGCCAATCCTGCTCGTCGCCAAGATGCTGATTGCCCGCGAATTGAATATACCGCCCGTCATCCGTGCGTAGCAGCGGAGGAGGCGAACCGTTAAAACCTGAACGGCTCCCGTTAATCTCAAGCGCGCGTTCTGTCAGCGACCCAAGATTGGCGTATTTACGCCGAAGAATCAGTGACCGCCTATGGTCAGTGAATGCTAAGCCAAGACCCAGATCAGACTTACCACCACCACCTTGACCGCCATAAAGAAGAACATCCGCCTTGCTGAAATACGCCTCAGTCTGCGGACCAGCATTGGGTATCCATTTCATCCCAGCCGTGGAGGCGATAGCTACCGATTTAATCTCCTCCCTTTGCTCATCACCCAAACCACTGATCCGGGTCAGAACGTCATCAAGCAGCATTACGGCACATAATAGACTTCGACAATGTAGCTTTCGAGCGTCATTGTCTCCGTTCCGGTAGCTTTTTGCCCGGTAATCAGTAGCGTTTGGGCGGATGTTGTGTCTATCGATCCAGTTTGGTTAGTATTGGCCGATGTTGAGAAACTTGTTGCGTTGTTTGCGAATGAGACCTGTGAGCTTGTAGAATTCCGATTGCGGATGATCGTCATCACTTCGGACGATGCTACCGTTGTTTCCGCCCGAGCCAGAAAGTTAGACCCGCCAAGCTTGATCCGCTTTGTTTTCGCGTTCGCGCTATTCGTTAGCGTCCAAAGATGAATGATCCTGATGTAGCCGTTTGGACCCATAGCATTAGCCGGGATTGTCACCGTCGCCAGCGTGTTTTCATCCGTATCATTGGCCGGAGCCGTGACAGCCGCGCCGCTTGACGTAACGTAACTCAGACCTGTCCGAGACTGTGAACGCTCGTAGAACGTGCTATTTCCAGCTCCGCTATCCGTTCCAGTCGTGAGCGTGGTAGGCTCATCCTCGACATAACCGATCCGGACATAGTTATAATCTGCCCCGCTATCGAAGGCATAGGCCGAAAACCCGATTCCGTTTTCCAGATACTGAATGCCGGTCACATAGTTGCGGCTTGCACCAGTGATAAACCGCAGCCCCGGCTTGAGAAGGCCCCGCGTCTTGAGACCGACGAACATATTGTCCGAGGAACCCGTTGAAAACCTAAATGCGTCGATCTGGTTGCCAGATGATACGGCAGTCATATCGACGAAAAAATCAGAAAACAGGTTATGCGTTGCGTATCCTATGACGCCGCCATTTAGGCATTCTTCGGCGATGAACCCGCTGATGATGTTGAAATCACAACCATCGCCGGAGGTTTGGCCCATTCCAAATCCCTCGGCGCAATTTTTGGCCTTGCAGTCACGAACAATATTGTAACAGGCATTTTGTTTTAGTTCGATGCCAAAACTTGTGATATGTTCTGCCGTACATTCAACGATGCCGCTGCGCCAGTAATCCGAGAGCAGGACGCCGTTACAGTCAATGGCTGCTGTTTTTGCAGCCTGCGCGCTGGCATAGCACCGCCGAAAAAATACGCGCTCATAAATGACCGCACTTGTTATTGTGTCGGTATAGCCAAGAAAACCAGAACCTTTGAAATCCAGCGCATCGCAATCGTTCACAGACGATTCATTGCAGTTATAGATGACGAACCCATGACCGGCGTTGCCGAGAACCGAATATCGACAATCGAGCCCAATGTCATGGATATGAACGCCAGACCCGTTCCACCATGACAGCGCATTGCCCGCCGTCCGCATTTTGATAATGGATTGCGTCCTGCCTTCGCCTTTCAGCGTAAACGGTAATCCGCCAGAAACATCGAAATCCCATTTATATGGATCGATCAGGTAAATGCCTCTGCCGAGAACGCCCTGCCCGCCATAGGTGGCGAGATAGTCAAAAAATTTATGGACTGCCGTTGTGTCGTCTGTCGTTCCGTCCCCAACCGCCCCGAACATCGTTGCCGTAATAGCGCCAGAACCTACAGACTGCGGGCGTGAGATGTATGGATTTCTCATATCAGGCCCTCCAAAAACTCACGGTCAGGACACATGACGCCGGAGAAATAACGCTAATCGTCGTGACTCCTTTAACATACCTCATAGCCGGGTTGAGTTCAGATGCCGTAGCGTCGGCAATTGCGGTGTCACTTGGGACTGCCGCTGTGGTCGTGTAATTGGCGTAGACATCACCAGTCGCAGAGAACAACGCGAAAACAGCACCAGCCGGGACCGTAATGCTCTCGGCAACACTAGCAGCCAGCGCTCTAGCGAGGACACATGACGCCGGACGGAGTGCATAGGCTGCACCACCCGCACCACCGACGACATCAAAACTACCTAGCGTCTGGTCAGCCATTTAAAACCTCTAATTATTTCTGGCGAATTTAAATAGCCGTTACAGGGCTATTGACCATCGAACCTATATATTCACCTGAAAGTTGTATAAACACCGAGAATTGCAGCACCAATGGGCAGCAAGTTCAATCGTCGGTTGTGTTCGCGCCCTTAGCCAGCAGAAATGCGATGCGGCGGGCAACACTCAGATCATCTAGCGTTGTTTCTGTTTTGATCGGACCACCGCCAGCGCCAGTGTGTTCGTTCGTGACCCTGTCACCGTATTTTTTCGGGGCGAATTTTGACATGAGCCATTTACGCGAGTCCACCCGGAGTTTTGACCGGCTGATATGCTCATGGTTGATGACGTCATATGTCGTGCCGTCCAAATTCTCGCGCTCGATCCAGTCGTTAGACCCGTCATCTGAAATGTCGATAATATCATCAGCCATACACTCGGCCTGATGTTCTCTCGCGCGCGCGTATTGGTTACTAAACTCTGTGTTACTCGCCAACCACCTACAAATCGTTGTTTTTGATGGGAAACCTTCCTTGGCTTCAATCTGGCGTAATGTGTAACCCTCAATGAGCAGCGCGCAGATGTTAGTTGCCATCTCCGCGCTGTAATCAGAGGGACGGCCCACTTTACTCATGTTGCTCACCCTCTAAACTGTCCACATGACCACTCAGCGAGAACCGTAGGCCATACCCATGCAGTTTTTGCAGATTGGACAGCGGCATCATCCGCAGATGTTGAAATTTCACGCGGCGCTGGCGCGTTGGCTTTGCACTCACCAGCCACATCACTCATTGCTGTATAGAGTAGGCAGTTGGAGCATTTGATGTTTGTTGGCGAGTTCATCATCTCAGTCGCCCGTCATCGCGTTGATGATTTTGGCCTTGGCAATTAGGCTAACCTATCGGAAAAAAAACTGCATGGGCCACCAATCAACCCCAAGGCTGATAAGGCAAATGGGGGTGAGGGAGGTAACGACGCGAGATGGAACGCCGGGTGCCACATGCTGCCAGTGTTATGATGCCACTACTGGCTAGGCGAAATGCAAACGACTCCCTAGGAGGCTGGAACCCTCCGAAGGAGCCGTTGGTTAGGTCACGAGCGGCGGGATTAGACCCCCAACGCCGCTCGCTAGCAGCGCACAATTACTCACGCTGCATTAATTGCATTAATTGCACATGTTTAGAATATTAGCAATCCTCGCGCATGTGCACGAGCGAATTTTCCACAGTAAAAATAATTCAAAAAAACTTCAAACCCCTGTTGACAATAGCGAACAAACCGCTATTATATACATATCAACACGGGGCAGCGCCCCACTCTAACGGAGACAAAAGATGGCCCGCTTTACTTCTGACAACTCGGCATTTGAAACCCGCGCAGACATTGAAATTGCAAACGTCAATTATGACGAAGCATGGGGCGCACTCAAGGGAATGAAGCAGCGCGATGGCCTCGAATGGGATGCGGATATGATATTCCAGCTCAAGCAGTCGCTTGCCGATGCGGTGACGAATGCTTGGGGTTCGGATGACCTCGCGCTTAGCGCATTGGAGCACATGGGGCGCAAGCCGACCCGCTCTATTTATTCGCTGGAATGCGCATAAACTCTCCATTTTCGAGTGTTGAAAATGACAAATGAAACAGTTTACTGTACGCGGTGCGGCACGACTATGCCGCTCCCCGTCAGTGGGCGGGCCCCTAAATACTGCGCACCATGCCGGGTTGATGTTTTGAGAGAGTCGAGCGCCCGTCAACGCGCTCGATTAGCTGCGCTTCGTCAACCGCGCCCGCCCGGAAAGTTCCAGTGCATACGGTGCGGGGCCGAGGGTGAGTTTACGAAAAAAAAACCACAATACTGCGCTGATTGCCGCCCCATAGCTCGAAAAGAAAAAGCAGCGGCGGCGGGCGCTAAGTGGCATCGGAAACACAGAGCCACGATTCCCGAATACGCGGACCTGCTTCAACGCCGGAAAAACGAAACAATCCGAAAGCGCCAGAAAAAGCGGACGCTGGTTAGTGTTGATTTCGATCATTCTGAAATAGCTCTACTCCGGTCCCTAGCGACACAGTCCGGGTTAACAACAACTGAATATATCAGGGCGGCAGCATTAGACCCGCTGGCGAAGGCTGTTGATAAAAAACAGGAATTGATGTGGCGTGAAATTCGCGCGGCTGAACAATTTACAGCGAATGACATTGCACAGACGGGTGCACCACTCTCAACGGTGCACCAATATATTGCCGCGCTCGCCAGAGGCGGGTTTGTGACCACGCTTGTGGCCCCTAAACGCTCACAGGCCGGGAGTAGCCGCGCAATTTATAGGGCAATCAAACGCGACATCATAGCGCCGGTCGTGGTGTGGAAAACACGAACCGCAATTGTGAAAGAAGACCCATGACCCCCGATGCCATCCGCCAAGCTCGTGCAACCCTCGCCGAAATGTGGGGATTGCCTAAACCTGTACCTGCGGCAACGCTTGGCCGCATCATAGGGCTGACGACCAAAAATCCGGGGCAACGGGTACTCGATTGGGAGCGAGGCGAGCCAATTTCAGGCCCCGCCCGCTTTGCCATTCAAGCGCTTTTGGATGGGTATAAGCCAAAAGCGCAGCATGGGCCGCGTATCGCGCAGCTAAATCGGAGGCCGAGGAATCAGAGGCCGATCAGAGCGAGATATTAGCCGAAATGACAAAAATGCTGCCTGAAACATCACAATCCAGACGCCTGCGTCTCGCCCGCGATGCGTGGAACGCGCAGGAACAAAAACTAAACGATGCGTGGTTTTGTGGTGACGGCGGAGCAGCCTACCGCGCAGCACTGGCCGATGCGCTGCCCCGCTCCCATTTTGAAAAAATGGTGTGGGGATGAAACCCGCCAACAGAAAGCCGGGGCCACGGCCCCGCACCTCATCCAGCGCCGCCCAACAGGGCGCAATTTGGAAAATTATTCGTGGGATGCGCGGGGCCTATACAACTGTTGATCTAGCAGAGGAGCTACAAATCCCGGTCAGCACAGTGCAACAGTATTTTATCGCCCTGCGGCGCGGTGGATTTATCCAAATCGTCCAACCCGCCGCGCAATCACAAACTGGGTAGGCAATAAAATGAGCGATTGGCAAAAGATTAGCACCGCCCCGAAAGACGGCACAATTATCGAGCTAGGGCGCGGGCGGGGGGAAAAAAAAGAAATTTATGGGCTGGGCTTATGGGGCATTCGCAGTAAAAACGCCCCAACGCGAAAGCCACTTTTCGACCCCATTACCGGCGATTGCATCAACGGAACTCAGGCCGAGCGCGATAAATATGCTGATATACCCGCATGGATTCAGGCTGATAAAATGTATTTAATACCGCGCCCCTCACATTGGCGCACGCCAAAGAAGTGACCCACAGGCACCGTGGATCGCGGACCGAATTGAGATTGGAGCAGCGCTCCATCCCGACGCACTGGTATGGACGGGTGATTTTAGCCGCTGCATCGCATGGACATGGCACAATTATAGGAGGCCGGGATGACCCCAGAGCAATTTAAATCGGCCCGCAAATCCTGCGGGATGAGCGTAGATTCGTGGGCGCACGCCCTCGGGTATGATGTTAAAAACCCGCGACAATTTATATCTGGCCTCGAAACAGGTCAGAGAAACATCACGCCGCCAGTCGCACGACTGGCGGAGATGTACGCCTCGTTCGGCGTCCCAGATAAATTCAAAAAAACTTCAAACCCCTGTTGACAACGTAGCCTAGGTGGGCTACATTGCATCCATAGACAGAGCAGACGGGGCAACGCCCCACTCTAACGGAGAAAAAAAATGGCGAATGAACCAAATCACCATACGTTCGTATGGGAAGCCCGCGACCCGAGCGGGAATGTCGGGGCGGGTGAGTGGTTCACCAGCCAGGCGGCTGCGCGTAATCAACACTGAGGGCGGCTCGCGCCGCCCGACCCCTCCTAAATAATGAGGAACGTCATGAAAAAAATTTTGGATGCAGAGGAATACAACCGCCAGATCGCTGATCTGGCTGACGCCGCGCGCCGCTCGGCGGTGGCCATGACTCTCGCGGCGCAAGCCGTTGCCGGGGATGACCCGGCGTATGAAACGGCGTGGAGGCGCGCAGGCACCTCTCAAAAACTGAGAGATTGTATATTTAAACTGTCGGCAGAGGCCGGGAGAGACGTCTCCCATCTCATTTATGAGCAGGCTAATAAATGAGTGCCCCCGCTGGGGATGTCACAATCCGCTGCATGTCGCGGGTACAGGTAGGGGGGCATACAAAATGATGACCGACGCATAAATTAATGAAATCGAAAACTCGACGGCATACCTCACAGCCGATCGCAGGCTGGGGTTGGTTTTCCGCGCGCTCGACGCGGCGTATAAAATAAAAACAAATGCGGCAAACACGCTCGACGCCGCGATCAGCGTACACGATGACATCGTGTATGCCAACGCAGGCCGGTATGTCGGATCGCCGGAGCCGTCCCTCGGCGATCCGAGTGGCGGTGTACAGCGTCGGTCACAAAAATTACCAAGTGGTGGGCACAACTAGACATCCCGCTATTCGTCTCGCACAGCGGAGATTTATTCGTGCGATGATGAATGAGTATTGCAAAAGCAGCCCAGAATGGGCGTTGCTCGCGTATATACGCCACTCAATACCCGCAGGGCGCTGCGGGTATTGAATAAATCCACCCCGCCCGACGCCTCTCAACGATGCGCACCACGGGCGGCAGATACACCCCGGTGAGAGGCCTGTGCAGTTGTCGTTCGCTGCCCCCGGTCCAACCTCGCCTCTCCGTAAGCCGCCGACACGGGCCGGGGTTCAAGACATTGAGGGATGACCCCTTATACAAAGGTATAAGTGGGGTGGTAATGTTTCCGCTTTACATGCGGCATAAAATGTCCTAAATCTAGGACATAGAGCAGGGCAATCAAGCCCACTCTGTAGGCCAAGGAGCCTGACAATGACGAATTTTACACACAGAACTGCCTCCGGTTATTGCGTTATTGTTGACTCGTGGGGGCACGGAAAAGTCGAACGGGCAGACTGGTATCATGCACCCGCAATCCTGCTGGCCGATGACGGCGACGGCCACATGGACGCAATCCGGTTTACCGGAAAAGCTATCGACGCGGCGCGCGTCATGTCCGCATTTTACAGCAAAGACTACAATTTCGTAACCTTTGATGGAAAATGGCTTCGCGCCGAATCGACCCCGGACGGTTTTTGGGTTGAGGATGAGACGGGTGAATTTCACCCGAACCTCACGAGTTTCCCAAATGTGATAGCCTATTAATACTCACGAGCGGCTATCAAAAGCCGCTCATTTTTCCGAGAAAAATCATGACCGCAGAAGAATTCCGCGCCCTCGGCCTCGCCCTATACGGCCATGGATGGCAATCCGCCCTCGCACGAGCGCTGGATGTGAACATCAAAACCGTTCAACGGTGGGCGAATGGGGCGGTTGACCTCAACAAAAACGAATGGCTTTTGGGGAAATTGGCAGAACTGACAGGCTCAAAAGAGGCGGTCAACGCAGCAGAATTTCCGCGTGATGAATGGATTATCGGAGACGGGGCGCGCAAAGACCTAGATGGAGCGCGAGCCGAATATATCATCCACACGAAATTCCCACGATTCATCGCCCGCATTGTTGATGAGAGCGGTGACGCCCCCGAGCAAGCCGCCGACACACTAACCGGCGTCGTTTATGCATTGGATGAAAATACCGTGCTCTGTGAATTTGTATGGCACGACCGCCCGCCCGCACCGGCTGAAATGACGCGGCTCATGGAGTCCGCGTGTGACGCTATCGCCGGGGTGGTTTGAGGCGGCGAGGGATAAAATTGATGGATAACTCAGGATTTTTGAGGTGGAGAAAGAAACATTTTCCATCTGCCAACGCCCCCGCGTGTGCGGGGAACAGTTCTTTGCGCTTTTTGCAAACAAGTCGACCATCTCCACGGGAGCCGATGTGCGGCTGAACCGTGACTGTGGATAACATCGCTATAGCATAGCCCGAACCTCTATCTCGAAAAATAACCAGAGAGAAACCGGAGAGCCGCAACAATATCCAGCCAGTTGATATGTCCACCAATGGATTTTTGGCTGACCAAAACATCATTCAACACGTCAACATTATGACCATGAATGATGAGCGCATCCCGGAGCGAATTATATGATTTGACCGACTTTTGGTCACGCTCTGCCATGCCTTCGATCGACACAAGAGATTTTCCTTGGACGGCTGAAAAATCAATGGCTTTTGCATCCCGCATTGGGCAACCAATGGCGCGGGCATAATCGCTCACAACCCTGACGTATGATACGCCAGCGTCAAAATCCCGGAGACCGATTGAACCGTCTTTGACCATCTGACCAACCTGCGTTCCCCAGAGAGGATCAATCAAGGCTTGGCGAATGAGAACGAACTCTCTCCGCCCCGTACTCATCTCTGCCCGATTTGCACGTGATGGCTGGCCGTTTGGTTGACGTGCGATGTTTTGGAGTCGGTTACGTCCGGCCATTCAAATTGCCTTTCCGAGTAGTATTTGCGGGAACCTAATAGGAGCGCCGTGGAGCATACGCGCCACATCGTCCGCTATAGGGGTGGCTCGGTGCTCTGACTTTGCCAAAATTGGACGGGTGAACAATGTTCTATCAGCCATTGGGATGGTCTTGCACGGTATCTCCCGACGCAAAACGATGATTGACCGCCCTTTGGCGTGGATGCGGGAAAAGGTTTCGCGGCTCATTCCGCTGCGTCCCGCCAACGGCGTTCCTGATAAACCGATGGATCAAAATCAGACGGGCGTTCGCATGGCATCGTGAGAGAGCCTGTGCTAATCAATCGAGACGCCCAAAAGCGCTTACGTGCGCCCCAGCCCTTGCGATCTGCGTAATTCAGCCACGCCTTGGCAGCGGGTGAATCAACGTCTTTCACAACGAAAAACTCGCATCCCTTGGGTTTGCTTCGCTTGTAGAGCAAAACCTCTTCGTAGTAATTCTCTTGATTTATCAGGCTCATTGTGCCGTTCCCATCATGCGGTTATGCCACCAGCGGTTAGCCTCTTCCTCCGTTTCGTGCACGGGGACGGCTTCAAGCCCGGCAGGCTTGATCTCGGTGAACGATGGTTTCGGGCTGGCTGTAGCCCACGGCTTATCCCCGATGTTGCGCGCCCCGTAGCTCACCCAATTACGAACCCACGTCTGCCACGTCATGGCCCACGAAACGGCGCGGGTTTGCCGTGACAGGTGGTTAAGTTTGAATTTCTCCCACTCGTTCGCCAGCGTGGCCTCGGTCATGCCGAGATTGGCCGCATAGGACCGATCATCAGCCGTTGGGCTGGCGTTTGGGTCCAGCGCAGTCTTGACGGGTTTCGTGGTTTTTGGCTTGGCAATGGGTTCGGGCTTGATCTGGATTTCAGAATTCAAATCAGAATTTGGATGAGGCGCGGACGCGCTATCCGAACGAAGTGAGGATATTCTATTCTCTCCTATCCTATCCTCTCCTAATAGCTCAGCGTTCGCTGAGCGTTCGCTGAGCGTTCGTTGAGCGTTCGCTGAGCGAGCCTCTACAGAAGCACGGGCAGACGCTTTTGCCTTGGCAGATTTTCCATCTACAATGTAGATTTCATTCTCAATTCTGGCGTGAGACCATCCATCGTCTGAAACTTGGAAAAATTCAGAAATGTTCTCGCGTGCGTCAGCCCATTCGTCATCCGTCATGCGAACGATGCGCGCAAGCTTCCTATCATCATTAGGCAATGGCTTCCGACGCTGCCAATAATTCATGATGAGCAACAGATATGCGCCGTGCTCTGCCGCACTCAAATGAGCTGTGTCAGCAAGATAGTCAGCGACGAAAAGAGGCATATAAGGTGCGCTCATTTCTTCCCCCTTGAACGGAGAACAGAAACACGCTTTGCAACAGAATTGCTTGAACGGAAGCCGTCGAACAAAACCGCCATATCTGCGATTGTGAGGCCAGTCTTGACCATATCCGATATGATAGAATCCTCGTAGTCAGTCCACGGTTTAGGTGGTGAACCATTTGGTACTTTCCACTTATCTCCGTAAAAATCCTTCAATTGTGACCGATATTCGTTGCGGTCAACAGCCCTCATATAGGCATTATCTAGCCCAATAATTTCACATCTGATGTGGTGCAAGACAGTTGTATGATCCAGCTTGAAGGCCCGTCCGATAGACGGCAAAGACATGGCCGAATACAGCTTCATTTGCTGGCAATAGAACCGGCGCGGGATCATATAGAAAGGCGTCCGGCGTCGAATATTCAGAGCGCCCGGCTCTAGGCAAACATGAGCCTCAATCATTCTGACGAAACGGGCAACATCAAGCCCCGAGCGAATTGGGCGCTCACCTGTTTTCCGAGTGAAATACTCCATTGCCTCAAGCATCTCAGGCAATGTAGGTATTTTTTGAAAATCGAGATGGTATAGGGTGCGGCCTTCGAATTCTGTCTCAACAATGAACTGGTTGAAATAACCACGCGCGCCACGTTTGGTGGTCAACGCTGGTTTCTCTTGTTTTACAGATGGTTGAACATTTGCACTGGTTTTAACAAGAACCGGACGGGGTCTAACAAGGACCGGGCGTGGCGTCTTGATGTCAGGCGAACGCAGCTTTGCGCGCAACTCTCTCGCCCGTTCAAACTGCTTTGCGGCAGGAACAAAGCACAGCGCGCGTTCGGCTTGTGTCAGTGGGAGATGTGCCATTATGCGGCCTCCTGCTTCTTATGCAGATTGCTCATCTTCTCTTTGGTAACGGGGTATGATGCGTCAACGCCAACCATTGCGAGGGCTATGCCGATATGTGAATAAACATTCAGCTTTTGCTTTATTGCTACAACATGCGCTTTTACTGTTGCCTCACTGACCCCAAGTTTGTGTGCGACAACCTTATATGGTTGGTCAAGCGAGATAATTTCAGCAACAGCCATTTGAGCGGGCGTCAACGATGCGATTCTTGCGCTCAAACCATTAACTTGATCATCAACCAACATTACGCGGCCTCCTGAGATTCAAGGCGCATGGCCTGAGCAAGATAGAATTGAACCTGTGAACGGCTAAGGCCAGCAATGCGGCGGCGAATGGAACGGCCCCGACAGACTGGGCAACGGCCAAACGCAGGACGCGGCGGCTCACCTTCAAGTCGTCGGCGTTCAAGCTCTGCAATGGCCCATGTGAGAGGGTCGGTCATGCTACACCTCCACAAAACAGAGTGCGCGCGCCAAGAAACCGAGCATCAGCATGAGGGTTAATCCAAAGAACTTCAACACGCTCACGCGCACCATCCGCCATCGCCTTGCGCTCCACGCGCCGCCAATCGGCAAGGGCCTCATCATAAATCGGGCATGGATAGCCAGAGAGCACCACCATGCCCTTTAGCCCGCGCAGAGCGGTCAAAAGCGCATGATGGTCATCAAAGCTCAGTTCGTGGTTATAATCGCCGCCCTTGTCGCGTGTTTCCGGCACATAGGGCGGATCGACATAGTACAACGTCTCTTCGCCGTCATGCGTTGCCATCACATCGAGCGCGGGACGGTTTTCAACCACAACGCCGCGCCAGCGTTCAACAACTTGTGCGAGGCAATCCGGGTAATTCTGCCAATTATGCGCGGGCGTGGTGCTGGATCGATTGCTATTGGAGCGGAATCCCGTCTTGCGCGCATGGCCATTTGATCCAAAGCCCATGAATGAGCGGATCAATAAACGCCGCGCCTTCTCAATATCATCGCCCGCAGGCTCATAGGCGGATTGGAACTCATCCCTCGCGAAGGGCGTAAGGCGAACCCACGAAATAAGTGTTCGAGCTGCTGCATCATCCCGCAACACGCGGAACAATGCGACGACATCGCAGTCGAGATCATTATAAATCTCAGCATAAGAACGAGACTTGCGGAGTAATACCGACGCAGCGCCACCAAACGGCTCAACGTAAACACGATGCGGCGGGAAATGTGCAATTATCCAAGGTGCGAGAAGCCATTTACCTCCATGCCATCTCAAAACGGGGCGTGTTGGGGACGTGTCACTCACTGCAATTCACCCCTCACTGGAACGCCAAGCGCTTTGAATGTGTTGGCGGCGTCATCAACAGAGCGCCAGATTGCGCCGTGGAAACCCATTGCCCGGATGGTTTCATGAAATGCGGATTGTTCAGGTGCCACGCGGCCCTTTGCTGTTTTAACCTCAGCAAATATGGCTTTGCAGACGGGGCCGATCACAACCAAATCTGACACGCCAGCCAACAGACCCGTTTCCTTCGCTATCCGTGCGGCTGATATGCTTTTGTTCGATCCATTGGGAACGGAAAAAACCAACCAGCCTTTGGGCAATACGAGGCGGCAATAAGAGACAATGCTCTTTTGCAAAGCGTCCTCTGGGCGGATGAAGAACGGGCGCGGAGGCATTAGTTTGAACCCTCACCCCATGCCGTCAGATAGACATTCACCATGTCGTCCTCTTGCTGGAATTTCTTGGAATCTTTCTCGCGACGGGCGGAGATGCGGAAAGCAACCTTGAACGCCTTGCCATCATGCCCGCGATTGTTCATCTCTTTGATGAGTTCGGACTTGTCAGCGTTCAAGTCTTTGATCTGCTGTTCAAGGTTCGCGTAACGGTCGCGATAATCCTTGGCCTCGTTCGGCTCGACATTTGTCGCAGTCTTGATCATCGTACGGCCTCACGTGCTTCAAGTTCACGGAATCGCGACCAATGTTTCAGGAATGACCTAAGCATCGTGGCGTTTCCTACGTTATTTTTATCAGAAACTTTATCCGCCTGCATTCCTGAGGCGTAGTCGGAAACAATCACTTCAATCGCCTCGATGTCTTTTTCAGTCAGTTTAAATGTCATCACTTTCCCCCATCAAGATTTGGATAAATCCAAAGCTCATCTGAGAAAGAGGGTGCGGACGATGGCCGGGAGGACGTGCCACCGCCCGCGTTGATCGGCTCCGGGAGATGAGCCGAAAAGTGCTTTAATGATTGAAGGGTTTTCTTGTCCGAATAGGACGCGGCGGCTGCAATGGATTGGTTGATCAATTTGCGGTTTGCCATGTTGCGGACCTCGAAACGATCCGTTGACGCTGCACCATTCTCCAAAAGTTCCAGCGCAATATCGCCGGGGCTTTTGTACGAGGATCGTAAAAATGTCCCATCCATGTGAATATGGAACCTCTGCGCCATGCGGTCCACCGCAATGATGATAAATTCGCTCACTGTTTCATCTCCGGATCAGGAGAAGTGGCCGAATAACGTTTCAACGGTATCCCGTAGAAATCGTTCGGTGAAACCTTGCCGCTTGTCGCGTGATAAATGCTGACCATCACATCGCGTTCAGGAATACGCTCACCATTCCGATAACGGCGCGCAGATTCCTTAGAAACGCCAATTCTCTCGGCAAATACCGGAAGCGGCGTGTTCGTTCTGGTGAGATAATCTGTAAGTTTCATAACCCAAGAAAACACCATAGCGGTGTTATTGTCAACAACAAAAAACACCAAAGCGGCATGTCGTCTAAAAAATCATTGGGTGGGATAGTTCCGGCATGACCGATTCTCAGAAATCCCCCCTCCTAAAGGCGCGAAAGGCCGCACGGCTCTCTATGGCCGCCGGTAGCCCTCGCGCACGTGCACGCGCGCACGCGATCTTATATATAGCGACACGAAGCCCGGACCCGATCCGGGTTTTTTATTGTCCGGTGTAAATAATCACCGCTTTGGTGTTGACACCACACCAGAGTGGTGTATTCTCAACTCATCAAAACGGAGTTGAGACATGGACACCAACAACCTCACATTAGGCCAGATCAAAGAAATCGGCGCGCTTGCCAAAGCACTCGGCGGCGCTTGCGGTGCACCCAAAGCTACAGCCGAACAAGCTGAACGTGCCGTGCTCGTGACGACTGAATTTCGCGGCGTGTTTTTTGGCTACGCCACAGACACAAGCGGTGATGTGATCAAGCTCCGTGCCGCCCGCAATGCGGTTTATTGGCCTCCTGAGAATAAGGGCTTTCTCGGTCTTGCTGATACAGGCCCGCTTAAAGGCGCGCGCATCGGCCCGCCCGCCGACATTGAACTGCGCAAGA
>OFQY01000059.1_pt1 | contig 44228 bp, 49 predicted proteins | sample 1542991 | NCBI WGS metagenome assembly OFQY01 (sample SAMN07774224, study PRJEB24372) | wastewater metagenome | isolation source: Exp Tend VB 10WW | collected 2016-02 | reverse complement strand
CGGCCCACACGAGATGTGTGCGATAGACGACGTGTTTGACGGAGAGGATAAGGCAACTCATGGGAGCCTCACGGGATAAGTGACGTACATGCCAGCGGTGCCCGCGAATCGCAACATCGCCTTGCGGTTAGAATAGAAAGCCATCGCTTCTGCTTCGGTAGAGAATTCGTGCGTGCTGACTTCATTCGTCGTGTTCCTCTCTGCGATAGGAAGCGCGCCCGTCGCAAACGCCCTCGTGACAGTCGTCACATAAGGGTTGCTCCACCGCCCGAAGCCAGGATTCTTCAGCCCAGAATCGGTTATCACATTGAATGTCCTCGCGCTGGCACGCCACAAATCGAAGAAAGCGCGGAGCGCCGCTTGCGTCGTGAACAAGTTTCGCGTCCCCAATCTGCGGCTCACCCATAGAGCACCTCCCCAAACACGCAGAGTTGGACCAAAAGGTCGCCCGTCTCAGCATCCCAATTGCAGTCACCGAGAAGATCGTCAAAGCGCTTCGGGCATTCCACCGCAAAGAGTTGTAAGCCACGCCGAATCGCAGCGTCGGTGAGCCTGTAGCGCTTGCCCGCAGGAAACTTCTTGCCGGGCACCTTCATGGAGTGCGACCCGGTTCCATCGGTCACGGAAACGCCATCAAAACGGGAAGCCCAGTATGCGACATCGGCACCACAAAGAATGTCTGCCACGTCTCGCCTCTTCAGCTTGATGATGACGTTAAAGTGCGGGGTTTTATTCGCTCGCTTTGCTCTTGGCATCTTTTACCTCCTCGTAAATATGATCTTGTTCGGCTGAGAAACAGTCTGTGCAAAGCATGAGCGATCGTGACCACGTCGAGTCGTGCAACACGACGGTCTCGTGCTCGGCTTCTTTCTCGTGGCACCTCTCGCAAGGGTGACTTAAGGCGAGCGGCTCTTGATTCATGGTCGTCTCCTTAGTGATAGGTTGAACAGGTTCCGCCCTTACACAGGGAGAGGTTCCCCGCGCTCGCGGTGTAGGCATACGTGCCCAGATACACATCACAGCTTCCGTCATTGGGGATAAGCCCAGAGACGACCGCATTTCCTGTCGAGCCATCTCCTGTGACGGTGACCGTGCCCGCGCATTGAAAGCCATTCTGAAAGACGAGGGTCAAAGGGAAAGCCCCAATGCTTCCGCTTCTTAAGTCCATCGTGGAGTTGCCGCCGGTTTGCGTCCAGGCAGCAAATAGCGGGGGGGTCGTCGCGGTTGCTGACTCTCTGCCGCACGCGGTAGCTATGACCAACATGGCCAAAAGGATTAAATACTTCATTTGGTGCCTCCTATATCAAAGGCTGAAGAGCCTCACCAGGTCTATGTTACCGGGGGATTGTGTCCCAATTATGTCAACTCTTGTGACACTTGACGCCCAGATACCAGACAGTCACGCACGCGCGCGTGACTTACTCGCCTAGTAGTGCAAAGAAAGGGCCATCGGGGGTATTCTAGTAAGAACATGGGAAAGCTTGAGAATGAGCAGCACGAGCGATTCTGCAATGAATACTTAGTCGACTTTTGCGGAACCAAGGCCGCCGCCCGAAGCGGCTACTCGAAAAAGACCGCAGGCTCTCAGGCTTTCGACCTCCTGAAAAAACCTGAAATTAGTGCCCGCGTTAAAGAGCTTCACGAAGACTCGCTAAGCGCCGTGCAACTCTCCGCCAAAATGGTCTTGGAAGAACTAAAGCGCATCGCCGTGTGCGATGTGAACGATGCGTTCAATCCCATGGACGGCACACTTCTGCCCTTAAACGAAATCCCTGTGGACGTAAGAAAGTGCATCGCTGGCTTTCAAGTCGAAGAGCTTTGGATGGGCAAAGATGGCGAGCGCGTGCAAATAGGCGTCGTTAAGAAAGTGAAGTTCTGGGACAAAAACAAGGGCCTTGAGCTTCTCGGGAAATACTTCAAACTTTTCACAGATAGAGTGGAGCACGATGTGTCGGAGAGCCTAGAGGCGCTTATCACGGCCTCGATGGCAAAGGGGGAAGGCGATGGCAAAGAAACCGGGGAAGCTATTTCGGTTCCCTCACCCACCGACAATCGAGGAAATTCTAGACGCGGTAAGCGAGCAAAGTGAGGAGGGCGTCATCACCGAGGTCTATGTGGTGGGCGTCAATCCGCACACGAAAGAGTGGATGGCGTGGGGGTCAGGAAAGCTAGACAACATCGTCATTGCGAGTAAATTCTTGGACACGCTCGCAACGAAGTGGGTGAAGGGGGAAATTCATTGAGCATCACAAAAATCGAATTCACCCAAGAGCAATGGGACCGTGCGCGGCGCGAGCTTCGCGAGCGGTCAGAGAAAGCTCCCTTCGTCCCACGCAATCGCAAAGAACGCAGAGAGGCCGATAGGCTTGCGCGAAAGCTCGGCAAGACCGTGCTTCAACACGAAATAAAGAAGCCTGTACGCAATGACCGAAGCGCAGAAGAAGCTTAAGAAGTGGCGAGAAGACCCCGTCTCGTTTGTCCAAGACGTGTTCCACGTGGAGCCAGACCTTTGGCAAGTCGACATCCTGCGCGCCTTTCCCAAGCATAACCGAATGGCCATTCAGTCCGCGAAGGGGCCGGGAAAGACAGCGCTTGAAGCGTGGCTTGCTTGGAACTTTCTTTCGACTCGCCCGCATCCAAAGATTGCAGCGACCTCCATCACGGGAGACAACCTTTCTGATAACTTGTGGACTGAGCTAGCAAAGTGGCAGAATCGCTCACCTTTCTTAAAGGGCATGTTCACCTGGACGAAGACGCGCATTGTCTGCAATCAATTTCCTGAGACATGGTGGATGTCGGCACGAAGCTGGCCAAGAGGAGCAGATGCGACCCAGCAAGCGGATACACTCGCGGGACTTCATGCTGACTACCTGCTCTTCATCCTCGATGAAGTGGGCGGCATTCCCGATGCGGTGATGGCCGCTGCCGAAGCGGGTTTAGCGACAGGCATTGAGACTAAGATTCTCATGGCCGGAAACCCAACGCATCTTGACGGCCCTCTTTATCGCGCTGCCACTAACGAGAGAAATCTTTGGCACCTCACTGAAATCACAGGCGACCCAGACGACCCGAGGCGAGCGCCACGCATCTCGATACAGTGGGCGAAGGAGCAGATAGAAAAGTATGGCCGCGATAACCCGTGGGTTCTGGTCAACGTCTTTGGAAAGTTCCCACCCTCTTCACTCAACACGCTTCTTGGTCCCGACGAGGTAAGCCAAGCGATGAAGCGCAATGTGCCAGAGACTTCTTACGAGCATTCCCAAAAGCGACTGGGCGTTGATGTCGCGCGCTTCGGAGATGACCGCACCGTTCTATTCCCTCGCCAGGGATTGCAAGCCTTTCAGCCCGTCGAGATGCGCGGCGCTAGAACAAACGAGATTGCCGCTCGCGTGGCCCTGGCCAAGCGCAACTGGGACTCAGAGATGGAGTTTATCGACGATACGGGAGGCTGGGGAGCGGGCGTCATTGACTCGATGATTCAAGCGGGCCTCTCGCCGCAACCCATCAACTTCGCCGGGAAGTCCATTGACCCACGCTACATGAATAAGCGCGCTGAGATGTGGTTTGAAATGGCGGACTGGGTCAAGCGCGGCGGCTCTCTGCCCAACATCCCAGAACTCGCACGCGAACTCACCACGCCCACCTACACGTTTCAGAACGGCAAGTTTCGACTCGAAGAGAAAGACCAAATCAAAGAGCGCCTTGGCTTCTCGCCTGACTACGCAGACGCGCTCGCCCTCACCTTCGCGCTTCCAGAGATGCCCGGCCAGCAACAATACTTCGGCACCAAGGTCATGAAACAGGCGAAGACCATGAGCGACTGGAACCCCCTTGATTCTTAGGCCCAGCCCTGCGACACTTTAGGTTACATGGTTTGGGGAGGGCGAGATGTTTCGGTCACACGAAGTCTCGCTTTTGATTTTATTGAATCCAACTGCGGAACAACACAGCATCATTCGTCGCGCGAGCTACGATGACATAGATTGGATTCTCCCCCAGCTAAAAGAATTCTCCCGGTTCTACGGGACAAAAAAAGAACTCTTCTCAACCGACGACTATTCCCGAGAGGGGATGGAGGCAATCATCAAGCATCACGTTTGCTTTATTGCCGAACGAAAAGACGTGGGCCGCGTGGGGCTTATCGCGGGCTTTGTCATGCCGCATGTCTTCAATCCCAATGTCACCGTTCTCTCGGAAGTCTTTTGGTGGGTCGATCCTCTTTATCGTGGGAGTCGCGCGGCACTTCTTCTTCTCAATGAGTTCGTCGCATGGGGCAAGAAGAACGCGCAATGGGTGACCTTCTCGCTCACCGAGAAATCTCCCGTCGATGATTCTGTGCTCACGCGCCGTGGCTTTCACCTGCACGAGCGAAGCTTTCTCATGGAGGTGAACTAATGGCCGCCCTTACCTCGCTTCTCTTGGGCATTGGCGCCGCCGCCGCCGCAGGCGGAACCGCCTACAACATCGTCTCTTCTCAGAACGCTAAGGCGGATGCGCAGAAGCAAATGGATGCGCAGAACGCAAAGCAGGTTGATTTGGAAAATCAGGCCCAGGCCCAGAAGGACAAGGCCGCAAAAGACCAAGCGGACGCAGAGCTACAAGCGCAGCAACGAAAGCAGGCAAAGCTCTCAGCCCCCGCAACGACAGACACCAAGGGCGGCACGATTCTTACTTCTCCCTTGGGCGTAACCGGAAACTATCAACGGTCTCAAAAGACCATTCTGGGAGCATAAGTGGCAGAGACAACTTCCAGACAGAATCTCGAAGTCTTAAGAGCGCAGCTAGAGAATGAGCGCTCAACGTTTCTCACGCATTGGCGAGACCTCGCTGACCACATCCTTCCTCGCCGCCCACGCTTCTACACTTCCGATATCAATAAGGGAGATAGGCGCAACTCCAAAATCATGGACTCCACCGCCACTCTTGCCGCACGCACGCTGCGCTCGGGCATGATGAGCGGAGTCACCTCTCCCGCCAGACCGTGGTTTAGACTCACAACCCCTGACCCGCAGCTATCCGAACAAGCGAACGTGAAGGAGTGGCTGTATCAAGTTAGTGAGCGTATGGCGACCGTCTTCCTGCGCTCCAATCTCTACAACGTTCTCCCCATTACCTATGGCGACATGGGCGTATTTGGAACGGCAGCGATGGGCATTGAGGAAGACTTTGAAAACTCGGTGCGCTTCTACTCCTTCCCCGTCGGCTCTTACTGTATCTCGGTCAACCCGCAGGGTAAGGTCGATACGTTCTTTCGTGATTTTAAGATGACCGTTCGCCAGCTTGTCGAGCGCTTTGGAGAAGACGAAGAGACGGGCGAAATTAACTGGGACATATTCTCCCCTGCCGTGAAGAGCGCGTGGGACTCGGGCCACAAGGAGATGTGGTTTGAAATCTGCCATCTCGTACAACCCAACGAGGGCTATGACGAAAGCAAGCTCCACTCGAAGTACAAGAAATTTAAGTCGTGCTACTACGAGCGCGGCCTTAGCCCAGGCGGCCAATACCTTGATGCAAAGTACGAGAAGGTGCTTTCAGAAAAAGGCTACGACTTTTTCCCTGTCCTGTGCCCGCGCTGGGAAGTCACTGGCGAAGATTCTTACGGCACAACTTGCCCTGGCATGGATGCTCTGGGCGATATAAGGCAGCTTCAAGTTGGCGAGAAGCGAATACTTCAGGCCATCGAGAAGATTGTAAATCCACCCATGGTCGCGCCCACCACGATGCGAAACCAAAAGACTTCCATCTTGCCGGGTGATCTGACCTACGTGGACGTGAGAGACGGGCAGCAAGGCTTTCGTCCCGCACACGAAGTGCAGATAAGAATCAACGAGCTTGAGCAGAAGCAGGGCCAGTGTCGCCAGCGCATACAGCGCGCCTTCTATGAGGACTTGTTCCTCATGCTCGCAAACTCCGACCGACGCCAAATCACCGCGCGCGAGATTGAAGAGCGCCACGAGGAGAAGCTTCTCGCTCTTGGCCCGGTGTTGGAACAGTTGAACCAAGACTTACTCGACCCGCTTATCGACAACACGTTTGATATCTTGATGCGCCAAAACCAATTGCCTCCACCGCCCGAGGAACTGCACGGGATGAATCTCCGTGTGGACTATCTCTCGGTCATGGCCCAAGCGCAGAAGCTCGCTGGCATTCAAAGCGTTGACCGCTTCGTGGGATTCGTCTCGCAGCTTGTGCCCATCATGCCGGAAGCATCCGACAAGATAGATGTGGATAAACTCATCGACACCTACTCCGACATGACTTCCGTTCCGCCCGAAGTTGTCCGCTCGCAAGAAGAGGTGGATGCGAAGAGACAGGAACGCAGCAAGGCGGTCGCCTCTCAGCAAGCGGCAGAGCAGGCAAGCCAGATGACGGGCGCTGTAAAGAATTTGGGCCAGACCCCAATGGGAGATGGCTCTAACGCACTCAATGAACTTCTAAGCCGTTCTCAAGCGGGGAGCGTGCAATGAGCACCACTATCTCTAAGTCCTTCACGGCAGTAGGCGCAGGGCCACACAACCTCGCGAATCACCTCGACTCGCTCAACTACACAGCGTCAGGCACCTTCGTTGGGACAGTCATTCTAGAGCGCTCTCGCGATGGCGGGCTTTCTTGGAACCCAGTGGTTTCAAAATCAGCCGCCGCAGACGTGACCCTTCTGATTGAGGACGCCGCCCAGCAATCCGTTTGGATTCGCTGGCGCTGCACGGCATATACCTCGGGCACGATCGTAACCCAGCTTATCGTTACAGCGCCCAGTACCGGAAGCGGCGGCGGCGCTGGCGTGTGGGGAAGCATCACGGGCACGCTCACAGATCAATCGGACCTCGTCACCGAGCTTGCGACCAAGGCCGATGACCCGGTTGATTTGACGACGGGAGTGACCGGCACTCTTCCCATTGCGAAGGGCGGAACGAACTCGTCTACCGCGTTAGGCGGTAGCGGCAAAGCCATCGTAAGCGATGCGACTACAATCAAGGAGCACGCGACCACGACCGCAACGGAAGTGGGATATCTCGCGGGCGTCACCTCTGCGATTCAAACGCAGATTAATGCTAAGGCGCCCTCTACGGCGCCCACGTTCGCAACGAGCACAACCCACTCCTACGCGACGGCGAGCACGGTGCCCTACTTTGATGCGAGCAAGAATCTCGTATCGTCTGCGGTAACACCAACGGAGCTCGGCTATGTCTCGGGCGTTACAAGCGCGATTCAAACGCAGCTTGCCGCCAAGGTGATTGCCGTCGCCTCGACGACCGACAACGCCATCACCCGCTTTGATGGAACTGCGGGACAGGTGCAAAACTCCGGCATCACTATCACCGACGGCAACGTTCTCGTGATGCCGACCAACACTGGCAACACGACGAACGTCATTCAGCTTGGGTCAAACGCTGGCAACATCATCGGAAACGAGATTTCAAACACGACGTATCGCATGGACCGCATTCCCACGGGCGGCCAACATCAATTTCAAGAAAGCACCACGACCTACTCCTACTTTGCTCCCGCTTCTGGCTTCATGCAAAACGGGAAATTCACCGGCACCAACGTTTGGGATATTTACAAAAGCATTGCAAAGAACGTTAGCATCAATGCAATCCTTCCGGCTGATTGCTACTACTCCAACACGCAGGTCGCGAATGTCTCGACATCCGAGACGGATTTAATATCGAAGACGATTCACGCGAAGACCCTCGCGACAAATGGCGACGCTATCAGCGGATATGCTTGGGGCACGTTTGCCGCCAACGGGAACAACAAGACGGTGAAGCTCTACATGGCTGGCACCGCCATCTTCACGATTGGCCCCGGCGCTTACAACGGCGGCACGTGGTGGCTTCGATTTTCGATAAGCAGAACCGGAAGCTCGACACAAAAGTACGGCGTGCAATGGAACACAGACAACGCGACGGCGGGACAGTCCGCCTCTTCCGGCACGCTTAGCTTCACCGACACAAGTAACCAAACACTGAAGATCACCGGCACAAGCGGCACGGCCTCCAACGACGTGTTGAACGAAGAGGTGCGAATCATGTTTAGGCCGCCAACGAACTAAGGAGCAAAGAAGATGAGATGCATACCATTTAAGCACCGCCTGGAAATAGAACACGACGACAGCGGCGTATCGTTCGGCTACCTGAAGGTGCAGACGGGTTACTACTGCGAAGAGCACCCACACTTTTCTTATCTGGAGAACCCCGTGCGAGTTCCGGTTTCCGAAGAACTCGCGAAACAACTTGTGGCCGTGTTCGACGCCTCCCTAGAAGCAAGTTGCAAGGCGATGAATCTAATCCCCATGGAAGAAGCCAAGCAAATTCAGGAGCGAGCCTTTATCGACCACGAGGAAAAAAAGATTGAGGCCATAGACCCGGCGACGGTGAAACTCTCGGAGCCGATTCAGGCTCGCGTAAACGAGAGAGTGATTGAGATTCTCTCGCAGAAGGCCGCCGCCGCGCCCCAAGTTCAAGAGCTTCACGCAAAGCTCATGGCCGCAGGCCCCGTGGTGGACGCGCCGAAGAAGCGGCCCATTCTCAATTTCCTAAAGAAAATTTTACCCTACGCAATCTTGTAAGGAGACAACTCATGGCCTTTTCCATTTCCACTAGCTTCACTTCGGTCACTTCCGGCGCTGCCGTTTATGTAAAGCACGGGGACTCGTTCTCCTACGCTGTATCCGGCACGTTTGTTGGAACCGTCCAGCTTCAGAAGAGCCAGAACAACGGCACGTCGTGGGAGCTTGTCGTGAGCGCGACTGGTAGCGCCAGCGGCACACTTCTTTGCGAGAACCCAGGACAGGGCGCCGCGCACTTCCGATTTGTTTGTACCGCCTACACCTCTGGCACAATCGTCACCTCCATCACCGAAGTGGCGCAGGTCGTTCAGGAGTTCAAAAACCGCAACGGACAGGCCATCGTAACGATCAAAGAAGATGGGCTCTATGTCGCAAACGAAGCGGGCACAACGCAGTTTAGCGCGCTGACTTCCGGCGTAGGCGCTGCGGTGCGAAGCTCTCAGCAAATCGTGATAGCTGCCGCAGGAAAAGCGAAGGTCGGGGGAACGTCCGGGTGGGCCGTTGCCCCCGCTGACAACCTCGCGGTCGTGACACTTCCGCAATCTCAGACGGCCTCTACCCTTGTGGTGCCGGTCACCGGCCTTAAGGTCGGACAAACAATCACCGCATTCTCTTTGGTCGGACAAATTGAATCGGGCGGCAACGCAGTCACGGTTGATGCGAACCTTCGCAAGATGACCGCAGCGGCGGCAGACGTAACGGATGCAAGCGTTGCCTCCATCACTCAAATCTCTGTCACGGCGGACGCTATTATTTCGGCATCAAAGAGTTCGCTCTCTCAGGCCGTCGCGGCAGACGAGAGCTACTACATCCTTATCACCGCAACGACCGGCGCCTCCTGCGACATTGCGTTGCAAGCGGTCACGGTCACGGTGACGGAAGCTTAATCCATGAAAGGGAAACAGATGAAAAAACTACTAGCAATCGCAGTCGCAATCGTCGCGGGCTCTGCCTTCGGCGTTCAGGTGTTTGACAAGCTCGGAGCCGAAGTCGGTCAGTTCCAGAAATTTCAGTGTGGGCCGAACATCACTTGCTCGCAGTCCACGGGAAGACTCCTCTTCAACACCGGGATTGTAAAACAGGTTGCGGCAACGACCACGTCCGCCACGGCGGCTCAGTGCGGCTCGACCTTCATCAACTCCGCCGCAGGACACGTTCTTACCCTGCCGGAAGCCTCCACGGTTCTTGGCTGTCGCTACACCTTCGTGTGCGGTGACGCTCAAGACTTCGACATCAACCCGGCGGATGGCACTGACACGATTGGCTCTGTCTCCACCACAAACGGCTCGACCGCTGTGGTGACGTTAGCCCCGAGCGCAGGAGATGCGATTCGTTGCACCGATGCGGGCGGCGCTATCACGCTCGAAGCCACGGGTGCCGATGCCTGGACGCAGGTCGCGGGCGGAAATGGAATATGGACCGATGTCAATTGATAAGTCATTGATTATATTGGTGAATATGTGATTTGCGGGAAGTGCGGCAACGAACAAGTTAGGCTTTGGGAATATAAGTGCGGTCATTGCCGCCGCGCTTATCTTGCCGAGTGGCGGGACAAAAACCGCGCGGGCCTAAACGCATGGTCGAGACGCTGGGCTTCCCGCAACCGCACCAAAAGAAAAGAGATCTTGAGGCGCTCCGACGAAAAGCACCGCGAGCAAAGGCGCGCCTATAAGGCACAGCACTACCAAGAAAACAAACCAAAATACGTCGAGTGGGCTAGGCGCTGCGACCCAGAGGCAAAGCGGGCGGCAAAGAACAGGCGCCGCGCGCGCATTCTTGGAAATGGATTCGTGAAATACAACCCCAAAGAGATTTTTGAACGAGACAAGAACGCGTGCCGCTACTGTGGCGATGTTGCTAAGCACCTAGACCACATCATCCCAATATTTCGCGGCGGTACCGATACCCCGGAAAATGTTGTGGCGTCCTGTGCCCGCTGCAATCACCGAAAGGGTAAGAAAACGGCTACCGAATTCATGCGGCCAAGGCTTGAGGAGTTGAGCCGTCGGATGGGGAGAGCATGAAGCAACGCAACGCTGCCGACGAGCAGTCAGTCAAAGACTCGTCGAAGAAACAAAATGAGCGCCGTCGGCAAGACATCGAGGACATTCGCACGCTTCTTAAGAGCCCGAATGGCCGAAGGTTTTTGTGGCGCTTCATCGAGTATTGCGGCGTGTTCAAGCTCTCCGCCGATTTTCACAACGGCTCTCGAACTTATTTTAACGAGGGGCATCGTAACGTCGGCAACATGCTTGTCGCAGACATCGCAGAGGCAGACCCCGAAGCCCTCGTCAAGATGATGCTTGAGTCAAAACTACAGGAAGGCGATAATGAGTGAAGAAGTAAAACCTACAACCGAGCAGGCTTCCCCCGAATCGGTTCTGTACGGCGAAGAAAAAAAATCAGACCAAAAACAAGTTTCGTCCGAGGGCGAGACTTCCAAGAAGGAAGATGGCAAGGCCGCTGAACCTTCAAAGGAAGAAGCTCCCAAGGACAAAGGCGACGCGAAGCCGACGGAAGAAAAGAAAGCCGTACCCGAAAAGTACGATTTCAAACTTCCCGAGGGTTCTCTTCTAACCTCTAAGCACTTGGAAGACCTAGCGGCTCTTGCCAAAGAGCGGGGTCTCTCCCAGGAAGAAGCTCAGAAGTTACTAGAGCGCGATAGCGGCGTCGTTAAGTCGTTCCAAGACTCGCAGCTAAAGCTTGTCGAGGAACACAAACAGAAATGGCTTGAGGCCAGTCAGAGCGATAAGGAGTTTGGCGGTGAAGCGTTCAAGGCTAACGCTGAAATCGCCCAACGAGCGATCGCTAAGTTTGGCTCCGAGGCATTCAAACAAGAATTAGAACGCTCGGGATTGGGGAACCACCCGGAACTCGTCCGAACGTTCGTTCGCATCGGGAAGGCGATGTCCGAAGATTCGCTGGTCGTGCCCAAAACTCAAATCGTGGGCGCCTCCAAAAAATCAGCGGAAGAAATCTTCTACGGCGAAACATCCAAATAAAGGGGACACTCAATGTCTACATTGGGCGCAAATTGTTTAACCCTCGCGGACTGGGCGAAACGCCTGGACCCCGAAGGAAAGGTTCCGCAGATTGTGGAACTGCTCTCGCAAACCAACGACATCCTTCTCGACATGAAGTGGATGGAAGGTAACTTGCCTACGGGTCATCGCACGACCGTTCGCACGGGCCTGCCCACCGCCGCATGGCGCTTGCTCAATCAGGGCGTCCAGCCCAGTAAGAGCACGACCGCGCAAATCGACGAAGCCGTCGGTATTCTGGAAGCGTGGTCGGAAGTCGATAAAGACTTGGCCGAACTCAATGGAAACGTCTCGGCGTTCCGGTTGAGCGAAGCTCAAGCCTTCATCGAAGCGATGAACCAGGAGATGGCGCAGACCTTGTTCTATGGCAATAGCTCCACCGCTCCCGAAGAGTTCACGGGCCTCGCCGCTCGTTACTCCTCGCTGTCGGCAGCAAACGGTCAGAACATCGTCTCGGGCTCGGGCTCGGGCTCGGACAATTCGTCCGTGTGGCTCGTCAACTGGGGTCCGCAGAGCATCTTCGGGATTTTCCCGAAAGGCTCCAAGGCTGGTTTGGTTCACGAAGACCTCGGACAGCAAACCGTTTCGACCTCGGCAACGATGGCTGGAACGCGGCTCTTGGCCTATCAGGACCGTTGGCAATGGAAGTGCGGCATTGCGCTGCGCGACTGGCGTCAAGTCGTTCGCATTCCGAACATCGACATCAGCAACTTGATTGCGAAGTCGTCGGCGGCGGACTTGCCGGAACTGATGATTAAGGCCACTCACCGCATCATCAACCCGAGCATGGGAAACTCCGTCTTCTACATGAACCGGACCTGTTTCCAGATGCTGGACATTCAACGTCGTGACGATGTCATCGCGGGCGGAAGCTTGTCGTATGGCGATGTCGACGGAAAGCGTGTCCCGATGTTCCGTGGCATTCCGATTCGCATCTGTGATGCGCTATTGGAAACCGAGACGGCTGTTTCCTAAACCCTAGACTTGAAAGGAGAATCTTATGGTTCTCGATGCATATAACTTGTACTCGGATGCGCAGGCGGTCACCGCTAACGCGGCGTCCACGAATCTCATCGATCACGGTGCGGTTCGCGACCTTGGCACAGGCGAAGACCTGTACATCGTCTGTCTCGTCGACGTGGCGATGACGGATTCTAGCTCTAACTCGACCTGCACGGTCACCCTTGAGACGGACGATAACTCGTCTTTCTCCTCGGCGACCACGGGCCAAACCCTCTTCGTCTTCTCTGCCGTCTCGGCGGCGGGAACGGTGAAGATTGCGCGGATTCAGCCGGATGCGTTGAATGAGCGCTATAGCCGCCTGTACTACACGATGGCGGGCGGAGACCTAAGCGCGGGAAGCTTCACGGCTTTCATCACGCACGACGTGCAGAAATATGTCTCGTATGCTGATAACATCGTCATCTCTTAAGTAGGGGGTGAACATGTTAGTTCGAGCAACGAAACAGGGTTACTTTGACCTAAAGCGCCGCGCCATCGGAGACGAGTTCGAGGTAGCTGAAAAGCTCTTCTCGGATAAGTGGATGGAAAAAGTTGGCGGCGACGGCCCTAAGCCGGTAGCGCAGGCATCAAAGCCTGTAGCCCCCGCGAAAAAGGGCAAGAACGCTCAGGTCATCTAACGATTGGGGGCCGGGGAGAGATTCTCTCCCCGGCTTTACCTTCCTAAAAATATTGGGGGCTTACCATGGCAGACGCAGTCACGACGAATGTAATTCTCGAAACCTCAACCCACTACATCGCGCACTTCACCAACATCTCGGACGGCACAGGCGAATCCGCCGTCATCAAGGTGGATAAATCGGCGATCACGGTTGCAAGCGATGGGGCAGAAGCGGGAAGCCTCGACATTGAAAAGATTCAATGGAACTGCGTGGGCATGTCGGTGAAGGTTCTCTGGGACCACACGACGGATGACCTCGCCACGATTTGTGACGGAACGGGCTCAATCGACTTTAGCAAAGAGGCCGGGGACGTTCCCAGTCGCATCGGCTTACCGGGCCTTAAAGACCCGCGCTCCTCGGGAGGAGCGGGGGATATCCTTTTTACGACGGTGGGCCATAGCTCAGGCGACACATACAACGTCACCTTGTGGCTGAGAAAAAACCCTGACTAAGGGGGATTCGTGACTTCAACACAGCTTGCGAACCTCGCGCTTTCGCATCTCGGCATCTCGTCCGAGATTGCGAGCCTAGACACGGAGAATAGCCAGGAGGCCAATTGCGCCAGGCGATTTTTCTCCCTCGTTCAAGACCAAATCCTTCGCGACTACGAGTGGCCGTTTGCCACAAAGATTGCAACTCTGGAGCTTGTGGAGGAAGACCCTAACGACGAGTGGTCCTTCTCTTATCGCTACCCTTCGGATTGTCTCCAGTTTCGGCGCATTCTCTCGGGCATTCGCAACGACAATCAGGATTCTCGCGCGCCCTATCGTATCGCACAGGATGCGACCGGCTCTCTCATTCTGACCGACATTGAGGACGCAGACGGAGAGTACACGGCAGATATTTCAAACCCGAACTACTATCCGGCAGATGTCTCTCTCGCCTTCTCCTTTCGGCTCGCTGCCTACATGGCTCCGCGCCTTACGGGCGGAGACCCGTTTAGACTCGGCGATCGGGCGTTCAAAATGTTTGAGATTGAAGTGTCTAGAGCATTCGCGAATGCGAAGAACGAGGAACAAAAAGACCGCATTCCAGAGAGCGAACTGACACGGGTAAGAGATGGCGGCACTGGAATAAGTTGTGACCTAACAGATTGCAGGTGATTTTTGAGCGTCATCACACAGAGAAACTTTTCAGGCGGTGAGCTTGCGCCCGCCCTTCAGGGCCGAGTCGATACCTCCAAGTACGCGGCAGGGCTAAAGACCCTGCGAAACATGACGGTCATGCGCTCGGGCGGTGCTGAGTCGAGAGCGGGCACGCAGTTTATCGCCGAGGTCTCTGACTCCACCAAGGCAACGCGCCTCTATCCCTTCACGTTCAACTCCGATCAAGCCTATGTTCTTGAATTCGGAAATCTCTACATCCGCTTCTACAGAGACGGCGCGCAGATTCTAAACGGCTCACCAAAGACGATCACCGCCGTTTCTCAGCAAAACCCTGGCGTTGTGGCGAGTTCGACCCACGGCTTTTCCAACGGCGATGAGGTCTACATCTCTGGCATCGTAGGCATGACGGTTCTCAACGGAAGAAATTTCAAGGTCGCAAACTCGCTTACTAATACTTTTACGCTGACCTACATGGACGGAACCGCTGTCGATACGACGGCCTTCACCGCCTACGCCTCGGGCGGAACCGCCGAGAAAGTATTGCAGGTCACAACGACTTACACAGAAGCAGAACTCTTTGATTTGCAGTTCGTCCAATCAGCCGACGTGATGACGATCGCTCACCCCTCACACGTCCCACGCGAACTCTCTCGCGCGTCTGAGACATCGTGGTCTTTATCGACGATAGATTTGCTTCCCGACATCGGCGCGCCCGCAACACTCATCACCTCGGGAGCCGGGGGCTCCACGAACACGTGGAAGGTTATCGCCGTTGCCGCAGACGGAGAAGAGTCTTTGGCAACAACCGTCACCTCTGCGGATACGCCCTCGGGCGGAGCACCCATCACCGTGACGTGGACAGCGCCCACAACCGGAACTGCGGTCTCGTATAAGCTCTATCGAAAGCTCGGGAGCACGGTTCAATACTATCTGATTGCTGAGACAGCAAACCTCACGATCTCGGATACGGGAGCAGCGGGCACCGCCGAGATGCCATCGACCTACGACTTTGGAGGCGGGGGCACCGGCATTCTTCCAGGCACGACCTCAACGTTCTTTGCACGCACGCTCACTTATTTTCAGCAGCGCCTTCTCTATGGAAACGGCACCGTGTCGTCTAGCGCGTACCCAGAAAAAGTCTGGGGCTCTCGAATTGCGCACTACAACAACTTCTACACGTCCGTGCCAGATACGGTTGCAACCGACGCCTTCTCCTTTTCTATCGCCGGAAAACAGGTCAACTCAATCCGCCATCTCGTGGATTTTAGAAAGCTCATCATCCTGACAGCGGGCGGAGAGTACGTCGCAGACGGAGATGACACCGGCATCATTGGACCCGGCGCGGTCAACGTAAGGCAATTCGCCTACAACGGAGCGGCGACGCTGCGCCCACTGATTGTGAACGGGAACCTTCTCTACTTACAGGCGAGACAATCCATCATTCGCGACCTCTCATTTGAGTGGCAGCAAGACGGCTTTCGCGGAAACGATCTCACGACTTTTTCCACGCACCTCTTTGATGGCTTTGAAATGGTCGATTGGGCCTACATGCAGACGCCACACTCCCTCGTCTGGGTTGTTCGCGATGACGGAGATGTGAACGGGCTTACTTACATTCCCGAGCAGCAAATGATTGCGTGGCACCGCCATGATTGGCAGGGCGGCACGGTCGAGAGCGTTTGCACGGTGCCAGAGAGCAACGAAGACATTTTGTATCTCATCATCAATCGCACGATTGATGGGCGCACGACTCGTTACATCGAGCGGATGCAATCTCGTTTTATCGACGATATCGTGGACTCATGCTTTATGGATTCGTTTCTCACATATGACGGGAGAAACACGGGCTCTCGCACGATGACGGTGTCTGGCGGAACAACGTGGGAAGCAACCGAAAATCTCACGCTCACCTCCTCCACAGCATTCTTCACTTCGAGTGATGTGGGCAACGAGATTCACATCGAGAGCGCAACGGGAACGACCGTAAGGTTTTCTATTCTAAGCTACACATCAACGACAGTGGTCACGGTCAGGGCAAATCAAACGGTGCCCGCTAACCTTCGCTCCACCGCGCGAACGACGTGGTCCAAGGCGATCGATTCGGCGACAGGGTTGTGGCACCTGGAGGGCGAAGATGTCTCGGTCTTTGCAGACGGCTACGTTGTGGCTTCTCCCAACAATCCTGCTTACGATACCGTTACCGTCGCGGATGGCACGGCAAGCCTCCCCGGTTGCTATGCTGTCATTCATGTTGGTCTTCCTTATGTGTCTGACCTTGAGACACTCAACATCGACACTGGCGAAGGTGAGACGCTTGCCGATAAGAAAAAGCTTGTGACGAAGGTGACGGTGAAAGCCTACAAGTCGCGCGGCATTTGGGTGGGACAGAATCCCGACGATGATACCGCGCTCACCGGACTTACCGAGGCCAAGATTAGAAACCTCGAAGACTACAACGAGCCGACCGACCTTCTCACGGGCGATGTGGACATCAACATGCAATCGAATTGGAACTCAAACGGACGCATCTTTATCAGGCAAGTAGACCCGCTGCCGATGACCATTCTCTCGGTCTCGCCCGCTGGACTCATGCCCTTTCGGGGAGGAGCTTAAGTGGGGGCCTTATCGCCAAACACAATGCTTGGAATAGGCACGGGCGTGTCTGGGCTCGCGGGCCTTGGGGGCTCTATCTCCCAAGCATCCGCCGCCCAAACCCAGGCCGACTATCAAGCGCAGCAATATAAGACGAACGAGCGCTTAGCGGGAATGCAGGCGGACGATGCTATCACTCGCGGAAATGATGCGGCCTATCAGACCGGAAGGCAGGGCAAACAGGCGGTCGGCAAACAAGTTGCGGCCCTTGCTGCAAGTGGGGTCGACACGCAAGATGGGTCCGCTTACGATGTGACGAACGAAAGCCAGCGCCAGATTCAGCAAGAGGTGCTTCGCACCAAGAACAACGCCTGGCGCGAGGCTTGGGGATATAAGGTGCAAGCGAATCAAGCAGGCGGGGACGCGGCGTTTGCAAAGATGGCGGGCGGCAACGTTGCCCGGAACACGATTCTCACAGGCGGCATGAACTTCGTGGGCGATGCGATGAAAACGGGATACCAGTTTTCGGGGAAGGGGAGGCTCTAGATGCCTACGGTCCCGCGCTTAAATCAGCCCCTTACATCTCTTCAGCCGCTCCCGTCGGTGCGTGTCTCTGATAATGCCTCGGCGGAAGCCTTTGGTGGGGGGCAATCCTCCCAGCAAGCTTTTGGAGCGGCTCAAGGTGTTGGTCAACAAATCTCCAACATCGCCATCCAAGAAAAGCAGCGCGCGGATGACACCGCAACCCAAGACTATTTCACTAAGCTTGCGAACAAGAGAAACGGCCTTCTCTATGGGGAGAAAGATGCCGATGGACAGCCGGTTCCAGGCGCCTATGCGAGACGGGGCAAGGATGCGCTCGGCGCGACGGAAGCCTCTACCGCCGCCTTTGATAAGTATGCCGACGAATTAGAGAGTAACCTCAACGAGACCCAGCTTCTTATGGCGAGAAAGATTCGCAATAAGGAGAAGACGGAGCTTACGCAGTCCCTAGAAAAGCACGCCTATCAAGAGTCTCAAAACTTTCAGGATGCAACCCACAAGGCCTCTATTGAGACCGCGCGACAAGACGCCGCTCTCAACTGGGCCACTCCCGGCAAAGTGAAAGACGCTCTTGAAACACAGCGCATGCTCATTGCCTCGGACCCCAAAGGTTTGGGCGGAGAATATGTGGGACTTGCCGTGAGAGAGGCGACTTCAAAGACGCATTCCGAAGTGATGAGCAGCATGCTCTCTGCTCGCCAAGACCAGGTCGCGCGAGAATACTTTGATGCTCATAAGACCGAGCTTACCCCCGACGACCTGGAGAGAGTCTCTCGCGAGCTTCGCTCGGGCACCGTGATGGGCGAGACCCAGCGATCAGCAACCGACATCATGAGCAAGCACGGCAGCGACATGAAGTCCGCGCTGTCTGCCGCAAGAGAAATCAAAGACCCCGATATTCAGCACGCAACCGTCTCGGAGATTAAGACGCGCTTTGCAGAGAACGAGAAGATAAAGCAGATTCAGGATGAGAATCAATCGGGCTACGCGCTCGCGCACATCCAAGCCAATAAGGCGCTTCCTCCTCCCGCCGTGTGGAACTCACTCACCGCAGAGAATCAGAAGACAGCACAGGCGTATCTTGAGAAGGTCAGAACCGGAACACCAATACAGACAGACCCCTCGATTAAGTACGAACTCCAGCGGATGGCGACCGCAAACCAGGCGGATTTCTTAAAGAAGGATTTGAACGAGTATGTCGCGAGCATTTCGCCCGAGGAGTTGAAACAGTTTAAGCAGGTGCAGGCTACCCTTCGTGCGGGCAAAACCGACAAATCCCTCGACGGCATCCAAACCAATCAGCACATTGTCGACGGCACGCTTCTTAAGAACGGCATCGACCCAACTCCGAAGAAGGGCACGACCGACGCGGATAGAAACGTTGCGATTCGCTCGCAAGTGGACAAGGAAGTTGAAGCCCAGCAACGCGAACTCGGGCGCCCACTTAAGAACGAAGAGGTTCAAAAAATCATGGATGGCATCATGATGAAGGTACCCGTGAAAAATGGCGGCACCGATTGGTGGGCGTCGCTCACATCTGGAAAGATTGTGCCTAAGCAAAAGCCCGCTTACGAGGCGCTGCAAGAGGTTCCCGCGCAAGACATGGGAGCGATTCGCATTGCCTTGAAGAAGAAGGGCATTGCCCCGACCCCGCAAGCCATCATGAATCTGTATAGCAGGGTGAAGTAACCGTGGCCGGAAACTGGGATGACATTCTCAACGAAGGAGTAGGGCAGGAAAGCCCCGCGCCCTCGCCCGCCGCTCCGACAGTCGGGCCGGTGAATAAGTACGAGGCCGCTCTCGAAGAAGACTCCGCCTCTCAGCGCCAGGCCCTTCAGCAATCCATGTATGCCGCGAGCCAGAAAGAACCTGGCCGCATGGCGGATGTGCTCAACACCGCGAGCACACTTAATCTCGACTCTGACCTCGTCGATAGAAACCTGGAACAAGCCAAGGTAGACGCAAACCGCACAACTCCCGACTACGATTCAATTTTGAACGATACGCCGGGGTTAGCTAAGTTCTTGCAAGACCCGAACAACGCGACCCTCTCTCAGCATGACCTAGAGACGATGGCGCAGATGGATAAGGCGGGAAAGCATCTCTCCAAAAAAGAAGAAGAGGGAATGGCGGGAGAGTTTGCAACCGCCATGGGCTCAGGTTTTCTTAGGTTGCACGAGACCGGGTGGGCGCTTCTTGGTGTGACCGGCATGGTGCCGACGGAGACAGCCCTTCAAGGCATTCTTCAGTCGAAGGAAAGACAACAACTCCTCCAGCAATATCAACCCGGCTACATGCAGGAGTTCAATCAACTCGTAAAGAAAGAGGGCGGCGAGATGAACGCGGCCCTGCTCGCAACGGGAAGCGACATCAAACAGATGGCGCGCAGCATGCGCGGCGGGGGCTCTATCCCCCCAGAGCAAATGCTTAAAAACCTCGTGCGCGATGGCGCTGCCTCGATCGGAGAAGTTTTAGATTTCGCGTACAAGACCGCCGTTCAAAGGCCGCGCGCTTCCTTCTATTCCGCCGTGGAACAGTTTCCAAATTCAGTGCCTTCGCTGATTGCGGGCGCGGCGGGAGCGCTTGCCACGGGCGGCGCGGGAGGGGCTTTGGCTGGCTCCTTCGTGGGCGAGCTTGGCACCGAGGTCGGAAGCCAAGTTGATGAAATCATGCAGAATAAAGGCATTGATACGAGCGACCCCGTTGCTCTTAGAAAAGCCTTTAGCGACCCCGCGCTCATGGCGGACATCCGCACGAAGGCGTTTAAGAAGGGCGTTACGACCGCCTTTGTCGACATGCTCGGACAAGCCTTTGGAGTGAAGCTTCTTAAAGACTTGCCCGCAGGCGCGAGCGCTCTTCAGAAGGTGGGTGCTTTCGGCAAAGCGACCGCGATTGACATGGCGGGCGAGGCTCTCGGCGAGGGCTCGGGCCAGGCCGTTCGCGAGGGAAGCCTTGCGAAAGTCGACTACGCGGAAGCCTTTCAAGAAGGACTCTCCTCTCTCTTTTCTGGCATCGGGCACACGGTCATCGCCAAGGGAATGTCGGGCGTAAAGCAGGGCGCCACGATGGTTCAGGGCGATGGCGGTTCGGTGCCCGCTGGCTCTGGCATTCCGCCAAGTGCCCCGCCTCCAGCGGCGCCGGGGCTTCAGCTTCCGGGCGCTGAGCCCCTTCTCGCGGCACCGCCGCCAGCAAGTGCGGCGGCGGCAACGACTTCTTCTTTGGGGGAAGGTGCCGGGAGTTCTCAGGCCGCGTCTAGCACTAGCCCGCGTGCTGAGTATTCTCCCGACACTGTTAAGGCAGTACAAGAAATTTCCCAGGATGCCAAAGGCGCATCGAAGTCCTTACAAGACGCTCAGCTTCTCTCGGAGTTGGGACAACACGTTGCGCAATTAAAGCACCTCCAAAAGGTGCCGGGAAAAATCACCGAGTTCATCGACAGCGTTACGGGCGGTGAGGGCAAAGTTTATTTCGACACGCAGAAGTGGGAACAGTTTTGGCAAGAGCGCGGTCGTTCTCCCCTGATTGCGGCAGAACAAATCTTAGGAGACGGCGGTCGATCATATGTCGAGGCGAAGAACTCGACCGGCCAACTCACGCTCCCTATGGGCGCCTTCATCGAGCACGTCTCGCAGACGCCAGAATTTCAGCCGCTCATTCAAATCGTAAAGACCTCCAACGCTCCAAACGCGATGAGCTTTGATGAGGCGCATCCCTTTCTCACGCAAGACCTAAAGCCCTTGATGCAGCAATTGGCGCAGGAGGCGGAAGCCAATCCCGAGCACGTAGCGCAACCGCTGCATGATGAAGAGGTTGCCCCTCACGCCGCCCGCGCACACGAGCAGCTTGTTGCCGCCGGTCGCCCGAAAGAAGAAGCGGCGTTACAATCCCAGCTTTTTGGAAGCTCTCTCCAGGCGATGAAGGAGAACTACGGCGCTGAAATCCCGTCGATGAAAATCCCTGACTTTCAGGGGCCGCCAGATATTGGCTCCGTCGAGGCGAGAACCGTCACCCCGGAAGAAACCCAAGGCAAGGTCAAGTACGGCCCCGATGAACTCCAAGGGCCGCAAACTGTCCAAGAAACAGTCGATCGTCTAAAAGATGCACTATCTTCTGAAAAGGCCCTAAACGCTGAACTTAATAAGAGATTGCGCACTAGCGAAGTGGTGCCTGCACTAGGAAACCGCATCGCCTTTGAAGAAGACTCAAAGAATTCAGCACTTGGGTTTAAGCACTTTGCCGAGATGGACCTCGACGGCCTGAAGGGCTTTAATACCTTCCTCGGCTACCACGCAGGGACCAACGCAATTCGGCGCGTGGGCGAGCATCTAGCTGAACATCAAAGGGTTTCTCAAGATACCGTGCGCTTTTACCACACGTCTGGGGATGAGTTCTTTGCCCTGTTTAAGAACCCCGAAGATGCTGGCCCGGCGCTTGCACAGATTAAGGGTGAACTCAAGGCGGCAGTCTTTCAGGAAGAGGACGCGCACGGAGCTCCACACGTTGTAACTGGACTTGATATAGGAGTAGGACATGGCGAAACTCAAAAACTCGCAAACGCGGCCCTTGAAGCAGACAAGCTTGCTCGTGCCCGGACAGGCGAGCGCACCGACCGACTTACCGAAGAGCGACACGGTGACCGGCGAATTGCCCCAGACCGACGCCTCCCTCCCAACATCCAACGCGCCGCTGGCCCAGCCACAGCGCAACACAATGACAATGTGGGTTCCGCCAATCAACCCGCTGGTGTACTCAATCAATCGGGCAAATCCTTCAATCAAGCCCAGCAACTAGCCCCGCCTTTTTATTCCAAAGTAAAACGCCTCATCGAAGAGAAGATGGGCAGCACCGCGACCGTCGAACAGGTGCGCGGCCTTCTTAAAGACACGAAAGAAGCCGAGCGCAAGGCGTTTGGGGTTGAAGATTTTCTTAAAGGCAAAGAGAAGGTCTCCAAAGAAGAGCTCCTGAATCATCTGCGTGCGAATGATTTGCAGGTGAAGGAAGTCACGCTTGGGGGGGGCGATGTCGAGATTGGCTTTGATGACGCCCGGTCCGCCTTCATTGCCGACGCGCAAGAGAACACGGACCTAAGCGACTCACAAATTGAGAAAATTGCGAATGAGATTCGAGTGCGCGGAGAGCCTCGCAATCCCGTGCCAGAAGAAATCCGCGGCTCCGCCGAACGATATCAGAGAGCCTTCTTAGCTTTGGAAGAGGGCAACAGCGGAGAGACCAAATTCGAGAAATACACGCTCCCCGGTGGAACGAACTACCGAGAGGTCTTGTTCACGCTGCCGCCAAAGACCTCGGTCGACTCACTCCCTGCTGGCTACAAGGTACAGGAGTTTGAACACGAACAACCGACGATGCGCTGGCGAGTTATCGACCCAGACGGAAAAGTCGCAGGCATGGGCGGCTCGGAAGAGCGGGCCGTGCAAGATTTTAGACGCGTCAATCGCGAGCAATCATTCCACTCCTCCCACTGGGACGAGACCAACGTCTTCGCCCACGCGCGACTCAAAGACGACGTAGGACCAAACGGAGAGAAGCGTCTTCGCGTAGAAGAGATTCAGTCGGATTGGGATTTGAGCGGGAGACAGAGGGGGTTTAAGGGCGATGGGCCGCCAGACGGTTTTCATGTAGAGAACAAGCCAGAAGACGGCTACAGAGGCATGGACTTCGCCTTAGTTCGCGACTCGGATGGCGGGGTTGTGTCTCGCGGCGCAACGGAAGCCGAGGCGATAAGCAGATATGGCGGCGGCGTCCCCAACTTCCCCTTCCAAAAGAACTGGCACGAGTACACGTTAAAGCGCATCATCCGCATGGCCGCTGAGGGCGGCTACGACTCCGTCATTTGGACTACGGGCGAGCAGCAAACAGAAAGATACTTCGGGGACGAGCTAGTCGGTCCCGCCGTTGAGCGGTGGAAGAAAGTCACCAAGCCACAAAGCATTGGGAAACTTGCGGATAATGTCTTTGGCCCCGAGATGGCATCTTCGATGCCGTTGCAGGTTGTGGACGGCGGTGTGTTGGCCGTGCTCAAGCACAATAAGGTTCGCAAGACTGTTGTCTCGCTTCTTCCCGTTAATGTGGTGAACACTCTCGCCTCTCATCATCTTTCTCCCAATGACCTTTTCAGCAAGAAGAATGTGGTCTTTCCGAAGCTTTCCGTTGATGAACGTAGTGCGGTGTCGATTGGGGTTGTCGACGCGATAAGACAGGCTGGCGCAGAATTTAGAACAAAACTTCGCAAGCTTGGCGACGCTGGGGGCGAGGCTCTTCTTGCGCCCGCACTGAGCGCAAGCAATCTCAACGCGACAGAAGTCGCGGGCTTGTTGGACCCTGAGCGCCTTTTCCATCTTGGGACGAGTAACGCTCCAAAAACCGGAGCTACGGCAGGAGCGGTTACAGAAACGCTTTCTGGCCAAGTGACTCGGCCATCTGGCGGCAAGCTTGCTTCCACAGAACTCGCAGACCTTCTCAACGCCCATGCGGTGCTTATACACGGCAAAGAAGGGCTTTTACAACAAGGCTTCCAACCGCCGCCTGGGGAAGGCAAGAAAGTCCTCTACGACCAAATCATCCCGTCATTCATGAACAAGATTGGGAAACAGTTTGGCGCGAAGGTGGGGGAGACGACCGTCGATGGCGCTATCCTTGGGACCAGTCGAGAGGATTTAATCGATGAAGAGACTAACCTCAACGAGCTTAAGAAATTCAGAGATAGGGTTCCTGGCGAGCTATCGATAAAAGATTTCGGCGGGGAAGATGGCAGATACGATCGCTCCGATGTCGTGACAAATAGGCGGTTAGACGACCTCCCGGTCTGGGTAGAGGGAAACGCAAAAGAGGGCCTTTTTGCATCCTGGGACCAACGAAGAAAAATCGGAGAATACAAGAATCAGGATGAGCTTGCGGCGAATCTCGCGAGTGACGTGCAAACATTTTTAGAGCGCGAAATCGTCGACCGTCAGGACTTCATCGCGGAACTTAAAAGCAATAAACACGCCGCTAAAGCGCACTCTCTCCCCATCACTAAAGCCCTGCGAGACTCCGCTCTCACAGAAGGCTTCACGCTCTTCCAAGATGGGCACGAGCCACGCGCCTCTGTCTTCTTTGGCCCAAAGGGCACCAACATTCAGTTTTTAAAGACAGCGGACTTCTCCTCCTTCGTGCATGAGTTTGCGGGCCACAACAATTTAGAAGTCTTGGCGCAGCTTGCCTCTCAGGGAAACGAGAAAGCAAAGGCAGACTTACAGACCGTTCTTGATTGGACGGGAGCAAAGTCCTGGGAAACTTTCTCCACTGAGAACCACGAAAAATGGGCACGTGGAGTTGAGAAGTATCTAATGGAAGGTGAAGCCCCAACGCCCGCGCTTAAACAAGTCTTCGAGCGCGCGAAGCAGTACCTCATCAAAATCTATAAGAGCCTCTCGGCGTTGAATGTGGAACTGACTCCCGAGGTCCGTGACGTGATGGCGAGACTCATCGCGCCTGAGAAAGAAGTCTCAAAGGTAGAGGAAGAATACGGGCCTCCCAATCCCTTCGGCATGGTCGGACCCAAGGCAGACGCTTTTGCGAAAGCTGTGGCCGATGCGGATGCGGCGGCCAAAGAAATTCTCACCCGCTCTCTCATGAAGGACTTTGAGAAAAAGCAGGAGGGAGAATACCTTGCCCGCAAAGATGAAGTCCTCCACGAAACGGAAGCGGAGATCAACGCGCTGCCGGTGTACAAAGCGATTGCCGCGCTACGCGACTCCCAAACCCCCGACGGTGAGCCACTTGCAAATAAGCAGCAAATGCCGAAGCTCTCGCAAAAAGACATCGCGACAGGCTTTGGCAGCAAATATCTTGAGAACCTCCCCGAGGGCGTCGCGGTCAAAGACGGCGGCATCCACCCAAATCTTGTCGCGGAAAACTTTGGTTTCAAGTCTGGCAAAGAAATGCTCGAAGCGCTGAATCAGGCGCCGCCAAAAGACGACATCATCGACAAGGTCGTGGAACAAAAGATGGCGGAGCGCTACCCCGATCTCATGCTCGCGGGTCTTTCCGACGAAGCGGTCAAAGCGTTTCACAACGAAAAGCGCTCTCAGATTCTTCGGATGCAGCTAGAGCATTTAGCTGAGAACAACCTCCCGCAGATGAAAGCTGGCATTCGCGCGATTGCCCGCCGCGTGCCCTCTGAGGCGGCGGTCAAAGAGCAGGCCCGCCAAATCATCGGCGAAAAGCAGATGTCGGAAGTAAAGCCGTACATCTATTCGAGAGCCTCGGTGAAATACGCCAAAGAGGCAGGCATCCTTTTTACTCAGGGCGATTTTGCGGGAGCCTTTGAGGCAAAACGCAAAGAGCTTCTCAATCACGAACTCTTCCGCGCCGCGACCGACGCGCAAGAATCGCGCGCCAAGGCAGAGAAGCTTTTCAAGAAGGTTGCCGCTAAAGACGAGAAGCTCGCAAAATCTCGCAACATGGACTACGTGAACGCGGCCCGCGCGATTCTGGCGGGCTATGGTTACGGCAACTCCGAGAAGACCGCGCAAGACTATCTCGCTCCGATCGAGCGTTACGACGCCGAGACCTACGCCGCCATTCGCGGGATTGTGGACTCTATTCCTGCGAAGGGGAGCGTTGAGGCTTCTACCTACGACGAGTTTGACCGGATGCACGAGGCCATCAAGGCCCTGTGGTCGCTCGCGCGTGCAGATAAAGAAATGCTCATCGAGGGTAAGCGCGTTGAAAAGGAGGCCGCCAAAGAAGCTCTCGGCGCCCAACTCACCGAGCGTGGTACCGAGGTTAGAGCGGACCTAAAGCGCGCGGTCACCAAAGGCGAGCGCATTGGAATGCACCTACTTGGCCTTCGCTCTGGCCTTCGGCGGGTAGAGTCGTGGGTCGACTCCATGGATTTAGGCAATCCCGATGGCCCTTTCCGTCGTTACATCTGGGAGCCCATCTCAGCGGCAGCAACCCAATACCGCATCGAGAAGTCGCGGGTCATGCAGATGTATGTCGACCTCGTTAAAGCGGTTGAGCCATCGCTCACGCGAGAGCCCATCTCCGCGCCCGAGCTTGATGGCTATGAGTTTAAGGACAAGGCCCACCTCTTGGGGGCGCTTCTTCACTCGGGCAACGACTCGAATCTTTCAAAGTTATTAAGGGGTTACAAGTGGGGAGAGCTTAATGAAGACGGCTCTTTAAACCGCTCCAAATGGGATGCGTTTGTCGGACGCGCCATGAAAGACGGCACTATCACTAAAGCCGACATGGATTTCGTGCAAGGCGTGTGGAACCTCATGGAGTCCTTGAAGCCCGCACTCCAGGCGGCCCACAAAGAGATGTACGGGCACTACTTCAACGAGGTCACCGCGAACGAGATTCAAACGCCCTTTGGCACTTACAAGGGCGGCTACTTCCCGGCGAAGGTCGATACGTTCCTCGTGGAGTCGGGCGCCTCTAACGTGGATAAAGATATTTTAAAGTCCGGCCAAAACGCCTTCGCGTTTCCCTCCACGGGTCGCGGTGCCACGATGACCCGCGTGGAACAGTATGCGGCCCCTCTCTCCATGGATTTGAAGATGGCGCCAGCACACTTGGATTGGGCGATGCGCTTTCTCTATCTAGAGCCCCGCGTGAAAGAAGTAGCGCGGCTTCTCTTTGACCCCAAGACGAGAGAGATGCTGAAAAACGTGGACCCCACCGCGATGAGTGACATGCTCATCCCGTGGCTACAGCGTTCCGCCTCCCAACAACTCGTCACTCCTCTTCAGGGCTGGGGAGGAAAAGGCATGTCGTGGTTCGCGCAGATGCTCAGGCGAAACACGGGGCTTCAAATCATGGCGGCCAACGCCGTCAACACCGCACAGCAATTGACCGGCCTTTCTATCTCGGCTGTGAAGGTTTCCCCTCGTTTCTTGAAGAGCGCCCTGTGGCAGTACACGCGTGGGCCGAAGGTGATGTCGGACGCCATCATGGAAAAGTCAGACTTCATGAAGACCCGCATGGACAACGCGATGTCGGACGCCATCAACGACATGCAAGAGATTCTGCTTAATCCAAACATGGCTGAGCGAAGCTCGGGCTGGCTTCAAAAGCACGCGCACTTCTTCCAGAAGGCGACCCAGAATATCGTCGACAACATCTCGTGGTGGGGGGCTTACGAGCAGGGGATTGAGAGCGGGCGCACTGAGACAGAGTCCGTCAAAGAAGCAGACGCGGCGGTCAGGCTCACCCAAGGCTCGGGCGCTGCCGAGGATGTGTCGAGACTCCAGACGGGCAATGCGATCGTGCGACTCTTCACGATGTTCACCGACTACTTCAACATGCAGGCAAATCTTCTTGGCACCGAGTACGCGAAAATCTCCCGCACCACGGGCCTTAAGAAAGGCGCCGGTCGAGCGCTCTACGTCTACATGGCGGGCTTTCTCATTCCGGTTGTTCTCTCAGAGCTTCTTGTTCGCGGGGGCTCGGGCAAGGCAGATGACAACGGGGATGATGAATACCTCGATGATGCCTTTGACGTGCTCTTTGGGAGCCAGTTCAGAGCGGCAACCGCGATGCTTCCGATCGCTGGCCCCGTCGCAAGGGCGACTATCAGCACCTTTAATAGCAATCCCTTTGATGACAGACTCACAACCTCACCCGCCGCAACCGCCATCGAGAGCGCCGTGAAAGCGCCGCACGATATTTACAAAGCGTTTCTCGGTGAGGCCAAGGTCAAAACCGCCGTGAGAGACACGCTGACCCTGCTCGGTCTTCTGACAAGCTTACCGCTAGCGCCTCTTGCCAAACCGTACAGCTACCTCTCTGATGTGTCTGAGGGGAATGCAAACCCGACTGGCCCCATCGACTTTACGCGGGGCCTCATCACCGGAAAGGCGGGAGCTAAGCAATGAGCGGCGTCTATCTCACTATTCCCTGTTACGGCGGCAAGGTCGCGGCGGGGGCAATCGCCTCAACGCTCAGCGCCTCTTCGCGCGGGCTCTTGAAGGCCATCAAATCCAACTCCTATTCAATTCTGACTCAGAACTTCAACATGCTCTACTGCGAGGCGCTCAATGCGAGAGCACAGGGCATCACGCATTTTGCGATGCTCCATGACGATGTCACGATCAACACGCCGCTATGGCTCGACAAGATGATGGACCTCATGGAAGAGAACGAGGCTGACATTCTGTCGGTCATCATTCCCATCAAAAGCAGGGAGGGCTACACCTCCACCGCCTTTGACATGGAGGGCTGGAGCCATTGGTTTCCGAAGAAGCTCACGCTGACAGAAGCCTACGAGAAGTTCCCAGCAACCTTCACCCACGAGAAGCTTCTTCTGAACACGGGCCTAATGCTCGTCGACATCCGAAAGGATTGGGCAGAGAAGTGCTACTTTCTTTTTGAGAACAAAATTTTCAAGGACGCCGAGGGCAAGTTCAAGGCCGCCGTTGTTTCCGAAGATTGGGCTTTCTCTCGGATGGCGAGAGAGCTTGGCGCAAGGCTATTTGCAACGAGAGAAATTTCAGTTCTTCACGACGGGATGTCGCGGTGGGGCAATGACAAGGCATGGGGAAGCGTTGCTGAAGCCGTCGACAAGACGTAAAATTAAACATTGGGGGCTACATGGGACTTTCTACCGAGACAAATCGGAATAATTTTACCGGGGCCTCGACGACTGGCACCTTCACTTACAGCTTTCGCATCCTAGAAGCAGAGGATTTACTCGTCACCGTCGTCAACACGACGACCGACGTTGAGACGACGCTCACCCTCAACACGCACTACACGGTGGACGCATCCACCGTGGGACAGAACACCGGGACAATCACGCTTATCTACAACGCATCCTTTGCGTGGGTGAACTCTTCCGGCTATCTCATCACCGGCTACGACATGGCCATCCGCCGTGTGAGAGATATCACCCAAGAATTCGATTTTAGAAATCAGGGGAGCTTCTTTCCTGAGACGCACGAAGATGCGTTTGACCACGTGGTCATGATTTGCCAGCAACTCCAAGACCAAGTGGATAGATGCCCCAAGGTTCCCGAGACCGACGATGGCGGAGCGGTGACAACCTTCCCGTCGGCAGATGAGCGCGCCAGTAAGTTCATGGCCTTTGACGCGGACGGCGAGCCGATGGCATCTGCCGGTGGACTCGATGCGACCATTTCCGCGTTCGGCCAAACGCTTGTCGATGACGCGAACGCTTCGGCGGCGCTTACAACCCTAGGCTTTTCGACCTATGGGAAAACCCTCATTGATGATGCGGATGCTGCTACCGCGCGCACCACACTGGGCGCGACCGGCTCTAGCGGCACGTGGGACTCTGCACAGCTTGCCGATGGCGCCGCGAAGGGCGCAAAGGCAGCGCGCTCGGTCACCGCAGAGAAGACCTCAAACTATACGATCACCACTTCCGATGATTTTGTCAGGGGGAACCCGGACAGCGCCGCCTTTACGCTCACGCTCCATGCGGCTTCTTCTGTCTCAGGAAAGCGCGTGCAGATTGTTCACTCTGGCGTGGCTTACTCCAACGTGCTGACTATAGGCCGCACCGGCTCTGACACCTTTGGCAGTAACGCTCTTACCTCCATCGCCATCACGCGACCGGGAAGCAAGGTAACGCTCGTCTCCGATGGCGCCTCCAATTGGATGATCGAAGACTTCTTTGTGCCGCAGTCTCATGACAATTTTATCTTAAATGGGGACATGGAGCATTGGCAGGCGGGAACCTCTTTCACTTCGGTGAGCGCTTCTCGCTACGCCGCTGACCAATGGGCTTACCTCTTAGCGTCCTCGTCGGCAGTCGTCTCCCTTCTTCGCTCTACCGACATTCCGACCGTCGCCCAAAGTGGCTATCAATCAGCTTACTCGCTTCACGTCGATAACACGACAGCGGACGCCTCGATTGCGGCAGGCGACCTTACGGCAGTTTTACAGCCTATCAACGGCAAGGATGCGGCCTTTCTTTTTGGAAAGACTGTCACCCTCCAGTTTTGGGTAAAGGCCACGGTCACGGGAACCTATTGCATCTCGGTGAGAAATTCCGGCGTCGATAGAAGCTATGTCGCGGAGTACACCGTTTCTACAACGGCAACCTGGGAAAAGAAGAGCATCACGCTGACTCTTAACCCCTCTGCCGGAACGCAGACGTTTACGCGCTCTACCGCAGGATGGTGGGTGGGCTTTACCATCGCAGGCGGCTCGACCTATCAGACGACGGCGAACGCCTGGCAAACCGGAAACTTCCATTGCACCTCCAATCAGGCGAATGGCTCTTCCTCCACCGCCAACGATTTTAGACTCTCGCAAGTACAGCTTGTCATCGGACACGAAGCGTACTCATTCCGACGCTACGGAAAGACGGAAATAGATGAGATACACGCTTTGCAGTCGTACTATCAAAAAAGCTACGACTTAACGGTGGCGCCGGGAACGGCGACCGCCGTTGGCGCGACCGCCCTTCGGGTGAGCGGCGGCCTTAGAACCACGATGCGTTTCTCTTGCCCGATGATTCGCGATAACCCAACGGTTGCGACGTATTCTTCCAATAGCGGCACGGTTGATAAAGTATTCGACATCGACGGCTCGGCGGATGTGACGACGTCCTATGCGGACCAGGGCGAGTCTGGTTTTACGGCCATTGCCACGGTTACCGACCAACACAACGTCGAGTGGCAATGGGTTGCGAATGCGCAAATAACACCGGCTTAGTCGACGATACACTTTAACCAAAGCAGTACAAAAACTAGGGGGCTCTCATGGGCAATGAAGTAGTAGTGCTTCAGGATGTGGTGGGACTTTGTGCCGCGAGTGCGGCGGAAATCTATAAGAAGCGAGCGGACAAGGTCGCATCCCGCAAGGGCATCGTTCTTGCGATTCTAACGCTGGGCTTTGTTACCAAGCTTCGCCGCTTGGAGTGGATAGCGCGTCGTGCCTCTCGCATGGCCTCGCTGCTAAAGTAACCCTATGTCAAATATCAACGAGAAGACACACCTGCCGCTGAGCCTTGTCATCGGCGCCCTCGGACTGACCGGAACCATTGTATTCGCGTGGGCGGTTCTTGCGACGAGGCTCGATGCGTCGGTCGAGCGCGTGAAGGATGTTGAGGTCATACAGAATACATTGGTAAAGCAACAATCCCAGATATCGACGCAGCTTGCGGTGATTGACGCCAAGCAATCAACTACAATTGAGATTCTTAAGGGATGGACGATGCGGTTTCTACCAAAGGGGGATAAATGAAAATGAAACATGTTTTTCTGTTCTTGTTCTTGCTGCCGATGGCGGCGTTCGCCGTTGATGTGCCGATCGTGGTACCGGATGGCGACCCGCTGCAATTGCTTCTAAACCTCGTGATGAACTTCAAAAGCATCGGGCCGCTCGCAGCGGGCTCGGTCGTCGTCATGATTCTGGCTCAGGTCTTCAAGCAATTCGTCGCTGAAGACTTCAAGTACAAGCGGCTTGTCGTGACCGCGCTCGGCATCATCTATGGTGTGCTGCTCGCCGTCTCTAAGGGCATGGGCTTCGGGCCTGCGGTTGTCACCGCCATCTTCGTCTCGGGCGGCGCTGTCGCGCTGTATGAGGCGCTCAAGCCCTCGCTCCAAAAGCTGGGTCTCGCTTAATGGACTGGAAGGCGGCCATCACAAAGCTGATTCTCCAGGTCGGCATCGGCCTGCTTTCCAAGTTCGTTCCCTTCCTTGGCACCTTACTCGGCGGGCCACTCGGCTGGCTCGCCGGGTGGGTTCTCGGCAAGGCGACCGATGCGCTCTATCTGCTCATTGATCGCTATCTGAAGTTCAAGGATATCGAGCACGAAGTGGCGGCGCGCCTTATCACGGCAAAGCTTGCGACCGATGCGCTCAAAGTTCTTGAGGTGAAAACCGATGTATCAAAAGATGAAAAGGATGCGGCGCTCGCAGCGTTTCGCCTGGCTGTGCGTGACCTCGGTCGCGTTAAGCTGTAGCAAGCTCGAAATCAAAGACATCCCTCTCTACTGGGATGCCGGGAGTAGCGGCGCGGTCGTGACCCACCTTGTCTCGGAAGACACGTCCGACCTCACCAAGGAACAGTGGGACTCTCAGCGATTCGGCAACGTGTGTCTCACCCAAGACGATTTTGCCTGGCTCAAAGAAACCCTAGAGAAAGCCTGCGCCGTGTCGAAGGTTGCGTGTGGAGCGCAGGAAAAAAAAGCCCTGCGCGCCTTCTTTGTTCGGAGCGACAAAGCCATCGTTAGGGTAAAATCCAAACACCGGGGGACTCCATGAAAAATTTACTTATCGTCGTTTGGTCGGCACTTCTGCTCTCGGCCCTTTCGGGCTGTGGAAAAGATGGGGGGAGCGAAGCCCCAATCGGTTGTTTGCCCGTCGCAAAGGCAGATGCGGGCGGCGATATTTATTTCTCGCCTGACCCCGCGCAGTCGAAGGTCGCAAAGATTGGGATGTCGGATGTTCCCGGCGTCTCGTGTGAGTGGTCACCACAGGCTGGGCTCTCCGATGCTAGGTCGTGTCACCCTTACGTGAATGCGCCCGAGGCAACCGTTCTCTATCAGCTTACGGCAAAGAGCGTGTGCAACGTCTCCGTCTCGCATATGCGGGCGGTCATGCTGAAAGAGAAGCAACGCTCTCCCGAGGCCATTCCAACGGTGACGATCGACGGGAAGAAATATCCGACCGGATACTTCCCCGGTTTCAAGCAATACTACCGGGCGCAGTATCGGGATTTCTCCGTGAAGGCGGGGCTCACCGGCGCGGACCCGGTCCCGGCAGAACTCGACTATAAGCCTTTCGTTCAAAGAATCTTCAGACAGGAGTGCGGCGATTGTTGGAGTCAGGGGGGGCACACGGCCTTCGAGGCGCTTATCGCTCTCGTCGATAAGCAGTCGCGGTTTTTGGGCCGCCAGTGGGGCATCGACTGCTCGGGTTATGGCACGTGCGGCGGCGGGCAAATCATGCTTGGCGCCTTTCAAAGCCCGAAGGGGTCTGTCTACGAATCAGAATATCCCTACGTCGGCAGAACGCAGCGGTGTCAAATGCCCTCGGGGCCTTACCACGAATCGACCAAGGGAACGTTTTTCGTGAAGGATTTGAATTGGCCGAATTTGAAGCGCGCCTTAATGGAGTCTGGCCCGCTTGAAGTGTGCGGTTCGTCGAGCGCACTCGGCAATGGCGGATGGGTTTCTCGCAATCCCGGCGGCGGGACCGACCATTGCTACTCGCTCGTCGGCTGGTACGACGGCGCAAAGCACGGCAAGCCCGCAGGCGAATACGGTATCATCGCTAACTCATGGGGCACGTCATGGGGAGATGGCGGATACGGCTACTACTTGCTTGCGAAAAACGGGAAAGACCTCGATGGCAACGTCATCACGGAAGCCGCAGGGATGGAATACAAATCACCGTGCCCGATGCCACACGCCGATTTCGGTCCTGATCGCAGCATAAAGCTCATTCCGGGGTTACCAAATTCGGTCCAAATCGGAACGCCTAGCGAGGCCGGGTCCGTTTACAAATGGAACAACGGCGCGAGCCTGAGTGATGCGAACGTAGCTCAGCCGATTGCCTCTCCTACGAGGACCACGGTCTACGAGGTTGAGGTGTCTAACGCTTGCGGGCGCGTGACCGCGAAGGGAACCGTGCATGTTTTTCGTGACGCCACGACGGGCTTAGTGGAGAGTTTTTAAATAGGGTGGGGTTTATGGCAAAGAGTTATTTGGTTCTCATCGCAGTTCTCGCAACCTTCTTTCTCGTAAAGAAAGCCCACGCGGGCACCGAGTTTGGAGAATTCGCATTGCACTCCTGCAATGAATCCCTGGCCTTGAGGCACTAAAGGCCGCAGGGCTGGGGGTTCCCCGATGCTTTCCCATCTTGCAGACGTTCTTCAGGGCAAGGCCACGTGGGGCAATCCACGCTCACCGCAATGGCCCGCCTTTCGCAGGGCGAACTTGAGGGGTGCGTGTGAAGCGTGTCAGGCGGCGCGCCGGTTGCAGCTTCACCACATCATTCCGTTTCATCTCGCCAAGGAACGCGAGTTAGACCCATCAAACGTGATGACGCTCTGTCGTGTCTGTCACTTACTCTTGGGGCATTTGAATTCGTTTCAGTCCTACAATCCAAACATCGTCGCAGACGGCAGGGCGTGGCGCAGAAAAATCCTGCTCAGACCGACACCGCGTTGAGCTTTCGGGCGACCTTCCACCTCGCGGGATAGCCGCGAACATCTACGTGAACAAAGGTGGGGTAAGTGCCGACACCGCCCGATCGGAACTGTGAGACTCCGTCGCACTTCACCGCGAAGGCGTGAGGCACCAACTGTTTGGGTTTGCAATCAGCGGCCTTGCCTTGGAGGTGCTGGCTTCCCGGCTTGCCATCCACATCCTCGTTGTGCTGCGTGCAGCGAAAGCCAGAGAGAATCGAGAAGCCGCCCGTGAGCGTGTAGAGAAACTCCAGCGCATCTATCAGCGCGGAGTCGACGTAGGTCGTAAGACATCCGTCGTAGTTACAGTGGCAGTCAAAATCATCGGTGGAAAAATGTTCGGAGAGCTTGGTCGAAGAGCCCTTGTCAAACCTCGTTACCATTCATCCCCCCAAGAATGAGAGGACTCCCGCGTCAAAAACCTTTCGGCTCAAACGCGGGAGTCCATATGCAGCGAGTGTGTTGAAGACATCATGCTAGTGTTTGACTGGAAGGTAAAGGCCGAGAACACGTGCTTATCGTGAGTCTCGGGTAGCCGTGAAATACAATATAGATGGCCAGAACAATGCTCATCACTATCATGAAGAGCATCACGAGATCGTCTTTGGTTACCACAGCGGCTCTCGGTTCTGTGGTGTGGGGTCGTCGCTTCCCTGGAGTGGCCCGCCAGTTCCAAAATGAGACAGCGGTGTGGCGACCGGGACAATTGGGGCAGAGCCTTCGAGATATTTTTGCGCCACGAGTTCTTGAAGCCTCGCATCCCGAAATGGAAAGTTGTCTTCTATCCCCAAACACACCACTTGCTTTGCGCCCATCTCTAGCAGCGTCGCTACTTGCGACATCTCCATGCACACGACCTCATCCGCCCAGGCGAGTAGGACATCGTCCACAACAACAAGCGCGAACTCTTCCGACAGGCCAGCGGCCCGCGTGTTGAAATTGAATGGCCCTTTGGAGAGCACTTCCGCTGCCGTTGGCGAGCGTAAAAGGCCAGCCGAGCAGACACACAGAACCCTTTTGTGCGTTCCCTGGAAAGGATTGGCAACGTTGCCGATGCGGTTGAGTTTGCTCATGCGTCCTTCTTTGCCATGTCCGCAGCGGATGCGCAAGCGTCTTCTTCCCTCCACCGTCGACAAAGCGTCATTGCTGACTCTATCCCGGTCTCGGCCAAAATCTTCTCTGTGCGAAAGGAGTATACGCCTTGCGAGACGAGCCACTCGATTGTCTCTCTGACCCCCATCTCCTGCCATTCGCCATAGTGATCCCACAAATAAATAACCGCGCGCTTGGGAGCGCCCGTGATGAGGCGCTGAATCGTTCCGCGCCCATTGCATCGGTTACACGCTCGCGCGGACGGCGTGCCGCAGGCGCCGCAATCCTTCTTGCCCGTCCCATCGCACCGTGGGCAGCGGCGTTTCATTTGAAACTCTTATTCAATAAATAAACCCAGCTTGCCTTCGGTCCCACACAGGCAATGTCTCCCAACTCATCTTCCCATTGCTCTTCGGATGGACGGTCGCTATCTGGGAGCGCCGTCCAGTCCATACACATCACAACGACGGCGTCCTGTGGAAATTTCCCGAGACGTTCAATCAAATCTTTGACGCTCACTTTATTTTCTCCAAGGTGTCGCGGGCCTTAATGCGAACCAAATCATCTTCCGGGTTGCTCGATTCCCCGAACACACTTTTATATAAATTGAAATGGCTTTCGAGCAATCCTTCCAACCCCTCCACTGCCAGCGCGAGTTTTTCTTTCAATTCACTAATCTTCTCTTTCAAAATACAAACCGCCACATACTCGTTACCGTTTTCGTCAGCGAGATAGCCTTCGCGTAGTCTTTTGATTTCCGCCTGCAACTCCTGCGTTCGTAAATCCATTTCCCATGCGGATTTCATTCCCCGCGCTCCTTTTCCATGTGCAGAAGAAAAATCGAAATCGAAAAGCAAGCTGACGCCGATATGCCGACCCATCCTGGTTTATTAAGGGATAAAATGACACATGCCAATCCGGCGAATATGCCTGCGTAAACTGCGTTCATTTCCCCTCCCCCTCCCGCCACTTCGCGAGAACGGCTTTAGCCAAATCGTTGGTCTTATAATTACTCACCACCGCTATTCCCAGTTCATGCGCGTTTCGTGTCTCAACGTAATATTCCAACGCCGCCTCGTATTCCTTCACTTGCTCGCGGAGAAATTCTAATTCGTGTTTCTTTTGATTCAGTGAATCCGCCTGGTAATACAGCCTCAAAGCTGCGCAATCTGTATGTTCGTGGGGAATTAAAGATGTCGCATTGCAGGTGCAATACGCCGCAAAATCAGCGAAACAAACTTCACCCATTATTCCCTCCATTCAAAATTACCGACGGGCCGGGCTTCCCGAAAGTCGCCCGGATTCTATTCCCGTTACTCTGCTAAGCGCGCTACTTGCGTAGCGACGGGGATCATACGGTGACCCAGTCCCGGCTTTCGCCGCCGTCGGCTATCTCGGCCCCCGCAATAGTGGTTACAGGAGCCGAAACTGAATTGCCGGGCCGGAATGTACCTTCTTCGAGCAGCATTCCTTTCGGTTTAACCCGGCAAACTTTCAAAATATCAAAACTCCCAATCCAATCAGCGCGCCAACTCCCAATACGACGATGCCCGCCCACTTGAGAATCTTTCGTCGCCGCGCTTTTTGTTCGGGCGTGGGGTGGAATATCTTTCCTTTTTCCTCGGTCATTTTTTCCGGCTCCTTGTAAGACAAAACTTCTTCCCTTGCGCCGCACCGATCGCAGCGACGGCGCCTCTCTACTCGCGCCGCCCAATTGTACCAACGGCCCTTCCACTCTCCCCACCAATGACCGAGATATAGACACGTGTGGTGCGAGTCTCCATCGTAAGAGCACCTAAGCTCGTGGCTCCCGGCCTTGCTTGAATAAGAAAGAGTCTCGCCAACGCTCATAGCTTTTCTGAAAAAGATTGCCGGGCCGAAAAGAAGCCTTCTTCGGGCAGCGCTCCTTTCCTGAAACGCCCGGCAACGTGCATTAAATTTCCTTTATCTCTCCCGGCCCATTGATGGCTTCCAGCGTCCCAATGATTTCAACCGCAAGCTCTCGGATGTGCGGCGTCTTCACATCTCGCGTCGGCCCCAGGATGTAGGCCAATTGCTCCATCGCCCTATCAAGCTGCCTTACCGCGAGGTCGCGCTGCCAGATTAAATAGGCCACGCGGTGATTCATCTTCTCAACAAGGTACTCTGGGTTCAAAAGGTACCCGGCCTCGTCACATAGGTCTTTCTGGGCCACAAAGGCGGGGGATTTTTCGGTCATGCCGAGCCCTTTTCCTGAAGTGACGCACGCTCAGCTTCCTTAAAGCCTGCAATCATCGCGGCAGCGACCGGCGGAAGTGGCGGCGGCTCCACTGGCGGTGGAAACAAATCTTTCTTTAGCTCCGCGACGCAGCGAGAAAGCGTCTTAAGCTCCATGTTCTCAATGGCCGTCTTTGCGGAAGTCCCGAAGATTCCCTCCAGCTTTTCAACGCGACCCTTCTTCGCCTCGGTGGAAGTGCCATCAAGACCCGCCTTAATCAGAAGGGCTTGGAGTTCCTCAACAAGGATGTCGCGCCGCTTCTGCCTTTCCTCATACGAGTAGTCAGGAGAATCAAATAGCTCCTGCGAAGTGCGCGTTGTGTCCACGCCGAAGTGCCGCCCGCCGATGTTGATGCAATCGAAGAAGGGCTTAAACGTCGCAAAGCTCGGCATGTCGAACGTCTTGCCGTTGATAGTGTTGGAGCGGTCTTTGAGCACGAAGCATCGGTTGATGATGCCGCGCTCCCCCATGTCGACGCGCTCCATTTCAAGAAGAAGGTCGGGCTCGAAACCAGTTTCTCCCTCGACCTTCATCTTGGTTCCAGCTTTTACAGACTCCATCTTTCCGGAGCCTTCGTTAAGTTGTTGCTCGTACTCGTAGCCTGCGCGACCCAGCATGATGATGTGGCAGGAAGAGTTGATATAGAGGTCGGTGAAGTCTTTCCACTGGCCCTTCACAATCCCCCAGTCGTACATCGTCATCGACTTGCGCTTGCTCTTTGCGAGGTGCGCTGCCATCAACTCCTGCCACACGTGGGAGATGGAGTCGATGATGAGCGGAAACTTTGCCTCTTCCGCTTCTTTCATGACGGCGAGTAAGTCCACAAATGCGCGTCCTCGATGAACAACGAGCGGCACCCTCGCCGGGTCAAAGATCGTTTTCTTCACCCAGTCCGATGACTTCTCTGTATCGAAGAAGGCTACCCCCTTGGCCTTCTCCAACTTCGCAAGCCCAATGGCAATGAGGCTCGCGGTATGTGTTTTTCCAGAGCCCGTAAATCCTAGCGCTCCAATCTTTGCAAACGCTGTCATGTTCTCTGCCGGTTTCAATAGTCCCATCGTTGCACACTCCTGTTAGACAGCATTGCTATTGCTGTGGTTCCGAAACGTCAACGGCTTTTAAGGCCGCCAGACAGATAGCGAGCGGGGCCGTGTCGGCCACGGTATACGCCATCGGGCCGCCCTCAATGTGAAAGAGCGCCATCCACCCAACGCCCTCGGTGGGTTCACAGCCAGAACATCCCGTATCGTTGTGCATGGAGAAATTTCTACGCGAGAGTTTCTCGACGACTTCCCACGCAGCGGCGATGTCGGTGGAGTATTCGGGAAACTCTTTGAAGCCATACCCGCCGCCGTAACCACACGTAGGACACACACCAAACGGAGCTTCCTTCACGCCCATCACTCTCTCCGCAACGATCGCGTCTAGCGCACGGCCCGCCCTTCTTTCTTCGCTCATTTCGCTTTCTCCTTCGGTCTGCATCTTGGACACGGCACTAATTGCTTGCCCTCTCTTAAGCCCACCTCGGGCTTCACGTACATGAGCGGCACTACGCCCTTTCCGCCGCAGACGTGGCACGTTGGGTTCAGCGGAGCGTTACGCACCTTTGAGCCGCTCCATGAATGCGCGTGCCCCTTGAGGGATTGAAGAGCAGGGCACATCCGCCTCCCTTGCCCTCAGATAAGCCAAGGTCTTCTGCGCGTCTGGGGGTTTACTCCCTACGTGTAAATATTTATTAGAGAACTCTCGTAAAGACTTACTTCCTGTGTGGCCGTATCCCGTACCACGTGGCCGAAGCGCCGCGTCAAAAGCCTTCTTGGCTTGAGAGAACTTTGACACCGAGAGATGTATTAACGTCCCGATTTTACTAGACTCTATTCGCTGTATAAGGCCGAGCGCCTTGAGCTTTTTGAGCATCCGGTAAAGCGTCTCTCGCGAAATGTGGTTATCGCGCGCAAGCCGCCTCATGCTCGTTACCAAGCCCCCAATCGGGACCATGACGGCCTCGTCTCGAAAGTACCTGAGATTGTTTTTGAAATTGGCTCTACGGGAAAGTTCTTGGAAGAGCCCCCCTAGTTTTAAGTCGCCCTCGAAAAGAACGATCGCTTCACGGTCGGTCATGAAGGCGCCGTTTGCTAAGCTGAAAGACACAGGTGAATCCTCCCCAAAGGAAAAGCTACGTTGTTGTTCCTGCGACTTGAATTCAGTGAGGACCGTGGTAGGTTTGACTCACTGAATTTTATCGTCGCGGATACAAATTCTTTCCAAGCCCCTCGGTTGTCAAGACCCAGGGGCTTCGGTCTTTTTATCACTTGCCTGGCCCCGCGTTTCTCGATAGCGATGCTGTCATGGCAGAGATAACTATCACAATAAAAGACCTCCCGAACGGAAACGTCACGGTCGTAGCAACGCCCAGCTTTGAAGAGATGGCACAGATGATTAACGCGGGCATTCCCGCAACATCCGCGCACGGCTACGCGCTTCACGCCATCAACGCGATACGCATGGTTTCAAGGGAGGCGGGACCGACGCCGATGCTAATCCCGAGAGTTCGCTCTTGACTCCGCTGCGTTTGCTGTGGTATAAGGCCGCATCATGACAAAGACGAAACCAAGAAACGAGCCGTACATCATCCGAGGCAAAGGCATCGAGGCGTGGATTTACACCTCGCCCACGAGAACGCGCTTCTGGCTCTTGCCTGGAGAAATGGTCGTCAAGAACGAGGCGCGGGGGTTAAAGCGGTACCGGCCCAAGGCTTGGCGCTTAAGACGAGGTGCGCTTAACGGCGGGTTTCTTGTGGATGTTGGAAGCCATTTTCTTTTGACCCAGACCCTTGTCTTTGACTGCGTTTCAGATGCGGCGAGCTTCGTGCTCGGTGGAAGCCGCAGCGGCGATCGGGCTACGAGCGGAAAGAAAAAGCTCACGGGCGACAACATCACCAAATACCGCGAGTCTTTCCGGTGGGGAGGTCTCGATGGCTAAGAAGAAAAACGTGGTCTCAAAGAAAGCTTTCCAAGCGACTTGCACCCGGCTTGCTCAAGAGGCCGTCGCCATCCTCGACCAATTGGAGCTTTTGAAGGCGCACAAGAGCCTGCTCTACAGTCGGCTCGACATGATTGTGAACAACGTGGCCCAAGACCGTGCCGAGGGCTGTGACCCCATGCTCGAAGAGACGCTCAAAAAACATAAGCTTTTTATCCAAGACAACTTTTATTGTAACAACGTCGCGTATCGCACTACGTCCGTGCGGCGCTTTGAACTGAAAAAGGAAACCAAAGATGGCAACACCGAGAACAACGACTTCTAAGAAATCTCCCAGTCAGGCAACGCTTAAGAAAATGTACCCGAGCCATAAGATTCGCTACACGGTCCCCATTGATGTGACCGAGGGGCTCCACGGCCAGCTTCGCACAGAAGCTCCGCAAGAAGGCATGAAGCTCGGCGCTTACGTGCGTCACCTCGTTGTGACCCACCCGAAGCGAAGAAAATTTGCAAAGACGAAGTAACCGCTAAAACGCAGGAGTGTGTAAAAATGAGTGGCGAAAACAAAAGCAGAAGTGTGCTTTCCATCCCGTTGGATAGCATCGTTCAGATAGAAAACTCTCGCGAGCTTTACGATCGCGAAGAGATGGCAGAACTCATGACGAGCATGAGGACATCCGGCCTTCTCGCGCCCATCGGAGTGCGCGCCAAGGGCAGCAAGTGGGAGGTCGTCTACGGCAACCGCCGATTCATCTCCGCGAAAAAGCTCGGATGGAAGACGATCGAGGCGCTCGTTCTTGAGAACTTGGAAGAGCAAGAGGACATGCTTCTTACCAATGCCATGGAGAACATGCAGCGCTGTGACGTTCCGCCCGCAGAGCAGGGCAGAATATTTGCTGGGCTCGTAAAACAACAAGGACTCACCTCCGCAGAGATTGCGGCAAGAGTCGGTATCTCCAAGCAGAAGGTCGATAGCGCGATACGCCTGTATCAACACGTTCCCCCATCCATGCGGAAAAACATCACGGCAGGAAACACGGGCGCAACCGTAAAGGGCCATCTTTCAAAGGCCGCAGCGAATGCCGTAACAGGGATGATTGCCGCCCATGGGATGAACAAGGCCCAAGCGCAGGAAGTTTTTGAAGCGTGCGCCAAAGAGGGCCTTCCCGTGGAGCGCGTTCGCCAGGCGGCGGCCCTCGTGCGAGGCGGATACACACCGAAAGAAGCCATCAAAGAGGCCATCAACACGCGGGTCGTCACTGTGTCCGTCCCCATTCCGATCGACCACGTGAAGCGCCTACAAGATGAGCACGGCCAGAAGATTCACGAAATCATCTATGACTTTCTAGCTGCCGAAAGATGGCTCAAGGTCGTGCGTGCACCCAAGAAGTAAATACGGATGGGATGGGTCGGAGAGAGTGGAGCGCCAGGAAATCATCTCGGAGCTTAAGAAGGCGGGCTTTCAGCTTGAGCGCGCACACGAGCGCTACGGCGATACCTATGCCTTCGGGCACTTGAGATACATCGTGGGCCACAACCCGACACACCGATCGGAAGGGGAAGTTCGCCGCCTCGTGAAGCGCGCGTGGGAGATGCGCGCCGATGGGTTTGGCATCAAAGAGAACATCGAAGCTCTTGAGGGGGTAAGGCCGGTGATAACCATCGTGGACAACAAGCATGAGCCGGAAAAAAAGCCAGAGCCTAAGCCGTTTGTGGAAAAGCCCGCAGAGCCAGACGTGAAAAAGCCTTTTCCGGGGATGACCGCTGAAGAGACGGAAGAACTTCAGCGCCGCATCTGGGACTTGCACGCAAACGCTGAAATGACCTACACCGAGATTGCAAACATACTCAACACCGAGAAGGTTCTCACGCCCACGGGTCGCTCCGCGTGGTCATCGCACCTCGTCGGCAATCAACTCGTCGCCTATCGCAACATGCTCAAGGCCAGAAGAGAGAGAAAGGCGCGCGCTCAGGCCATTCAAGAAGCGGTTGCAAAGAGAACGCTAAACTTCGCAGACTTGCCGCCACAGCCGCCACAGCCGCCACAGCCGCCACCTCCCTCGATTGCCGAGGTGACAGAGCTTCCCGTCTCGGTGTGTCTCATTCTGGAAGACGCGACCGTCTCGGGAGAAACAAAGCTCTCCGTTCTCTCAGCGCTCGGAGCAAAGCTTCCCGCGTCGGCTTCTCTCGTCTTTGAAGACACAGACCTAACATCGGAGCAGAAGGTTGCCGTCATCTCGGCGCTACTGAGAAAGAAATGAGAAAAATAAAGACCCCGCCGGTCGGACCCGCCGGAACGAGAAGAAACAAAAACCAAGGCTCTGTCTGGAAGGCAAACGATGGCAGGCTTTATCTGCAACGCTGTCCGGCCTGCGCGCTAGAAAATTGGGCGCCTGCGGTAGCGACCGGCGTGTGCGCGTGGTGCTCGTACAAGGGCAGGGTGGAAGACGTTCGGGAGCGCTAGTCCGCAATCCCCATCGAGACCGTAACGGACTCTTCGCGATCGTTACTGATAGCAACCTTTCTCGCCGCTATCTCAAAGAACTGCGCATCATCAATGCCAATCGCTTCCGCAATGCAATCGTGCAGAGCCTTCAGCCGGTTACTCACATCAAGCCTCTTCACGCTTCCCGTCTTGGTGAAGATGCGGTGATGCTTCAAGAAAAAGAACGCGGACACCGAGAGTCGGTGATGCGCGAGAATCTCCCCCGCCGCTTTTATCGCGGGCGCATTCGCCTTGGCCCACGCTGCAAACGCGAGCTTGTATTGCACAAGTTCCGGCGCCTTCACGTGGATGACGCGCCCATTTCGCATAAAAGATTTGTATTGGTTATTAGAAGACGGGGGAATGGGAATGGCCTCGAAGACGATTTGCACAGGAAAAGCTTAAACTAGTCTTTAATGTCGGGCCAGAGTTTAGAGACGAGTTCTTCAGCGGCAGGGATTGTGCGCGCGTAGTCATCGCGCCAGTTGGGGGACATTAGGCTTTCTTCGTCAGAGCCAAAAAGGTCAAGCTGCCAGCGAAGCTCAGAGAGAATCCGCTTCTTAGAAGGCTTGCCCTTACAAAGCTTTGGGTCGTGGTCGGGGCTCATGAACATGTCCATGAGGCGCGCAGCGGCCCACACGAGATGTGTGCGATAGACGACGTGTTTGACGGAGAGGATAAGGCAACTCATGGGAGCCTCACGGGAT
>OFQY01000058.1_pt1 | contig 44830 bp, 58 predicted proteins | sample 1542991 | NCBI WGS metagenome assembly OFQY01 (sample SAMN07774224, study PRJEB24372) | wastewater metagenome | isolation source: Exp Tend VB 10WW | collected 2016-02 | reverse complement strand
ATATGTCAATAGAGCAATTTAAAAGCGCCGATTCTTAATAATTATATGTTTTTAGCCACAATAATACTATCTTAATAAATTATATAGGGCTTACGCCCCCTAGTTAGAACATTCCCTCTTCGTTTCAAGCCTTCATTCCGAGATAGTTACCTCCCCCCTGTATGGTTTTTACTTTATACAGGTAAAGTTTTTTCTATCATCTCGTATAAGTTAGTGTTGTGTCCGAGAGTAGGCTAGTTTCTTTTTATTCGCAAACCTTAAAAGGAAAAGAACGGCAACCTTGTCTGCTATTCAATCGACTTATATTTTAAATAAGAGGATTTTGAATATAAGGAACATTGATATTGTTCTGTTAGAGGATTATATGATCTTACAAGAAAGAATCCATTCACTTCTTTTACTTGTTCTTTTTTAGAATCGCCGTTAAAAAAAGTAAGATAGAAGTTATGTCTTTCTTCAGTTAATCTTTTCTTTTTTAAACTTTTATTTGTACTTATCATAAAATAGTCTACTTACTCAAAGGAATCTAATAGAGTTAATAAATTCTCAAATACTTGGTCTACTTCAAATTTCGATTGAGGATCATTTGCAAGCTTTACTCTATAGTAATGCTTGAGTTGTAGTAGTAATTTCTTTTTAGCTTCTTTATCCATTTAATTTTTTTTCGGTAGCACCAAAGCTTTTCATTTCTTCATTTACTAATTGTCTCTGGTAATTTCTATTATCGAGGTGTTTTTGATATTGTGCATTTAAAGCAGATAATTCATTGATTTTGTCTCTTACCGGAAGATATGTTCCACGTTTCAATACAAGTACTCCTGATTGAACGAATTTAGGAAGCCAGTCTTTCAATATATATTTATAGTATGACCCTTCTTTTAAGAGTATATACCCTTTAGATAGAAGATTCTTGTGCCCTAATTCCGCAGCAGTTCTTGCTTTGTCTATATTTATTGGTGTGTTATCCATAAAAAAACGCCTCCTAGAATAAGTAGAAGGCGCTAGATTTAAATTTAAAGCTAAAAAAAAATGCCTCGTTCCTTATTCCTAGACTAATTAATTTATAATCCTTATGAGTAAAATTGTCAAGTATTAATAATTTGAAGGGCTTAAATAAAACTTCTCCTAAAGGAAGTGAGACTTTAGAAGTAAGTGCCAGGCTATTCGATATATTGCCTCGTACCCTTCAAACTATTAATTTATTACAATAATAATTTCATCATTTAATTAATTCCAATTTCAATATCTCTTGGACCATCTATTACTAATACATCTAGAGTTGTAACTACACCCTCGCTTAATTCTCTTGGTATCGGTCTTTCAGGAGTACCTACAAAATACACGTATTCATCTTGCTGAAATGCATATGACCTCATGGCTCTTTGATTTTCCACTATGACAAATGCATCATATGCTCTGGGTATTTCATTCATATAAGTTTATTAACGCCCTTAACTAATGGACGTAATTCTTGAAGGTGTTCCTGTTCAAATGTAAGCGATGGTTTTAGTGGTCTGATTTTTCTGTACCAAACTTCACGATCAAAGTCTAATTGACGAGTAGTGTGCTCCTTTAGTACTTCAGGCCAAACATAGTCTGAGAATATATCTAACGCTCCATTAAAAGAACGAGCTGGCATTTGCTTACCAGACATATAATCTACATACTCTTGACGTTGTTCTAGTGGTTTAATAGTTCTTTACATCCTTTCTAAATAAATTCCAGACTAAAGAAGTTAATCCTGCTGGAAGTCCTACTGATAAAAGTACCTTAATTAAATTGCCTTGAACATAATTCCATACAGCATCAGGTACACCCGGTACTGTCCATACTGCAATAAAAAGACCTATTGAAAAGCCTATTACAGCTTGAACTGCTGTTTTTATAGCTCTACCTGTAGCAGAGTCTTGTGTTGGTGTTCGCATATAAATCACCCCCTAACGCTTTAAAAAGATCATAACTATGCCTATTGCTGATACTACTACTCCAACTAGAACTAATGGAAGTCCGAATGTTGAAAATAGTGGTAATATTAATGAAAGAAAAATTCCTAGATAAAAAAGTTTAGTTCCCATATATATCACCTACTTCCTTAAGTATTTACTACTTGTCTGATTTTATTAATGTGATTTGTAGCTGTATCTGTTTGACCTAGAATTTTTCTTATTTCTGCTTCTCTTTGTTCATCACTTGGAATTGATGATTTTGGTCTATACCATCCTTTTAAGTCTCCGAAGTAGTTGTGTTTTTGAAAATGAGAATATGATCCTACTGGATAATTCTGTTCAAATGAAGTAAATGAAAATAGGCCACCTTCTTTAAATACTGCAACATGTCCAAACCCTCCACCAGCTTTAGTTCCCCATATAAGAATATCTCCTAGTTTTGGAATTGCTGTTGGAGTATTTGAATACCAAGTATAGTGAGTAGTAGGTAGTGCTAAAAAGGCCGCGCCTTTTGCAGGTGGATGAGGAAATCCGGGTAATACATCATTTACATATTGGTGATAAAGGTCCATGCATTGAAATCCAAGCGCATTATCCCAATTTATAGGTCTGTAGTTATATTTATTAAAAAATTCTTGTATTGTCATATCTTATTGCTTTCTACTTTATCTGCCGCAACAATTAATGCCTTATCTTGTACTATATGATGTTTATTAAGAGAATCTATTCCAGTTTTAATATCAGTTAATAGTTTAAGTGTCTGAGGATCACGATTTTCGAGTATTGAGGTATATTCGTCTAGTTTTGCTTTCTGTACCCCAACAATTACTTGAAGTTCTGTAAGTTGTTTTTGAAGGTCTGCGAGTTTTTCTTGATGTTCAGTGATAAGTTTTGATTTTTCACTGTTTAGGCTTTCAACTTTTTCTTTTTCAATGGCTAATGCTTGTTTGAGGTCTGCAATAAATTCATCCTTATACTTATTTTTTCCATTTTTCCAAGTTGAATAGGTGTATCCACAGCCTCCAACCATTATTCCTATTCCTGCGAATAGTCCAACAATCGTTGATATAAGTTTAAAATCTAACATTTTTAAGTATACAGTAAATATATATTTAGTATTTATTTCAAGTCAATTCCAATAAGCGTCAGGAGCATAGGATAGAAAAATTGAACACATTACTAAAATTGCACAAATTAAAAGTACTATAAGTCCTATTCTTGATTCAAAAAAATTAACAAACCAATCATTTCCAGTTCCATCTCTGTAGGTCATAAATATAGCCCATGCTATAAGTATTAGAGGTATCGAAGCAAGCCCAAAAATTGCTTGAGGCATATTATTTTTTACTTTTTAGTATTTTAATAACGTTTACTGATATTACTTTGTTCCTATATAAGGTATTTACATAGTCTTTGAATCCATCTCCAAGTGTTTCTTTTGCATTTAAAAGGATCTGTACTTTAGCATCATTAGTATTTGCATCTATAATTGAATTAGTTAATGGATTTGATTGACCTTTAATTAGAGCTATTTCAAACTTTTTAATTAGATTTGTACGCTTTCTTTTATCATCTGAATTTTGAATCGGACCAACTACATCCTTTATAAGTTGTTTTACTATCTTTACCCTTCTATCTTTAGTTTGATCACCGGATTTATATTCTTTAAGTGCCTTGTCGAGTTTATCTTTACCTTCTATGCTTTGCTGTGCTTTTTCTCTATCTATGTTTGAGTTAAGCCTGTTATTTGCTTCAGTTTGCCCATAATCTGAGGATTTTAACCAACGACCAATAACATTACTAACGAATGGGTATGCAAGGGCTTGTTGAAGCTTTGTGGGGTCTGTAGGTACATAAGATGGAAGCATTATTCCAGCACCTTGATTTTTAGATAGCCAGTCAACAAATTTAGGTAGTGAGTACTTAAATCCTGCCTTAAATTCAGTATCTGGTATTACATTCCTATTTCTGAAGGCATCATATGGATTTTTACCAGATAGATAGCTAATTGTTGCTCCAACACCAGTCCATAGAGGTGTAACCCCCGGTAATTGTCCTGCCCCATAATCAAATACATCAAATATATCCTCAAGCTTTAAATCCTTTCTTGAGGAATTTCGCATAACCTTCCATAGTAAGCCACCTATAAATCTTTGAGTTTCAGCTCTTGGTACTCGAAGATATGTAGTTTTACCATCTGAGTCTTGACCTACAGGGATAATAGTAAAGTTTGTTTTGTCGTATTCAGATACGTCTTTCATTCGGTCCTCATACCATTTACCCAATAAACCTATAGAACCTGCAAACATTAGCATTGTAGGGAGTAGAGTAGAGGCTATTGTTTTCCACCAGAAGCCACCAGCCGAGTATTTACCTTTTCTACCTGTAGCCACCTGCACATCTGATTTGATACCTTCCTTAATAGCATTAGAGAAAAGCAAAATGCTGTTTGAAATTGGTGTTAATTGTCCACGTGTTCTAAAATTAGGTGATCCAACATCGTTTCGAATAAAATCAGCTAATTGTTTGGTATTCATTCTACCTTTGCCTTTAAGCTCGTTATATCCTGCAACTTTAGGTAAGGTTTCTATAAAGTTATTAAATCCATCTATACTATCCAGCACCTTTACAAATGGGGTAAGAATAGTTCTTTTCTTACCTTCATCAAGTAATCCATAGTTTTTCATTATTCGCTCTATCTGTTGATCGTCTGGATTTACCTCATTATGTTCAAATACCCCTCTATATGTAGCACCTAAAATATTTAAGTCCTTCATTTCTTGAATTGTTGTGTCATTTTTACCTCTTGCGCGTCTTGTTGCAGAAGGTATTGCCTGACCATAACGATATATAGCTCTTGGAAATGAAGTCATGGCATCCAGTAAGGTGTAGTCTGGAACATTTACCCAATACCTTTGAAAGTCTCTTACGAAGTTGAAAGTAGAAAATCCTAGATTAAGGCTAGTAAATAAAGGTCTATATACTCCTGCACCTGTTAGGACTCTAGCAATTTTTGCTGTTTTTATTATTGTATTATTTTGCTGGCTATTTATAGTATCTGCTAGATCCTTTTCAACATAATAAGCAGTCATTTGACCGTTCTCAATTAGTTTGATCATTTTCATGTCCGGATCTTGAGACTCTACAAATTGCCTTCTACCTTTACCCATATATACACTTTTTGCAGGTGTTATCTCATCTGGAAAGTTTTCTTTAAAAAATGCTACTGCGGTTTTTTTAGCATTATTACGCTCAATAGCCTTTACAACTGATATTCCCTTCATAATTGTTGAAGTAGCTGGATTTGCTATATCCTTAAGAGTTCCAATAGACTTACTAACATGGGCTGAAACATATGTATCAAGGTAGTCAATAACCTGATATGTTGCATAGGACTTATTAGCCTTCATTTGTGATAAAAGTTCAGGAGAATAGAACTCTGACTCTGTAGCAAGATTTAAGATCTTTTCATTTGCTTTTCTAAATAGCTTTAGAGAATCCTGAAGTGTTTGCCAATCTTTCGGATTCATGCTTTTCTCAAGTCCTCTTAATTGATCGCCTGCTGTCTTTGGGTCAAACCCTAGAGGATTAGCAAGCTCGCCTCTTTCATTCATAGAGCGTTCATAAAGTAATACAGATCCTAATTTTTGCCAGCCATCACTGCTCATTTCTTGACTCTTTGCGAATATAGGTTGAAAGTTCTCTTGTACGAAGTTTTCAAGCTTACCATCCATGTAGGACATACCTTCATAAGGATATATAGGATTTTTTTCGTCTAGTACTGTTTTCCCTTCTTTTTTAGCTTGGTTGACTTTTCGAATAATAGGCTCGTTAGTATTATTGAATAGAAGTTTTAGTGTATATACAAGATTTGTCTTTTCCTTTACCTTCTCAAGGTTTTTTGCAGTAAATACTTGCTCGGAGTTGTCAAACATCTTTTCAACATCCTTTTGTCTTGATTCAAATACAGCCTCTTCACCTTTATTTAATAAATCCCATGTATTTAATATTGCGCTGTGTACTTCAGGCTTTTGGTCTGCATAGTTGAAAAATGCCTTCCAGAAAGTAGGCGCATCCTCTTTAAGCATGGCTGGATCATTAAATAGGACCGATATTGCATCTGCATAAAGTTCTTTTGGATTTTGTCTGTAGCTCACTAACCCTTCTTGCGAAAGATTTGCATTAAAAGGTCTCCATTTTTGTGATAGCATTGAAAGTTCTTTCTTAATAGTCTCAAGGTCAAATAGTCTACGCTTTAAAATTTCTTCCTTGAGCATCTTCTTATATAGAGCTTTAATATCTTGTGGTGAGTTCTTAAGTACTTTCTCTGTTACAGTTTCCTTGACTGTATGCATAAAAGTTACCCAGTCTGGTATCTTATTGCGCATCGCCGCAACTACTATCTCTTTCTTACGTTCATCTGAAAGGCCTGCAATATATGAGTTAAGTTCTGGATTATCAATGCTTGCTGTATTATTCCTCCATATAGAAAGAATCTCTTCTGGATTTGTTGGCTCTTTACCTACTTCAATTTCTCGCGTTACAGTTTCATAGTTATTTTTACCTTCCTTTTGTGCCATGTATCGAATCTTGGCACGTTCTTTAGGTGTAATTAATTCAAACTCTGAATCAGGTGATTCTTTAAGAAGTGTCTTCATATACTTATTAAGAGAAGCAATTCTTCCTAGTAGGTTTCCACGCTTCATTGTTTTTTCAGGAAGATAATCTGCTAAATGCCCCAACTCATGAGCTAATGTTTTTGCAGCCTGCCCCGGAGTTTTAAATATTGAAGGATTAAGTATTATTTTTCCATTACCTACTGATGTAAATAGTCCATTAGGTCTACCGCCTAAAGTTGGCCTGAATCGAGGTACTCCAATATCAACTGGCCTATCCATGAGTTCCTTTGCTATCTTTACTAGCTCTGGAAATTCTACTATAGGCGCGTTTTGTATTTCATTGGTCCTATTTTTAATATCTGCATAGTCTCCAACTGATGCAAACACTTGACCATTCTTATATACCCTCATTTGACTCTTCAAGCCTGACAATGATTCTTTATCTACTCTTATTTCTGTTCCATCTTCAAGTTGTAATAAATTATCATAATTAAGCCCCATAGCGCCCGGTTCAACTTTAAATTTAAACTTGTCTCCTTTAAAGTTTAGTGAGACTTCATTCTTTCCATCTTTCCTAACTATTAATACTGGATTCTTACTAAATTCATTACTATTACTTAGAAGTGATTTTAATTCTGTTTTTCCTATTAGTGGTTTAGGTTTTACTTTATCTGATTCTAATTTTTGAAATTCTGCTACGACACCATTTTCAATAATCGCATCAAATCCCTTATTTGTTTTCTTCAATTCAAATTTACCTTCTTTAACTAATGTTTGTGCTTCTACAATAATAGAATTAAACTTTTTTTGTAGTTCAGGAGTATAGCCTTCAGATTTACCTATCGGAAATTTATTTTTATTTCCATATCCTTTTTGTTCTCTTATTTCAGATGCTATTTTATAATAATCAAGAGAAGATATTTTCATGACTAATCCACCACCATTATAATTTGTTAAGGCTTCTGAAGGTTTCATATTAATTTTATCTATAATATCTTGCTTTGTTATTTCTAGAGTTTCATTTTCTAGTTTTAGAGTATAGGTTTCCTGCGCTCCTGTTTTTACTGCATTATTATCACTAGTACTTATAGCAGGTTCTTTTAATGAAACGTTAAAAAGCTTTTCTGTTACTTTTATTGAGTTATCTGTTAATTGTCTTTGCCATGCTGTATTTCTTGGACTCCACCTAAAGCCATTGTGCTTTAATTTTGAAATCATTTCACTATCAGGCCTTGAATTAAATAATACTTGAACCCGAAAAGCTTCTGGATTAATAACAATTTTTCCTCCATCAAAAGCAACTTCACTACCGTTACTTTCTTTTACCACCTTGAGCTGTTCAATACGTTTACTTGCTGTTTTAATTTTTAAGTTAGTACTTGTTAGTTCAAATGGTTGAAATCCTACTCTACCAAAATAAGGTGTTAATAATTTTTTAATACTTTCCTCTGTTAATCCTAGTTCACCCAATCTTTGCTCAACATTCGTTTTACTTCTTATTATTTTATTAGCTTCAATCATCAATGTTTTTCTTTCTTCAAGGTTTGCTAATTTCTTTTCTAATTGTTCTACAGCGTTACTATCTGAACTTTTAATTGTTTGAGGATTAATAGTATTTGTAATTTTTTTTACCATGTATTCCTCATAAGCATATAAATTTTCAGTTATTTTTCGTTCATTCTCTAGCTTTGCTCTGTTTCTTGCTACTGGAAAATTGGCTGGACCTGTAACCATTGAGCTAGCTGTTTTACTCTTTGCATTTAATGAGGATAGAAAGCGTTTTTTAAATCCCTCACGAAGTTGGCCAAACATTGTATCAAGCGTGGTTTGATCTTCAGGTGTCTTTACAAGTTTTGATAATTTCTCATAATCACTGGTTAATGAACTTTTATAAGATTCTAAATCATATTTTCCAGCTCTTTCAGGATTCATACTATTCCAATAATGAGCGTTACGTGCTGTTTCATAAGGTATATCATTTTCTATACCTTCTAATACTTTTACCGCATTATTACCGCCACTACCCTCTTCCACTACTCTCTTCTCTTTTTTAATATTTTGAGGCTGAGAGGGTGTCTTTTCTTTTGAAGAGGGTAGGGTAGTGGGCTTTTTACCTACTTTAACTATATCTTTAATAGGGAATGTATATGAAGTTCCATCTCTAAATGAAATTCCAATTTTTCCTTTTTCTACTTTTTTTCCGTTTGTGTAACCACCAATATTATATAGACCACCACCAACTGTAGTTCCACCTTGTTGAGAATCGATTAATTCATCTAGAGAATAATTTTTTAACTCTTCTTTAAGAATTTGAATAGATTGCTCTTTAGTAGCTTTCTCTATATATTTACGTTCTTGAGGTTTTACTTCTGAAGTTTGTTTCGAGCTATTGCTTGTTGATTTGCTTTCCTGTCTGCTTTCAACCACATTTTGTCCAACTCTGTCGCTCGTAAATCCTTTGTAGAGTTCTTCTGAGATTTTACCTTCTGATTTAAGTTTGTCTGTGTATTCATTTATTTGTCTCCTTAGAGTATCTGCATTATACGTAAAATTCTTTACAAAATCAATATTTGTAACACTTGCAGGGTCTGATCCTAACTTCTTATAAAATCTTCCAATATAGTTAGGATTATCTTTAAATTTATTATAAGTTTTAACTGCCTGATCCCTTGCTTTCTCATGAGCTTTTATAAAGTACTCTTCGCTTACAACTCTATTATAGTCAACACTATTTTTATCTAATGCGCGATTTATTACTCTTTTCCAAGATTCAAAAGGATCTGCTAGAGTAAATAGGGTTTCTGCTTTATATCCTTTAGACAACGCTTTTTTAACAGTTTCAGGTGATGAATCAGCCGAGAAGGTAGAATCAACGATAGCTATATATTTATCTTTTTCAGCTTGAGGTATATTATCAATTTTAGTAGATTTAGTAGATCCCGGACCACCACCAGTCCATAAAACTGTATTATTGCTATCAGACCTTTGTTTTCCAGTTTCCAGTAGATGCTCATAAGCCACATTTTTGAGTCCTACTGCATAATTATCCAAGTCTACTGAATTCACACCTTTATAATCTGGATGAAGAGTTCTTGCAAGATCTTGGTTGACTAGATTCTTATATTTCGATAAATATGTATCTCTATATTTAATAGGGTCTTTATATAGATCTTGAGTTGATTTCTTTTCTAATGGTGATTTGTATGCATTATCCTCCTTAATTCTAATTTGCTTTCTAGCTGTCTCAACGTTTTTACTATTCAATTCATCTGCTATGACTTTAGGTAAATCTCCAACTTGAACATTCTTTCCTTCTCTTTGGGCTTGAAAGGACTCTTTCATAAGAGCTTTACCATCTTCGGTGTTTCTTAACGGACCGTTTATAATCTTATTTTGAAGTTGTTCAGGTGTATATTCACCGGGTTCAATAAGTCCTGATATGTTAGTAACTTTAGTTTTTGGACTTATTACTGTTATTTTAGGATCAGTTGGCGCTATTCCGAATAGACCCTTCAATTTAGACCAGTAAGGCCTATCTGTTACTGTAACTATGGTACTTGTTGGCGTTTCTATCTGCGCTCCAGTCTTTACTGCCTTTCTCCACTCTGAAGAGGTCATATTAAGCTTAGAAAGTAAGTCTTTCTGGTATCCTGTATTTTTACCTATTACTACATCTTGAACGTCTTTAGCAGACATATAATAAGAAGATGGAATTCCCTTCTCTTCAACTGTTTTTCTTATAAAGGTATCTCGTATCTTTCCAGTCTTTATGCCATGTGATACTAATGCTTTACCTAAAAATTCAAGTAAATCAACTCCTGTCTTAATATAAGCAGGAGTATCACTAGACAATAATTCAGATACACGCTGTTTACCAGTAACTTTATTAAAAGCAAAGTCAAAAGCAGTAGATACTGCAAAAAACTTAGCTAGTGTTAGTACTGGAACACCTACTAATGGGGCATATGTAGCAATTTGAGAAGCTATTTCTTCAGTTTTATTTTTAGTTTGAACATTTCCTTGTAATAGTCCTAAAGATGAAGTCTCGTTAGTTCTAACTATAGCTTGACCTATAATTCGATTAACTTGTGATGATACATCATATTTGCCTTGATCTTCTTGTTTTTTCCTATCAAATGCCTTTTTGTACTCTGCATCTGATTTATACTCAACACGAGGTTGTAATTGATTCTTATTAGGCACAACTCCTTTAGATAATGTTTTCATGGCATTATCTAAAGGTTTACCTATTGCATCAAAGAACTTTTGAACGTTATCGCTAGTTTGTTGAATTTTTGCCACTTCTTTCTTTTGCTTTACAAGAGTTGATTTATTAGTTTTTAAATTTGCAGTTTGATTTTGTTTAGAATCTACTAGAGTAAGCTTGAGACCTGATGATGGAAGTTTTTTCTCGTATACTTTGGATGCTACCGGACTTATTAGCTTTTTTTCTGGAATGATTTTATTTTTTACCTCATTGACTGCATTTCCAGCTATTTTTCCTATTTCATTTCCTGCTTGTTGAAGTAAATTAGGTTTAGTTTGAACTTTACTAGTTTTGGGTTGAGCTATTTTAACTGTTGAACTAGTAGCTACCTTTTTGCTAGGAGTAGATAAAATTCTAGTTCTTCTTTGCTGAAAATCAGAATCTACATAAGAGGAGGAAGATACACCATTGTTTGAAGAAGCAGTAGGTTTTGATACCTTACCGCCTAATACTGTTTGTCTACGATTCTCGAAGTTAGGATCATAATAGGTCATACTTATTGATATTCATCACTTGCTGTTTTTTTATTTATAGTAACTCCGTATTGCCTTAAGTTTTCGATACTACCTTTATCTGGTCCGTATTTACTATTTTGGTTATACAATATATAAATTTGATTTGGATCTATATATTGACCATAAATTTTGAACATATTACCCAAAGTTACGCCTTTTTCAGCATCTTGAATTAATGCGCTTTTATAATATGAAGTTTTTTCAGCTTCTGTTGATTTAGAACCTGTTTGTTGATTTCCAATCATTCCTAAACTCTTGCTACTAATAACTTCTCCTGTTTGAGTATTTATAACTGTTGCAGTAACTTCTCCATTATCTGCTGTTGAAGTTATTACTTGAGATTGAACGTCTTTTGCCTTTTGTGCATTTATAGCGCTCATGATCATAGAGCTTGAAATTCCAGTAGAGCGTGTTATGTTTGCAATATCCTCACCATTAGCACCAGATAATGCGCCAGATGAAAGAAGTGAATTGAATTGATCTAATGCATCCCTCGCCGCTTGAGAATTTATATCAAATTGCTTAGTTTGAAGGTTAAGTTGTGTCTCAATATCTGCTTTCTTAACTGCAATATCATTTTTAATATTTTGTGCATCTGCTGTATATTTCTCCTCTAGTTTCTTAAGTCTTCCTGTCATTGTAGCCTCTGAAAGATATGGATTGTCTTTTATTTTGGCAACAGCTGTATTGTATTGGTTTGTTTTTTCAGAAAGACCTGCTTCAATATCTCGTATTCCGGAAGAAGCATATAATCCTTCATATAGTTTAGGTAAATTAATAGTTTCAGGTGTTGTAAATCCAACTCCTGAACCGCTACCAGCACCTGTAGAGGGAGTAGAGGGTTGTATAGTGGATACCGCAGAAGGAGAAGGTGAAAGTCCTGCTTGCTGTCTTTGTGCATCAATATAAGCAACATTGGCTGGATTAGTTTGCGCTATTACCTCTTTAGATACAGCTTGGCCTGCGCCTTGTTGATTAGATTGAGAATTAATTTGTCCGGGTTGTGATAGAGTACCGCCCCAGAACTGTTGACCATCATACCAACCACCCTGTTGAGCTTGAACCACCTTTCCATCATTTAGTTTTACGCTTGAACCGTTTACAACTTGTGCCATATTAAATATCAAACCTCCCTCTTAAATCTCTACTATTGCCACCGCCAAAAAAATCAGGTACTTCGAAAAATGGCATATTCTTTTCATACTTAGCCATTTCCTTAGATATTTTACTCCATGCACCAATAAGGATCTGTTTTGCTTCTGAACTCTTAAATTGTGCGCTTTTATCATCTTCTGTCTTAGATTTAAGTATTGCAACCGCCTCTAGTTGAATTGCCTCATTCGCTTCTGGTGTAGCATATGAAAATACTGTTGTATCACTGTCTTCACTTAATGAACCAACAACTTTAATTCCCCATATAACAAGGTTATTGTCTCCTTGTGTAGTTGGTACAGGCCACACAAAAAACCTTCTCCATTGATTTGACCATTTCTTTTCAGTACTATCAGGGTAATTTTCCTTAAAATTTAGATAATCATCAAATGAAAGAGGGCTTCCATCTGGATCTTCACCATAACGTTCATCATCTATTGAGACTTTCCAAACAGAATTAGAACGCCAATTTTGAGGATAATCATAATATTCTTGATTTGCTTGGGTTGAAGTCTTTTTTGCATCTTGTAACTCAGGCCATGGAAAAAGACCTCCAACTTTCCTATAAGCACGATTTATTGCTCTATCAATGAGGTTAGGAGAGAATAAAGTACTTTCATCCCCTGTTGTTAGATCATCCTGTACTGCCGCTCTAATATCTGCTAAATTATCCATAAGTTAAGATTAAACTAATTATTTATTTTAAGGCAATAAACTAATTACCTAATAATAAAACCGAAATGTCTACCTGTGTAATAGATGATCTGAAATTAACAACCGATTCAAGTTTAGATTGAAGTGAAATTGTGTGTGTGCCAGCGCCTAAAGTAACTCCTTCCACTGAAGAATATGTTTTACTTATTATATTTTCACGTATTCCAGTTGCTACTGTTAAAAAAGAGTCATAATAAAAACTTGTTAGCTCACCAGTAACATCTGAATAAACCCTATAGTAAGTTCTACCAGAACAATCTAGTCCACCAGTTGCTTGTTCAGAAGATCCAACTATAGATAATGAGACTAGCGCTTTTGTATTTCTTGGTATTGTAAGTGTTATTGTTGGACATGTTGGAACATCTGCATAAGAAGTATTGGTAAAAGTTTGACTAAGACCAGTACTTACATTTGAAATTCTAAAATTGTTTGCACTTACTATACCCAATTCATCAAATACAGTTGCAGTATCATCAGTACCAATTCTAATTCTTCCTCCGTCTTGAACTATTACATCCCCTGTAATTAAAGATCCTGAACGAAGTTCTCCTACTAATATCAAATTTCCATCTGTATCTAATGCAAAAGTTGTAAGTCCTGCTATATTGCGACCCAATAACCCATTTGGTGTAATATCTACTTCACCAGATATTCCTTCTTCAAAATTACCAATCTTCAATCCTCCAGATTGTTGTAATTTAAATTCTTGAAGTATTTTTTTGCTTCTAGTATTTAACGCTGTGCTTAAAAGTTCCAATGCAATTTTTTTAACAGGAAAAGTCTTTTCTTTTGATATAGTAGGAGTAACTACGCCAGATGGATTTGAAGGACTTAAACCAGTATTCACCAGTGGATCACCCGGAAAAGGTGTTTCAACAATTACTTCAGGTGTGTATACTTTTTCATCCATTTAACTAAAGTAGGTTCTTAATCTAAATATTTCAGGTGTTTCATTAGCGCTAGGAGTTATTACTATTCTAGGTTCATATATATCCATTTCTTCACCAATTCTAAATACAGCTTTTTTACCACCTGTTGAGTTAAACGCTGTATTGCCATCTGCTGTCCTTGCTTGTATCCAAGTACCTGACTTATTTTTCTGGTAATAGAATTTAACGCTACATCCTGAAGGTAGTGCATCCATAAATATCTCTACATAATTAAATAGAGTAATTTTTTCAGCTTTCTTAGTAGGCGCTCTAAACTCTAATCCTTCCCATATTCCAGTTGCTTTGTTTTCTAAATCAACAACTCTTACTCCAAAGTCGCTTCCATCTCTATAGCTTGCAACAACAAGCCCATCAACACTAACTATTGCTCCAATTTCATCAACATCCATTTCATATTCTAAATTCATCGTGAATGGTTGCTCTTTGTTTTCTCTTCCATAGAAGTAGATACCATTTTTTCCACTATCACCACCAAATACTCCCCACATGGACATATTACCCATAGTTTGCTTATCCACCCATGAATCAGCACCAAATACCCAATCAAATATCTCTATCTGATCAATTAAATTTGCTACACCATCAGGATTGACCTTTCCACCACCAGGGAATCTTTTAACTGGCATAGAATCAGTAAAATTAGCAAAGAATAGCTCACCGTTATCTCCAATTTGAGAAAGAGGTACTTCACTATCTAACATACCGTTTACACCTTTATTAGGGTAACCCGCTTTATATGTTCCAACTACAGCTCTACCATTTCTTTCAATTAAAGTTTTTATTACATTTCCGGGTATTATGTCTAATGCTTCATTGGTCCAAGAATCATCATACCCAACTACTGCAAGCTTTGAACCATTAGCTATATAATTAGCTCCACCAATTTGCTTCATAGTGTGCCAATCTGCACCGGTTAGATTATCTGCAATAGTTGTAACATCGTTCCATGTTGCACTTCCGGGTAAGGGTTTTTGTTTTACTGCTGTATCAGTCGCCCATTGTAAATAAGTAGCACCTGAATCAGATGGTTTTTCAACCGCTCCTTTTATAGAGCCATTTGGATCTTTATATATATTTCTGGTAAATCCATTAGCATATCTTCTATATATATTACCTGCATTACCAAAACCATATGTATTGCCATCTGTAGCCTTTACCCAAAACAAAACCAAATCAACATATACATTATTCAGACCTGCTGAAGGTGATAGAGAAGGACTAACTGAGCTTGATGGTGAAGCGCTAGCCGAGGGTGATAAAGATTTTGAAGCGCTTCTGGATGTTGAGGCGCTAGGAGAGCGCGATGGAGAGTTGGAAAGACTAGGACTATGTGAAAGGCTGGCACTAGAACTAGGTGATAGTGATGGACTTTGAGATAGTGAAGGAGAGGATGAATGGCTTATATCTAAAAGTCCTTCTTCTTTCATCGCTTGACCGCATGAAAGGGTGTCTACTGTCTTTCTAATATCTATATTGCTAGCAAATTTAAAAGCTCCACGAATTCCTCTATCCGTAAAACTACTAATACCACCTTCAAATGATTTAATTTCTAATGTTTGCATGCTTACAGGTTATACTATATTTTTATTTCTAGGCAATCAATCTGGCGAGACTGGTAATTCATCCCACTCTTTATATTTTGGTAAATATTGATCATTATTATCAGAATATTTGACTATATATATATTTCCAAAAATTGTATATTTATCTGCATATAAAATAGGAGACCTTGAAGGACTTGCTGAAGCTGATTTACTTTCTGAAGGTGATGGTGAAAGGCTTGCGGATACACTTGAGGATGGAGACAAGCTAGCTGATGGTGAAAGGCTTGCGGATGAACTACCTGCACTCAAACTTGATGAAGGACTTAATGAACTGGAAGAACTAGCTGATGGTGAAAGGCTTGCGGATGGTGATAAAGAGGCTGAGGCGCTTGCGGAGGCACTTGCGGATGCACTTGCGGATACACTTGCGGATGGAGAAAGACTTGCAGATTGCGATAATGATGCACTTGGTGATAATGAAGCTGAAGGAGATAAGGAAGGCGATACCGATGCACTTGCAGAAGCGCTTGTAGATGGAGAAACACTTGAAGAACCTGCTGATAGTGAAGATGATGGTGAAAGGCTAGCTGATGGAGAAAGGCTTGCGGATGGACTTAAGCTAGCTGATGGTGATAATGATGGTGAAGCGGATGCTGATGCACTACTAGAACTAGATGCTGATGCACTTGCGGAACTGGAAGATGAAGGTGAAAGGCTAGCGGATGGAGAAAGACTTGCGCTAGGAGATAACGATTTAGATGCTGATGCACTACTAGAACTAGATGCTGATGCACTTGCGGAACTGGAAGAGCTAGCGGATGGTGATAAGCTTGCAGATGGACTTAAGCTAGCTGATGGTGAAAGAGAAGCGGATGCTGATGCGCTTGCAGAAGCGCTTGCAGAAGCACTAGGACTTAAGCTAGCTGATGGTGAAAGAGAAGCACTAGGAGATAATGATTTTGATGCACTACTAGAAGCACTGGATGAAGAACTTGCCGAAGCGCTTGCTGAAGAGCTTGCAGATGGAGAAAGGCTTGCGGATGGTGAAAGACTAGCGGAAGGACTTAAGGATTTGGAAGCCGATGCGCTTGCAGAGCTGGAAGCAGAAGCGCTTGCAGAAGCACTTCCACTAGCGGAGGGTGATAGTGATGCACTTGGTGATAAGCTTGCAGATTGCGATAGTGATGCACTTGGTGATAATGAAGGGCTTTGACTTGAACTTGCACTTGCCGAAGCGGATGCACTACTAGAAGCACTTCCACTAGCGGAGGGAGAGAGAGAAGCGGAAGGACTTAAAGAAGCTGATGGAGATAGACTAGCTGATGGTGACAGAGAAGCCGAGGAACTAGCCGAAGCAGATGGCGATACAGATGCAGATGCTGAACCTGTTAAAACCTCATTAACACTATCAATAATAATAAGCCTGTCAGATCCTGATGAATCCTGATAATAAGTATAAAATGTTGCAGCAAAAATATTTGCAGTTCTTGAATTGCTACTAGTATCCAGTGTTGTATAAGAAGATCCATTTGTTGAATAGGACCATGTAACAGTACCACCTGATTCACTTATCTTAAGGTATTTATGAACGCCTGAGTCATATGCTACTGAACTGAGATTAGTATTATCTCCATTCAAAGCACTATAATAAGCTACAAGAAGTCCATCTACCGCATTATAACTAAATCCAACTCTTTTTCTAGAACCTCCTGTATCATCATCTTGTAATACGTTAGAGAGTTCAAAAAAAACATAAAGACCTGAACCAGATGGTATTGTAGGTGTAAAAAATATAGAGCTTGCGATAAGCGTGTATTTATTATTAGAAAATAATTCTGCTTCTTCAGTTGTATTTGAATTAACAATTATTTCAATCCTTTGATTTTGCTCTGTAACATTACCAGACTCTGTCCATGTTGTTGCATTAAAAGAATTATCGTTAAAATTATCAACAAGTGTTTCTATAAGGCTATATGATCCTTGTGAAGCAGAAGAGCTTGGTGAGGCACTAGCGGATGGAGACAATGAAGCAGAGGAACTAGCCGAAGGACTTAAAGAAGCTGAGGGTGAAAGAGAAGCAGATGCACTCTTAGAAGCAGAAGCACTAGCTGATGCAGATGGAGAAAGCGAAGCTGAACTAGATGCGCTTGCAGAAGCGGAAGCGCTTGCGGATGGAGAAAGGCTTGCGGAAGGAGATAGCGATTTTGAAGCGCTTGCGGATGCAGAAGCGCTTGCAGAGGCTGAAGGACTTAAAGAGGCTGAAGGTGAAAGCGATTTACTTGCAGAAGCGCTTGCGGATGCAGAAGCAGAACTAGATGCTGATGCGCTTCCACTGGATGAAGGAGATAGTGAAGCTGAAGGTGATGGTGAAGCTGAAGCACTAGGTGATGGTGATAAGCTTGCGGATGGAGAAAGTGAAGCAGAAGTACTGGCAGAAGCAGATTTACTCGCTGATGCAGATGGAGAAAGCGAAGCTGAACTAGATGCGCTTGCTGAAGCAGATTCGCTTGCTGAAGGACTTAAGGATGCGCTTGCTGAAGCAGATGCACTTCCAACTACCTCAGAACCCACCAAGGGATTCTTTATAAAAGGAGACCTTAATTGTAGAAATGACATACATCAATATTATTGCATGGGATGTTATTTTTAGGCTACCTTGCTAAACCGGGTGAAAAAGCTCTTGGTCTTATCGTCAAGTTTTTCCTTATACTTATATTTGTTGAAAATTCACACCAAGAATTAAGATCAGTGGTTAAATCAGTTGTTAAGGCAAAATCAGAAGAACCTGAACTACCAAATCTTTGTGTTACAGTACCACCTCCAACTATTGGGCTGTTGGCATTAAATCCAATTTCAACTACAATTCTATCTCCTGCTTCAGATACTAAAGGTGTTATAGATACTTGGTTCACTATTCTAGTACGAGCTATAATGCTAAATTCTGATCCGGTACTAAAAGTAGAATATAATGTTCCTTTTTCTGTTGCTCCATCGTTAGAAACGACCTTAACAACTACTGCAAAAAAAGCATTTTCTGATCCCGCAGATTCAACACATCTTACTACTAAAGAGAATGTACCTTCAAATGATACCGCAGAACCCAAAGGATCACTTACAAATTGCCTATTTAAATAATCTCTAGTAACTGTATCCGGTTCTGTTATTATCTTATCTGTTAATGCAGTAACATTATCCTTATTTTTATTAGTCAATTTAATTCTATCTGCGTTTGTGGTATCTTCCCACCCTCCATCATATGTAGGTGATACATCTGCTGCTCCTGAACTTGGTAAATAAAATCTTGTTGGCATATATTATCTAATTTTTTCTCCTACGCTTATTCCATCACCAGCGCTAATACCCATATAATTATTAAAACTCTGATCTTCATTAAAAATTTCTATTAAGGTCGTCATCCAGCCTGATGCTGTACCTGATATAGCCACTGTAGTTAGAGGATATGAACCAGTACTCCCTCTTGGACCATTTGTGTCAAATCCAACTACCTCAGCCGATGCACCTACTGTATTTGATTGCATAGTAAATCCAGAAGGTGGAGATTCTATTGTTGTATCTATACTTCTATGTGCTGCAAATCCTACTATCCAAGAAGAGGTTTTACAATTAATAACAGATGCATAACTCACTGTATTACTAGTTCCAGATGTTGATTGTTGCGATCCTACTGGAGTTTTATTTGAAGCCTGTAACCTATATACTGCAACTGCTATTACTGTTGCATTTGTCCAAGTTCCAGAAGTTTCCCCTGTACTAAGTGCTACTTTATATGCTGCCGATACTGAACATGATGTACCATCTGAGGCATTGGTTAGAGTTGTTGCACCACTCATCCCAATAGTAGGGTTTGTAACTGAACCATCACGAAAAGCCCAAATAATAATTAAATCACCTACCTGATGTGCTGGAATTGAAATTGAAGTTGCTTCTGCGGTTGAAAACCCAATTCTTGATATTGTCATTAAAAATACTCCTTTCCTAGAGTACTTTCTGAAGTTGATTTGAAGAAGATTGCCATACCATATTAGTTTTTACTTAATTTTTCCTCTAATTCCTTTATTCTTTTTACAAGTTCTTCATTACTTACTGGCTCTATACCATTTCCATTACATATAGGACAGCCTTTTGAACCTCCGGTAACTATATTAGTGAACCCATACCCTCCACAATAATTACAAATTGCACCTAAATGGCCATCTGAATTTTTTTGTACTGCTCCTAATTCTCCCATATTAGTTTAGACTTTCTATTGTGTAGTTTAATCCAATTAAAGTTGCTGCGGTTGTTGAAGGTGTTACTGTTATTGAAAGAGCTGTATCTGCGGTTAGATCAAGCGCTACTGTTGCTGGCGCAAGAACTCCTGCTACACCCATAGGTGTAACTAATGCTTCTCCTGTTGTTGAAGCAACTGTACCTGCTACACCTGCAAATACTCTAGCAGTTCCTATTCCCATGACAGTTCCTGTTGAACCATTTGATCTAGTCTGAATAATTATATCTAAATCCCACATCGCCGCAGTTTGTGAAGCTACAGTAGTACAAGCGGCAGTTTTACAAATCACTGTTCCTGAAACGCCACCCCATCGAAGTCCGAAAATAAGTGTCGGTGTTGAAGCTGTTGTTGTCCACTGTCCTTGACAACGGATTCTAATTGTACGACCATCCTGCATATAATTAGCAGGGATAGTTACATTAGGAAAAAGAATAGTTTCTACGTTAGCTGAATTAACAGAAGTACCAGAGGCAGTAGCCCAAGATATTAATTCACTCCAGAATTGTCTTGACATATTACTTATTTATAATAAAGACTTATTTTATTTATTGTCAAATTTTAGTAAGTACTTATATATTTATCTGTGTAAGTATTTCCCACACTTGCATATTTATTTACATATTCAGCAGGTGATGGAGAAGCAGAAAGTGAAGAAGAGGGTGAAAGAGAAGGTGAAGGAGATAATGAAGCGGATGGAGAAGGTGTTGGACTAGGTGAAATGCTTGCGGATGGAGATACAGAACTAGAAGTAGAAGCAGAAGGACTGAGCGATTTAGAAGTTGAAGATGATGCGGAAGCGGATGAGCTTTTACTAGCTGAACTAGATGGTGAAAGACTAGCTGAGGGTGATAAAGAGGCACTTGAAGATGCTGAAGGTGAAAGCGATTTAGAAGTTGAAGATGATGCGCTGGCTGATGCGCTTGCGGATGCTGAAGCTGAAGGACTTAATGATTTAGAGGCACTAGCGGAGGGTGAAAGGCTAGCACTAGGAGATAGCGATGCTGATGCACTTGCAGATGGTGAACCCAATACATAAGTAACTGTTAAGGTTGGAGGATTTGCATTTCCATTATTTTGAAATCCAATTAAGTTAGCACCCACTGTTGGAGGAGTATTATTTAAATCTGCACTAGTAATAGCACCCAAATTTGTGTGCGCAGTCTTACTTATCCATCCAAGAGCTGTACCATTTAATGTAATTGTACTGTAAGCCCCATTTGAGGTAGAAGCATAAGTAAAAGAACCTCCATCTGTGAAAGATAAATTATCATAATCTGCACCAACTAATGCTGTATTACTTGCTTGATTTGTTTGTACCAAGTGAACACTTTGAGAATCTTGATTTGAGAAAGAATAGACTGCATCATCCCTATAAAGTTTAAAAGTAGCAGATGAAATTATTGCATTTGAAGTCAAACTAGAAGTATCAATAGGAAAGAAGGATCGTATAATATTATAGGTAGTAGCAACATATACTGCCACTTCAGTGTCGGAAGCACCACCAGATGTTGCACCTCTTACATTAGCCCAAACTGCATCATTCCCAGACTGAACTCTTCCTTCTCCTGTATTTCCAGTAAATGTACCAGTAAGAAACGCATACCTATACATTCTACTTTGTGAAAAAAGAGGTAAAAATATCTCGGCTACTCTATCATGAGTGTAAAATGTTGCTTCTAGAGTAATTCTGTTTCCGTCATCTTTTTTTAAAACATGATAAGAATTAGGAGAAATTTTAACAATGGGATCATTACCTTGGATATTAAGAATTCTTCTACCCTCTTCTGTGTTGATAGCTGATAAAATTTCTTTTTTAAAAAAATTAAATTCTTGCATAAAATATTATGGCTTTGTAAATTCGGCCATCATCTTAGATTAGACTATAGATTTATTTCTAGGCAATTATTGAAGGGTTTTAACGAGGTTTTGAGTATTTCCCCATCCGGGTATTACAGTATCTGATTCTTGCCAATTAATTAATAACTTTTGATTACGGTATTCTTCTTTCTTCCACCTCATACCAGTAGAATTAACACCAAACCGTATATCTATATTAGGAAATTCTGAATTCCATGTTTCCATTTTAAATGTCTTATCCCATTGGACTCTGTTATGGGTAAAAGGCTCAAATCCCATATTACGTGAGAATCCTTCTTTTTCTATCCTTGCTAGTTTCTCACGAAAATGAGCTATTGCAGTATCCCTATATACACAAAGTCCAGACAACTGATTTACGTCATAATGAAGCGCGTGTCCGTCTTCTCTTAAATACCATACGTTTTGATTATAGTAGAAGGTTTCCTTATCTTTAGGTACAAAATCAAAGTGAGCAGGGTGATATAACACATCATGCTCAGTAAAGAAAATAATATCAGCCTTACTGTTTTCAAGCGCTCCTAATATCTGCTTGTGCATAGCATAATAACTTTTTGTAAGTGAAGGAAAACGTACATTCTTAACTCCAAAATCCATTTTCTTAAGTGATGCGGATACAATATCTATTTTCTTATCATCGCTTATTAGTTGCAATCTATCTCTTACAGGCTTTGCAATACGTTCATCAAGAGTATTAGTGGTGTAATAGATCATCCCTTTAGTTATTCCCCAATCAGGAGGGTTAAATTTATCAAGTAGAAATTTAAAAGGTCGTGTTGCCTGAGTCCATCCATCCTTCTGGAACAATTCTCTAGATAATTCGCGATTTGCGTTAACCTTATCTTGAGGGTTAGGATATGGAAAGCCAAAATCCCCACCTTTAGTCCTGAACATGTGAGCGTACCATGTATTTATATTAGAAATTACTCTTCCACCAGATAACCAAGTCTTACAAGCTATCTCAACCCCTTGTTGACCCCATGAATGAAATTCTTCGCTACATATATCTAGTTCAAGGTATTTCTCTTTAGTAAGCATGAAGCATGACCCTTGGATAGATAATGTTTCGCGGAGTTGAGGATCATTAGTTCCATCATTACATAATGCACCCTTTATATTCTCAGGTTGTTTAGCTAGATCACCCCAATATTGAAAATGCATTGTCTTATCAAATCGAAAAGTAAAGGTAAAAGGACTTTTCTTAGGAATCCAGACAACATCTTTAGTTGTTAGCTTGCCACAATCCTCACAAGGTCCTGATTGACCTTGATACCTTCTATGACCATCAGGACACACCCAGTCAAAACAATGTAGGTTGCGCATCCCCGGAATCAAAGTAACATTATCATCTAGCTTTTTATATGCCTCAAGCATCTTCACATCAAAGCCATCATCCAATGCCACGTGTGCATCTATTTTCATTACGTATTTTCCTTTAGCAATTCTAACAGCTTGGTTTGTTGCTCCACGTTGACCTATCGCAACTGGATTATAAATAATCGTTACCCTTGGATCTGCTTTTAGTGGTGGGTTAGGTAAATAGCCATCCAATATAACTATAATCTCAGTATTAGCTTTAATATGTTCAAGCACATCTTGAATAGTTCTTCCTAAAAACTCTTCATTTCGCGCTGGTATCATTACTGTTAAATCAACCATGTTGTATCCTTTCATTATTTTCCAATATATTTATTAGAAAATTAGGTTCATAACCTGCATTAGTTGAAGCTTCTATAATTCCGTTCAAGTCTTTAGGCAAGCACTTACCATCAAAGCCTCTTCTATTCTTATATACAGCAGTAAACATTTTCCCCTGTCTTTCATCTAATACAAACCCTTCTCGAACATCATGATAAGAAACGCCAAATACTTTTGCTATATTATAGAATTCATTACATAAAGTAACTTTTGCAGCAATCGCGCAGTTCTCCATATACTTTATAAGCTCAGAAGTAGTTTCATCTACCTGATAGTAAGTTTTTGTTGCTCCTAGAATCGGCAAGAAGGCCTCTATAATTTCTTCGCGGTCTATTCTATCCCCTCCAATTATCATAAATGAGTGATGCTTAGGCTCAGTCGGGTGAGGATATAACCAGAAGGGTATGTAGTACCCACCTTCCCCTACATATTCAGGACTATGGCAGATCCTTTTTCCAGTTTCTGCTTTTAGTCTTTTAGTAGTTCCGGGCGGTATAGTAGATTTAATTAGTATTAGTGGAGTCTCTAGCCATTTTACAGCCTCTTCAACTAATGAAGTATCAACCGATCCATCTTCTTTCATAGCAGTGGGTAAACATATAATAGCCAGATCACACTTATTAACTTCTTCTTTTGTGCCTACATGACGAGAATATAGGACCGCATCAGGAAACAATGTAGCGTAAGCCTTGCCAACATATCCAGTACCACCAATAATTGCTATTTTCATACAAAATATTTTCTCATGTCTTGCCAGTTAGTAAATCTTAATGCTCTATCATCAATATATACATGCGCTGGTTCTTTTAAATTAGTTACTTTCAGGTCAGGAAAGCCATGTATAGCTAAAAATTCTTTTACTTTGTCTGGTTGTTCATTTGAAGTAAATACCCATACTTTTATTCCTTGCTTAATAAATAGATTTATTGAATCTAGCGCACCTTCCATAGGTTTTGCATCAACCCAATTTCTATTAGTAGGAATTCCTTCTCTTTTACATATAACCCCATCAAAATCTATAGCTATTTTCATTCTAGTACCCTCCTCAATCCTTCTTCAAGGCTTATCTTAGGTTTCCATCCCAATAAATCTTCAGCTTTACTAATATCTGCTAGTGTTTGATTTGGTTCAAATTGTGCTGGATGCTTTATATTTATTGGCTTTTTGTTAGCTAGCTCACACACTAGGCTCAAAAGTTCTTTTATTGAAGTATTAGTACCTGAACCACAATTAAATGCTTTTCCATAAATCTTAGAAGTTGCCATTAGCATTAGTTGATCAACAATATCATCTATATATATAAAGTCTCTTCGTTGCTCGCCTGTTCCGAATGTTTCAATCGGCTGGTTAGTCTTTACAGCATTTACAAATGTTGCTACTGCACTTGTATAAATACCGCTTGTAGGCATACGCTTACCATAAGCATTGAAAGGCCTGCAAGCGTTCCACTGTAGACCGTATAGCTTAGAGAATAGCTCACAATATTGTTCACCAACTAGTTTAGAAAGAGCATATGAATTCATAGGATGAGGTGATACATATTCTGGTGTAGGGTACTTGTCTACTTCACCATATAAATTAGAGCTAGACATAAATACGATTCTTTTAACTCCGTTATTTTTACAATGCTCAAGTATCTTAACTGTACCCAATACATTAGCCTCAGTAGTTTCAAGTGGGTATTTAATAGACCATTGAGGCCTAGTCAAGGCGGCTAGATGAAAAACTATATTAATATCTTTAAATAGATCTGCTATATTACCTAAAACACTTTCATGATACATTTTGAGGTTAGGATGGTCTTTCTGTATATTTCCGAATTTAATTGACCTATCTACACCAATAACCTCATGCCCTTCAGCAAGTAATCTGTCTGTTAAATGACTTCCTATGAAGCCTGAAAAGCCTGTTACTAAAATTTTCATAGTTTTGATGCTACCTCATGCGCTAACCTTAAATGTTCATTTTCTAATATTCCATAATTTCTTATGACTCTTGAAGCAAAAGTAGGGAATCTATGAAATCCCATTCCTATCTTAATAAATGCCATTTTCTCAGCCTCTTTAATGTTAGGTGAAGTACCACTACAAGAAATGGTTATAAGTAGGTCCTCGGAAGTTCCGTACACCTCTAATTGTTTGCTATATATCTTGTCATATCCATAATCATTAGCTAGCATTGTAATAATTGAAGTGTTTGCACTTAGAGCTATTGCCTTATACCCCTTCTTTACTAAATCAGTTGCAAAATGCTCAGCAGTTGAAGCACTACCGCCATTCCCACATATCCATATAAATCTAGCTTTTTTAATCGATTCTATTAATTGTTTATTCATAACTGTTAAAAATAACTCTACTCCCATAGTATGTGCCTTTGAAGGGTAATTCTTTAAGCGCTAGCGCTTGTCTTACCGCTTGTTGCTTATCATGAGGAACTACTAATAATAAAAAGCCTCCACCACCAGCACCAACTACTTTTCCTCCCAATGCTCCTGCTTTTTTAGCGCGTTTATACATATAATCAATCTTAGTATTCGTTACCTTTTTATTAAGTTGTTTTTTTAACTGCCAGTATTCGTCAAGAAGAGTTGCAAATCCATATATATCATAATGCGCCATTGTTCTAACACCCATAGCAACTAATTTTTTATTCTTATCAAGAATTCTTTTATTTAACTTCATTTTGGAAAGTATTTTGTCAGCCTTTCTAGTCTTGCCAGTAAAAAATAACATCAGTGTATCTTTAAACATATCTCTAAAATGATCTGATAATTTCATAAATTCTAATTGATCTTTGAATTTAAACATTCTACAGCCACCAAATGCGACAGCTAATTGGTCCTGAATTCCTATTGGTTTTTTCAAAATATTAATTTCTATATTGCAAGCCTCCCATGCTAATTGTCCTTTTTGAACAGTTTCACCTCTATAAGCGTGCAAGGCGTTTAGCAAACCAACAGCAACAGCGCTAGATGACCCCATACCTGTGCCTTGGCTTGGTATATCAGACAAAAACGTTATCTCAACACCCTTTTCTACCTTTAAATACTTCAAACATTCGCGCACTATATCGTGTTTTATGTCCTCGATTTTCTTCACTTTTTCCTTAATAGAATAATTAATATAAATATCATCATCAAATCTTTCTTTTATGATGCAATAAATGTATTTATCTATAGTTGTAGTTAAAACTGCACCTCCATGCTTATAAAAGTATTTAGGAAAATCTGTATTACCTCCTAATAAACTAATTCGTAATGGTGTTTTTGTAATAATCATAATCTTTTTCTTATATCTGATGAATGAATCGGTAGAGAATCTAAATACATAATCGGTACTGCAAACTCTTCAGTTATAATTTTATCTCCTCTATCTGCGTAATCAGCACCTAAAAATCTTTTATTTACATTAAAATATTTAAGCATTAGTAATATATCTTCTTCTTTCTTATAGACAACAACCTTATCAACAAATTTACAACCTTCAAGTTTTATTTGTCTTTCCAATATTGATTCAACAGGAGAATTTTTATCTGGTCTTTCATATTCTGGATCAATATGAAGTCCTACAATTAAAAAATCGCAGTTTAATTTAGCCTGCTTTAGCATATAAATATGCCCTGCATGCAACAAATCAAAAGCTCCACAAACAAAACCTATAGTCATAATGTTTTATATAATTTAGATACTGTATCTATATGGTATTTCTCAGAAAAATCTATTAATTTCTTAGAATATTCATTGTAAGCCCATAAATTTACAGTAAGATAATCTAATTTCTCTAAAAACTGTTCTAAAGTCTTTACTGGAAAGTAATAACCGGGTAATTCCTTACTAAAAGTTTCCTCATCCAATGCAATAGAAGGTATTCCAAAAGAGGCGGCGTTTATTAGCTTCAATGGGTTAGATAATCTCTTTTTCCATGGTCTCCATACTATTTGAACGTCTATTGATTTATAGAAATCAACTATATCCTCTCTACTAAAGAACTTAGAAAAGGTTTTAAGTTCAATTCCACGCTTTTCAAGCTCTGTTTTTAGTGATGGTGGAAGATATTCAAATGATGATTCTGTACCTATAGCTCCAACCGTCTTAATTTTTGTAGTCTCTTTTCTTATTCGCTCAAAATTGCAGTGGTGTTGAGGTATTAATACTACTTTATTAGGAACAGATCCACTCATAATATCGTAATCAGCTTGTGAACAAACAATAACTCCAACTTCAGGATGCTTTAATAGTAACTGTCCTAGATTATGTCCATCAATTATATCTAAATACGCTCGTTTACCTTCAAAATTAAAATCATTACCATTTCTAACCATTGGCTTTATATAAATACACACATCATTCTCATAACCGCTTTCAGGATTAAGCTTTGCTCCTATGCGTTCAGCAATTTGATCTGCTCTAATGGTTGAAGATACCCTTTGTAGGTGTCCATGACCTCTATAGGACTTCTCCTTTGATTCAAAAGCGCTATAAGGATTAGTATTCAAGAAAGCTCGTTTTGCAAATATACTTATATTCATGGCTTATAAAACATCCAACAAGGAACAAATGATCCTTTTTCTAAAATATATAGTGTTTCAATGTTATTTTTCTCAACATATTCATTCACAGCTTCAATTACTCCATATTTTCTACCATCATCCTTCTTATAATCATGACCACATATAATTCCACCGGGTTTAACAATCTTGGACCACTCTTCAATATCTTCTTTTACATATTCATATTCGTGATTCCCATCTATAAATACGAAGTCAATACTTCCTAGTTTAAAATCCTGTACTGCATCCATTGAGGTTTTTCGAATAACTAGGCAATTATCATAGGGTTCAAGAGTTTGCCTAGCATATTCAAATATTTTATCTACCTCTTCCTGACTCTTTACCTCATCACCCTCTGTATAGGCAAGCCATGGATCAATAGTAAATAATGTAAGTTCAGGATACCGTTCACAGATATTTTTGGCATAACCACCATGGTCTGTACCCACTTCAACGCCAGCCTTATATTTAAGTTCTTTAAACTTATCTATTAAGCCAACTCTTCTACTAATATTTAACTTAACTACATTCATTTTGGCATTACATAGAACCAAGATCTATATTTATCGCGTCTTAATCCATCTGACACATACATAACTGCAAAGACAGGTATCATGCGATAACATCGTGCATAGGCTATTAAGGCTCTTTTAACATGATTAAATTTCTTATATGAATAGAAAGCGTAATCATGACCAGATATAATACCGCCCGGCTTTACCTTCTTCATCCAGTAATGTAAATCCATTGTAAAGTTAAGAAAATCGTGATTTGCATCTATATAAACAAAGTCTAATGATTTATCCTCAAAATCATTCAATGCATCCATTGAAGTCTTTCTAATTAGCTTTGCATTATATGGCGCAAGTCTTTCCTTCGTTTCCTCATAGCGAGCATTGAAGTATTTTCTATCCTCAACAACGCCAGAAGCGCCCTCTTCGTATGCATCAGGTGTCCATGGATCAACACAAAACAACTCTAAATCAGGATTGTCCTTACATAATACTTCAGCGTATAATCCTTGGTCCGTACCAACCTCAACTCCCTTATTTAATTTAAGTTCTGCAAATAGCTTTGAAAGATCAGCACTTCCATTCATTCCTTCAACATCAATAAGATATTGTCTACCAACATTAATTTTATATTTATCTACTACGTATTTGAAAGCATCCATTTTTCGTAAACCTCCTTCCAGTCATCCGACCATGTAGGCATCGGATTAAATTTATCTACAAACCATTCAAAATTATGTTTTAAATGGTCTTCTTTATTAAGTAGCCAGTGTTTGGCTGTTTCATTATATGTTTTTTCAGTTGCTTTTCTATCTTCAGGATAACCTCTATCTCTTGAGTCTTGGTGTAGATGTGCATACCATGTCTTTTTATTTACCATAAGCTTGCCACCCATCAACCAATTCTTAAGACCTAACCAAATAGGCTCTTGTGCATGTCCATCCCAATCTGTCTCTGGAAAACCGCCAAGTGTATCAAAGTAGTACTTTTTATCTACAAACCAACCCGATCCATGCATTTGAGGAGTTTCATCCCACTCAGGATGCGATTCTAGGCGTTCTTTTGTTCTTTCCGGCCAATGACCGCCTGCTTTAAATCTAAGACCACGCTTATCTGTGAAAGGACAACACAAATAGAAGTAATCATAGAATTCTTCCTGTCCGTCTCTTTGTTGTATGCTCCAATCTTGTTTTATGATCTTAAACCTTGGAGTTACAACCCAATCATCCTGCATACCATTCTGAAGTATCTCATCAAACCCTTTACCAAAAGCACAATGAGCATCGGACTTATATATATATTTCCCTTTAGACATTGAAGCGAGTTTATTTATCATAGGCTTAAGACCTATATTTTCAAGTTCATGATAAACAGTTAAATTCGGTAGATCATATTTAATCGGATATTCTGTCTTTCCATTAAGTCCAACAATAACTTCAAAATCCCCTGTAGCATTTTCATACAAATTATCTAAAGTACGAGTTAAATACTTTTCATTTCTAGCTGGTATTATTATGCTTACTTTCGACATATTATTAATCTATCATCATATCTTTTGCTCAATTCTTTAACCTCTATGAAGTATCTTGTAGCTAATATTCCAATAATATCAGTATCTGCTACATCTTCAATAATATAAGTAGCACCCTTCTTAAGGTATGGAAATAAAGCCTGAAATGTAAATATCTGATCTATTGGATTGTGTGAACCGTCATCTATAACAATATCAAGTGATGAAAACATAACTCTTGCTATATCCATCCTTATTAAATCTTTTATATTTGATTGATCGCCTTGAATAATTGATATACGCTCTTCATTCTCTAAATTCTTTACCCTATCTTTATCTATTTCTAACCCAAAAATATGTGCTTCAGGAAAATATTCGCTAAACATCTTAACGCCTGCACCTTCTGCTGGACCAATTTCTAAAACAAAGTTAATTTCATCCCTTCTATCTTTAAACATTTCATGATATACAGGGGTATAGTGGTGTTTACCCCATTTATCAGTACCGTATTTAATAGCGAGTTGTGTTAGTTCGTCCATCCCATCTCCTTTACTTGTTTTTTCCAATCTTCAGGCCAAGAAGGCATATTTGGAAATTGTAAATCAATAAACCATGCAAATGGATGCATCATGTGAGGCTCTCTATCATTCAACCAATGCTCTGCACTCCAATTAGAAGCTTCAGTAGTACCACCCGGAAATTTATAGAATCTACCATACTTATTACCTTTATGAAGATGAGCGTACCAAGTAAGCTTATTTACCATGACCTTACCGCCTCCAAGCCATGTCTTAAATCCTAGTTCTTGTGATTCTTGTGCAAACTGACCATATCCATCCATTTTCATGCCACCAAGCGTATTCTGATAGTGGTTCTTTGTCATGAAATAACAAGATCCTTGCATTGAAGGTGTTTCATCGATCATTATATCTTTTCTTTCCTCGCGCCTCTCTCGCCATGGTACACCATGCATACCATCATCATGACTCTTTCCCTTTCGCGGAAAATCTATATACATGTAGTCAATCGGGTATTTGTCATTATTCTGTTCCTCTATCTTCCACTCTTCAGCGTTTAAAGCATATCTTCTAGGTATTTGAATCCAATTATCTTCTTTATGGTTATCTATTAATATTCTTCCGTAATTATCCCCTACAGCACAATGATCGTCTATTTTCATTATGTATTTACCTTTAGCCATAGCAACGCAACTATTCACACCTACACGAAGTCCTACAGGAGCTGGCGGATGGATATAATGAACTCGCGAATCTTCTATAAGAGGGTCGGGCCACTTTTCATCTACATTTACAATAACTTCTACCTCACAACCTGCCTTATCTAAACAATCTTGAATAGTTTTTGAGACAAATGGAGAATTCCTGTTAGGTATTACTACCGATAGTTCAATCATATTAATTTTCTTCTTTTAAAACAGCCCAATCTTGTCCTTCCATATCACCATCAGATACTGACCATGTATGAATAGATCCTTTTGTAAATATAGATAGCCATCCATTATTCATAAATCCATAGTCATCATTTCCCCATGATATTCTAGCAACCTTTTTACCTAGTATTATTTCCTTTATTGCATCTGGAAAGTCCATTGTGTGAGCTTTAGGTTGTTCTTTTGGAGTAGGAGTAAGGAGTTCACCTTCAACGATATTATCCATTTTCATCACCTCTTTCTGATTGTGAAGCACTAACATTTACTTTGTAGAGGTTCTTGAGGTAGTCTCTTAATGCATAACGGACATGATCGCTTAGAGTTCCGGGCATTCCTTTTAACTGTATGAACTGAGCATCTTCTATATAGAGGTTAATTCTTACCATGAGTAAATTTTACTCAATGAGTTTAGTTCAAGTCAAGGGGTTAAAATTCTGAGTAAACAATCGTCAAATCTGGAGTAGTACCGCCACCAACTACTATATATATTCCATCGTAGCAAGGTATTCCATATTCAACATTACCCAGTGTGTTTACTGTATCCAGCGTACCCTTTCTTCTTTGAGCATTTGCACCAATAGCTTCTGTACTATCATAAATTACAGCAGTACCACCTGAACCAGCTTTTGTGTTAACTACAATTCTTTGTAATACAAATCTTCCGGGTATTGATACCGTTCCGTTTGCATTTACATTTAAAACTTTATTCCCTACAGGATTCATAGATTATGGAAATGATATTGATGCACTTGGACTTGCTGATGCTGAAGGTGATAACGATGCTGAAGGACTGTAGGAAGCACTAGCAGAACCTGAACCAGATGAACTAGGCGATTGACTTCCGCTAGGTGATGCAGATGCTGAACTTGATTTAGAACCAGATGAGCTAGGACTTTGTGAAGCGCTAGGACTCGATGAAGGTGAAGTTGATGCGGATGGAGAAAGTGATTTAGATGCACTGAAGCTTCCAGATGCACTAGGCGATGTTGAACCAGATGGTGATGCGCTTGCAGAACTTGAAGCACTGGCGGATCTTGATGGTGATGCGCTTGCAGAACTTGATGGTGATGCACTCTTTGAACCTGAACTAGAAGCTGAAGCTGAGGCAGATTTACTTGGTGAACCAGATGGTGAACCAGATGGACTTTGTGATGCACTTACAGATGGTGATACTGAAGGCGATTGAGATTTAGAAGCAGATGCGCTAGGTGATAATGATGGTGAAGGAGATACAGATGGAGAATCAGATGCGGCAACTGCACCTGGTAATGCCCATATTGCATTAGTAGATGAACCAACATTTATATAAGCATTACGTCCAAAACCTTTAGATAGATCATAAAATACTGCACCAGCTTTAAATCCACTATCACCAGTAGGTAAAGTATTACCTTCAGCTTCTAATATTAAGTCTGTACTTTTATATCCTTCACTTTGTGGACCTTGAATAATTTGGGTATCCCATCTAATTACTCTATTTGTAGAATAAGGAGAAAGAGCAGTTAAAAAACTAGCTTCTACACTTGTTCTTGTAGCACTAGTTTTAGCCTCGATCCTTGCGAGTTCATCCCTTGTTTCTCTTGGTAGATCCTGTCGTTTTTTAAATATTCCCATACTTCTGTTTTAGTTTTTCTAACTCTGCTTGATCTTTGATGTTTAAATCAGCAGGATGTTGCATACTAAAATAATGCAATCTTTCTCTTTCCTGTTGTTCTGTTCTTCTTTTACGTTTTGCCATATTCCCTAATAAAAAAGACCTATCGTTTTTATATTGCCTAAAAGTTTTTTTCTAACTTTAGGCTTTAAAAACTTTAGGCCTGTAATTTATCTACTCTCTTTAGAATGTCGCAAACAGTTCAACTGCTTGATGACGCATTATGTCTTTAACTTTTCCACCGTATACGAATAGATCTTTATAAGCAGTTCCAAAGTCTCCGATCAAATCCTCTTCCATCCTTGCATCTAATACCTTCTCTGCAAATGTAAGCCAATTCTTGTGTCCTCCAATACAATGGTATCCAGAAGTATTATCTCCTGTTAGTCTATTACTCTTAAATAGTTTGAATGATTGAAGTTCACCCATGTATCCTTTTTTAACTAGGTCCTGATATGCTTCATCTACATGAAGAGCAACACCTGTTCCTTGAGTTAATACTGTGAAGAATTCAGGTGGTACAACCAAGAATCTATCTTCATCTGGTACAGATGAATATCCATTCTTTTCTGCTAGATCTAGTTTCTGTCTCAAAGCAGCGACTTTAGCTAGAATATTAGCTGAAGTGATTGTTATTTTTGTTGCGGCTTCAACTGTAAATGTAGCAAGTGCGGCGATTGCTCCACCTGTATATGCTGAAGTAGTATCATCCAAGTCATCTTCTATTACTATAGAAGTCGTAGAAGAGAATGATTTAACTCTGTACCAAGTAGTATGACCAGAAGCTTTAAATCCTTTTCCAACCATTGCTGAAGTAAATGTCGTTCCAGCTCCTGTTACAACTCCTGTTACAGCATCAACGGTAACAGTTCCTGTAGTTTCGTCTGTTCCTACCCTATTTCCTGCACCAACATCTGCATAAAGTCCAAGAGCATATGTATCCATATTCTTAGATCTTTCGTTTGCTACCTGAGTAACTATATAAGGATGTGGATTCTTAATATATGAAAGCCACTTTGCGAGGGTCTTTTCTTTCCAGTAGAAAGATTTATATTGGTCAATAGTTAGTTGACCATTATTTTCTGAAAGAGAATCAGCGCTTAGAGCTGTATCTGCGTATGTTTTTTCTGAAAGTTTAGAGAAGTCGAGTATATTTAGTTTAGATCCGATTGAATTAATTTCACCTTCGTAGTTTCTATTTACTATGGAGTCTAGGAGATTTCGGTCATACATGAATTCCATGACCTTGCTTGAAAATCCTTCTGCTATTTTTGTTCCGTATGCTGACATATTTGGTAAAAGTATCTTATTAGATTTCTTTTACCGTTCTCTTGTGGAGGTTTGGAAGTTATCTATCTACTACTATAATTAGAAAGTTTATTCAGTGTCAAGAGGTATTTTAAGAGCAGTTTGAACTTAGAGGTCGGATTCTATTAATCCAGCATTTAATTTTTCACGCCAAGAACTATAATTTGTTTCTCTTAATTTCCTTCCTTCTTCCAATGTAAGTTTATTAGATTTTACTTTTAGTCTTTCATTTGGTCCACCGCTACCTCTTTCAAACATCTTGCCTTTATTAGGTTTTATCTTTCCTTGGCTATCATGTAAAAATGCGGAAACTAATAAATTGAAGGGTACGCTATTATTAGCCTTGTCTTTTGCATAATCCTTAAACTCTTCATCTTTACCTTCTAATTCAGGATATTTTATAAGCGTTTCTGGATCTGTTATATAAGAATCTACCGTATCGTTCCATTTCTCTATTTTTGTAGCCTGTTCTTTTGCTTCAGAAATTACTTTTCTCCAATTTCTACTAATTACAGTCTCTTTTGCCAATACCTTTTCGGTATCACTCATTACATACCATTCTGGAAATTCTTTCTCTAATTCCTCTTCAGTAGGTTCAGGCATTTCATCAGCATCTACCAATGCTTTATTAATTACCCTATTTTTAGCGTATATCTTTTGGTTCTCGCGAGCGCTTGCAGATAGTTTTTTGTCTTTCTCTTCTACTTCCTTTCGAAGTCTTTCCTTTTCTTCTTCAGAAGGTTCGGCTTGCTCTTCCTCTTCAACAACCTCTTCTTCACCCTCACCCTGCTCTTCCTCTTCTTGATCATCTGATTCTCCGTCATCGGATGGTTCATCAGAAATTACTTCCTCTTCTTCGTCTTGTGGAATTATATCTTCTTCAGATAGCTCTTCAGCTTCTTTAATCTTTTCTTGGAGTTCTTCTTTAGTTGGTTGCTTGTGGTTTGCCATGTTTTTTTACCGTCTCCTTATCGGAGGTTTGGTTTTTCACTTTCAATACATCTTCATATTCTTCTTTTTGTGCTGGTTTTAAATAACTTACTCTTGCTCGTAGGAAAGCGCATTCTTCTTCTGTTAGTTCTGCTGGATTTTTCTTGAGGATTTCTTCTAGGTAAGCTTGTGCTTCTGGATTCATAAGTTAATATTAGACTAAAAATTTATTTCTTGTCAAGTTTTCTACTTAATAAGCCCTGTAACAGCATTTTCGAGCTGTTCTTTTGCGCGTTCAGGTGATAATAAGAAAGATAATAGCAATATATAGTTTTGAAGCCTTGCCTTGAGGTATATTTGTTTTCTATTTTCGAACTTAAATATAAATATTCGTATGAATTCAGGCTCGCTAATTAAATCTTTAGATACAGCATCACGCATACCTTCAATATAAACCTTTAATTTTTCAATAGTTAACTGAGATTTCTGGACCTCTTCAAGCATCTGGTAATAAGATTCCTTCTCTAATGCATTTAGATCCTCTATCTTAATATTATATTTACCCTCTATTTGTTCAGTTATATTCATTGTGTAGGTAATGGCGCTATAGGTTGAGGAGGCTGTGGATTGCCACCTGCACCGCCTTGAGCCATTTGATCAGGAGGCATAACTCCATTTTGCATCATTGTCATTTTATTCTTTTCAAATTGCATTATCTCATTTATTTCATCTGGTCTCAAGTCTGCAAGCTCAAGAGTCTTTCTTTGAACTACTTCTAATAGTTTAGGATTGCCGGGCATTAGATTCAAAGCGGCGATACCTTGATTGATTGAGTTAGTATCTTTAGACTTCTTTTCATCCTGAGACCAGACTTTTACCCTATAGCCTGCCTTTGTCATCCAATCACTAGGAGAAATTGTTTTAGCATATATATCTGAAGTATTTTTACCTTCTTTATATATATCAACTGGATCTAATTTATCATGCGCCGCCTCAATGAGCTTCAAATACTTCATAGCTCTTTGCTCCCATACTCTTGTATAGAACTTAGACATTGTTTGAATACGTGCTGTAGCTTGTCCTTCAACTATTTGAGTAGTTCCAAGTGGTGTTCCTGCTGGCGGATTTACTCCTTGCTGGCCGGGTGTAGCACCCGAAGCCTTTTCAGTCATTTCAACTATGTAATTCATTTCATCTAATGATTCTGAAAGATCAGGAATATCTACTTTCTGTATAAAGTCTGAAGGTTTTCCGGGTATTGGATACCAACCCCATGGTACAGGATTGAAGGTTGAAGGACTAAATCCATTATCTTTAAGTGAAGAATCATAATAATGCATACCAAAATTCCTGAGTGTGCGATTTTCAATAAGCTGTGAATAAAATGCATTTAACACTTTATTGTTAGGTCTAACTATATCTGCAATACCATCGGTCCAGAAGTCCTGTTTATCAATATCATCACCCCAAGTATTGTAATTATAATGATCTCTCCAAAAATGATCCTTAGTTGTACCAATTATTTCTTCTTGAGGCTTTTTCTGAAGTATAGTTAAGTTTTCAGCTTCTACATAGTGGAATATCTCTTCATTTTTAGATTCATGAGTTGAACCATCTGCAAAATCAACCCATTTCTCGCCTTTATCTCTAAATACTCTATGCATTGTAAGCTCAACATATGTTTCACCTAAAACTGGGTCTTCTATATCACTTACACCCAAGTTAGCCATTTTCTGATTCTTCTTTTGTAGTGAATTTTGATTATCTTGAGCCTTTATAATACCCATTTCAGATGCAAAATAGAGTTCTAGCTTCTCTACTTCTTTTTGATCATAGTCAGGATTTTTCTTAAGACTTGAAAGAGGTACAAATATATGGGTATGAATTAAATATCTGGCTGAATCAATATCGTATGGATTCATGAATCGATCAACTAACATATCTTCTGGATCTTCTACATCGAATACAATATGACCATCTACTACCTGCCAAGAGTCAAATGACCTACCAAAGAAGAAGTCTTGCTTCTTATCTACTATATCCTGAATTTCTGCGTTATTTCGCTCAAGAGTACACTTCCAATGTTCGTTCTGCATTACTTCAGCCTCTTTATCATTATCTAGGTTCTCAAATACAATAACTGGCATATCATCAATATCCTTAAGAAGAGTTCTTAGAGTTGTCTTCATTAGTGGAATATTGACTTGTTGCCTTTGTGTCAACCTATTGATTGTTACCTTATCTCTATATAATTCGTAGTTCTCGCGCCAATCATCCTCTCGCCTTTCTCGATAATTAAACCCTGTCTCCTTATTATTGACAAGCATTTGAACTTCAAGATTTTCTCCAAAAACATCTGTAATTTCAGCCATATATATAGAATAGTGATAAAATTTATTTTAACGCAAGTATTAGCCAATACCTTCAATTAATTGGTTAACTCCTCCAAAATCATTATCTTGTGCAATAGGCTTTAGAGGTCTAAAAGAATCAAGCCCATATCTTACTGCATCCATAGGATTTGACCATTCGTGAATAGTATCGTCCGGATCATTTATAACAACTCCATTTTTATCTACTGTAAATAAATAATTTCGATATGCCTTCAAAGTCTTCACACTTCGTTTAGTAATACCTATTTTAAGCTCTTGAACCCATTGTATGCCTTGGTATACGCTTCCTTGACCCTTTTTAGCTCCAACAATATTAATTCCATAATTATGTATTTCGTCTATTGATTTAGGCTCTGCGCTATCTGCAACTACCATAGCTCTATCTCTTCCAGCTAAAATATCGGCAATAGCTTTATTAGAAAGACCTTTTAAGTAACATACTTCATCTAAAATATACATATCGTTCCAGTAGTATATAGCTATAATTACTGTCGGATCGTTTGTATAACCAAAATCAAGTCCATAACGTACAAGCCTAGCCTCTTCTGGTACTTCATCAAGTTCCAGCCAATCCTTATATATCCTTCCTTCAAGTACTCCAAGCTGTCCAAGACCATATACTTGCCACCATGCTTTATTATCTTTATGTGATTCAATTTCTTTTACTGTCGTTTCATCAAGCGCTTCATTGTCTTTATAGGTCAAGGTAATAAAATCTACATCATCACGAACTCCTAATATAAATTGGTAAAACCAGAACTCACTTGTCGGATTCCAGTCAAGCCAAACAACTTCACGAGTACGAACCATTAGCTGATCCATAATATTGTAGGGAATATTATTTACTTCATTACCAAATAGAACATCACGCCTAGATCCATGAGCTTTTGAATAAGTATCAAATGTAGAGAATTCAAGATTATTACTTGCTTCAAATGTATATACGTGCTTCGTATCGTGCCATAAATGATCTTTCCAATAACCTCGGTCCTTCATTATATTTTTAAAATCAGTAATAGCACCTTTAAGCAAGTGAGGATATGATTCAGAAGTTACAGTTACAAGCTTATTTTTATTAGTTGGGGATTGACAGTAATCTATACACCAAATTAAAATTGATATAGTTTTGGAGGCGGCAGTACCACCTGCAACTGCTCTTATACGCTTAGTGAGTTCAAAAATTTTACGTGTTGCAGTAGTATCCTTAATATTATTTGGATTTTGATTCTGTGGATTTTGATCCATATATAGGGGTAGGAAGAGGATCACCGCCAGAAGTTACATCACTTTTTTCTATTGGTGATACACCAAGCATCTTTAATTTTGATTCCCACATTCTCCAATCATCTTTGCCAGCTTTTTCGAATCCTTCCATAGCAACTTCAATTCCATCTCTAATTGCTTTTTGTGCCATCGGGTGTTGTTTCCATGCAGTTATTGTATCTTTGCTAATTCCAAGAGCTGATGCAATTTGTACCCAATGAGCAGTTGTATTACCTTTTATTAAATTAACAAAAGCTTCAAATTCTTCTTTTTTGTATGGTTTTTCGGGTATTTTATCTTCTTTAGGAGTACTCATATTTTACCGTTCCCTTTAGGAGTTTGGTTTATATTCAATATAGACTAGAAATTTATCTATTGTCAAATTGTCTTCAGTTGAACATAGCTAGATTTATTACTTATAGTAACAGCGCGCCTAATATATCCTTTATGTAATAAAATCTTAATTGAGTAAATTGTCGTAGGCCTCTCTATACCTTGCTTTCTCATATCTTCTATTATCTCTTTTAGTGGAATAGGAGTTTTCTTCTCATGTACCCAATATGTTACAAACCTCATTATCCTAGTTTGAGGATCATTAACTTCAGATATGTTAACGTATATCGTCTTAGCCATTTGACTTATCTTTAATTTTTTTAGTTAACATGGAGTTTTCCTTCTTTATCTCTGCATCTGTTAAAACAGCAATTACTCGGACCACGTTATTTCTATCACTCATCCTTTCAATGATAATATTTTCTGGTATAAATCCGAATTGTTTTAATAAATTAATTCCTTGATAGTTTTTGTTTTTCTCTTTCTTCAATTTAAAATAAGGAGAAGCTTTTACTCTTAAGCCTTGATCTTTAGAAGTACTCATATTTTACTTATTATACACCATACACTATACCACTTTTTATTTTAATATGCCTTAAATCGCATCCTAGAAGGGCAGTTTTGAGCGTAAATCAATTATTTTACCCTTTTTAACAGTTCAGACACTTCTTCCAGTGTCATTCCTTTAAGTTTTAGTAAAGTAAGTTTTATGATTTCTTTTACTTGTCCAATGTTCTGACTTACTTTCTTTCCTTCGCTCAATGTTATCTCTTTTGCAAAATTATTTAGATTTGTCATATATATCACCACCTTTCATCTTCTCCATCCCTTCCAATAAATCCAAATATTAAAAAATGGTGTTCTAATATGCTTCATCTTGTGAATTACAGTTAGAAACTCAATCATTTTTTTATCTAGTTGTGTTTGTTTCTTTTTCATATTTCAGCGACTAGTGGGCTTCTCCTTAATTTCAATAGTTATTTTTTTAAGAGTTCCATAATCTCCATCATCATTCCAAGTAAATCCCATTTTTTTCATATCTAAATACAAATCAGGAGTTGATAACTCTCTTGCCATAAGTGCCATTCTTAAAAATTGCTCAAAGTCTTTTAAAAACCCATCAACATTACCAGCGTCTACCGCTTTCATAATATCTTCAACTGTTTTTATTTTGTAACTTTTCATCATTTCCCCTCTCCTTCAGTGGGTATACTTTCTACCAATGCTGTATACAATCCATACCTTTTACATTTTTGATTTACACAAAACATCATAGCTCCTGGATTTTCAAATAACCTATCTCCACATCCTAAGCATTTTGAACATTCTGATTCTTCCATCATTTTTCCAATTTTGTTAAAACCTTCATAACTTTTTCAAAGAAGTAAAATTGAGCAAGTTGTTCTTTTTCTTTACCTTCCAGAACTATTTGACCTACTTCCTTCTTTATCTCCCCCACAATCTCTTCCCTCTGTTGGTTGAGGGCATTGGTTATTTCTTCTTTAAAAAACTCTTGCATTATTCTAAAATCCCAAATTGATATTCTTGCTTCATCTTCCCACCAGTCATCATCACGAGCTTTAACCCATTCTAAAAATCTTTTCTCTTGCTCTATTCTTATTACCTCCCCATTCTCTACTTTAGATTTTTTCATAATTGATTTGCTTCCTTGATATACCTATTTCTAATTGTTAAACCATGAGCTAGTGATTGATAAAGTTTTGTATCAGCTTTGTTTGAGTGTAGTTTCTTGGCTTTTTTGACTACTTGGTATCTATCGTGCCAACCATTAGGCTTGAGTCCATTAACAACAATTCCATAGGGTGTTCCAATCGTTTCTCTCAATGCTAATTTTTCAAGTTCAGAAGGTACATAAAAGTAAAATTCATTTGGTATAAGCACTGTTGGCTCACCAAAAAGCTCAATCATTCTTTGAGAGTATCTGCCTAGTTCTGTTTTATTTATCTTCCTACCAGTATAATTAGCGTGTTTTTCCCATTTTACCCAATCTTTAGAATATTGAGTAGGCTGTTCAGCTTTTAATAACTTAGTTTCTCTCAACAAATCTGACTTACTTATTTTAATTTCAAATTCAACTGTATATTCACTTCGTCTGACTGCAAAGATGTCCATGAATTGATGTTCGTCAATTATAACTGGATAACTAAGTTTCCAAAAAAGGTGGTTCATTAAATCTCTTTTTAAGTCTGTACTTGTCATTTTCTCTACCGTTTTATCCTGTGAGGGCTTACACTCATGAAATGTACCTGTGCCTATCAATTCAAATTCCTCACCACACCCTGTGCATCTTCCTGTTACTTTTTCTTTCCCCTGTGAGGGCTTTATAGTGTTTGATTTATTCATTTACAAATAGAATATAATTTATTATTCCGTCAAGTTCTTTATCTGTGGCTACCGCAACATAATCACAAATTACATCACGCTTTTCACCTTTAGCGGCTTTCTTTTCTAGGTGTTGTCTTCCATACTTATCCTCTCCACTTTCTGTGTTGGCTCAAGTTCTTCAGCAGTAAAGGTCTCTCTTACTTCTTTAGCATCTCTTAAAAACTTCTCTCTATCAAATTTTGTTGGCTTTTTCATATTTTTTTCATCCTCTTAACTAACTTTAAATATGCTTTCTTTGCTTCTTTTAAAACTTGTTGTCTGTCAATCTGGGTAAAGGTAATGTATTTGATTTTCATATATTCCTCATCAATAACGTAGTTCCTATCATAAAAATAAAACAAAGTATTATAAGTGTCTCTATGCCTATAAGTAATAATAGTTTTTCGTCTTGGGTCATATTAATAATCACATTCTGCACAAATTACATCTTTTCCGTATTCATGGCAAGGACAAGGACATTTTGCTTCCATAGTTTAGTTAAATTTCTCCATAAAATATTTTACATCTTGCGCCCATTTTTCCTTACCACCCGGATTATAGATCTCGGCAAGAACTCCAATTTCTTGACTTTGCTTGTACCTATCGTAAGCTCTTTTTCTTGATATTCCTTCTCCGACGGTCTTAATAGCTTGTTTATAACTTTCAAACCTATAGAAGCCACAAGGCGAAGTAGAACTACTCCAACCAAATGGATTAAATTTAGCACATGATGGAGGATTCTTTCCACCAGTAGATTCAACCATAGCAATAGAAGGAAGAAGGCGGTAATCCAATCCTTCATTAGTAGCCAGATCGTAAAAGTCTTGAGCATAATCCGCGAGTATAGAATTGTAGCTCTTGAAAAATCTTTCAATCTCAATAACCTCATAAGGAGTTTTCTTCTCTTGGACCTCAAGTATTGCACTTGATCCTGCATATATAGGTTGTGTTGGCGTGTTTGGTTCATATAAAAATATTATTAATGCAAAAATTAAGATCATAATTACTTAAATCTTGCTCTAAAATCATCTGCTAGTCTTTGTCTTACAGATGGGTCAATCATTACTGGACTATCACCTGCAACATCATAACCCACAATAATTTCTTTTGTCTTCAACCAATCACTAACACTTAAGACCGGAAGCTGGTGAGGATCATTTAATACTGCTTGCTTTGCCTTCCATTCTTTTATCGGTAGAACATACTGCTGGTGTGATCCATATGCCACCAGAATACCCTTCTTTTTGAATTTTGTCGCTGTTGCTTCGTATAGTGTACCTTTATCCTTTAAACGGTAGATTATACGTGGTTTTATCTTCAATACTTGAAATGCTTCAATGATTTGTTTTGAGATTGAATAACCAGAATAATTTCTCCACCATTTAGCAGGAGTCATATCTGCAAGGTAGACAGGCTTTCCTTCTAGATAGAAGAATTTACCTTGAGGATCGCTGTGAAGCTTTCCATAACTATCTGTATAAAATATTTTTAATACTGCTTGTTTCATATTATTGTTTTTAATTGAACTAAATTACATTTACTACAAACTCTAGTTTGTCTTAATCCATGATACTCTTCAGATTTTATATTTAAACCAAAATCATAATCCTTATGGATAATTTCCTTTTTAGGCTCGGACCATTTACCAAATTTATGATTAAAAAAATTACATTTCATATTTTTAAATGCCTTGCCTAACTTTCCTTTTAGGAGAAGAAACGCTCGGCGCGCCTGATGATGGTTACTCAGTATGAGACTCTACATCACTTTCAGACGATGAATTTAGGAGGCTATCAACCTCATCTATATCTACTGGCTCTTCTTGATATGTATCAAGAGGCTCAGGATCTTGTTCTGCTACATCTTTCGCATCTATTATAGATTTTATAGAATCTTCAATAGTTGCTACACTTTGTTTCAGATAATTAAATTCTTCAACATCATGTATTAAAGTAGGTGTACCTTCCTTAGATTTGACTATTTCGAAATTTACCAGCCAAGACTTACCAAATGAATTTGTTGTTTTTTCGGTTTTCATTTTAACTAGTAATGCAAACATTGGTATTCCAGCCTTAGTATATTTCTTTGCATCTTTACCAAATTCCCAAAGTAGTGGAAGCTTTTTTCCAGTAAAGTACATTATAAAAGGCTTGTAACCGGAATTATCTACAATAACTCCTCCTAGTAGTTGGTTGAATTTAGGCTCGGTCTTACCGTTTTTATCAGGCATACCCATAGCTTTAAATCCGCGACTTATAGTTAGAACATGGACCTCAATTTCTTTGAATTGCTCCTTTGTTTGGCTGTAATAGAAAGTACCATCTTCAGGTTCATCGCCATTTGCTAACTCGTTATTACTTTTGCCTACAGCATGAACTTTAAGTAAAGGTAAACCACCAGAAAGATTTTCAGATCCAATATCTACACTTTCTTTATACATTTGTGCGAGTACTGGATCATTTTGAACTGCTACTAATTCATTCTCGTTTTTTTCACTCATATTTATTTCACCTCCTATCTACAATTTTCATCAAGACCATATACTTCTACACAGAAATGGTGATTGATTTTCTTTTCTCGCTCAGGATAATTAGTTACAAAGAAGAGGACTACTAGAAGAGTTGCAGAAATTGATACAAATAGAAGTTCTTTTAAATTCATATTATTTTTTATTCCAGTCCATTCTTTTACAGTTCGGGCATTGTTTAGGTTCTTTCTTTCGTGAATTCCATGTGTAACCGCAGAGGGTACATTCTTGAGGAGTTGTTTCATCTTTCATATATTTAAATTCCAGTAACTTCATTACTATTAACCATTAACAAATATTTTCTAGTTGACATTTTAAACAATAATCCGTCTGACCAACGCCATTGATTGCACAATGCGCAATATTCTAGATCACCTCTTCCTTTAGTGTCATTACCCATAAAACTAAATTCGTGTTTATTTATTTTCATATTACTCATTATACTC
>OFQY01000057.1_pt1 | contig 44903 bp, 84 predicted proteins | sample 1542991 | NCBI WGS metagenome assembly OFQY01 (sample SAMN07774224, study PRJEB24372) | wastewater metagenome | isolation source: Exp Tend VB 10WW | collected 2016-02 | reverse complement strand
GAAGATAAAGACTTTCTTGAAGAAGTAAAAAAACTGCTAAACCCATGAACACCTTAAAAGAACAAATTGATGAGCTAGAACAACTCTAACGCAAAGCTACTAAAACACCGTGGTATATAGGCGATGCGTATGAAGATGATGATGACCAAAGATGGTGTCCAGTAGCCCCCCCATATGCATAAAGCAGTCAAGCACCCATACGAAGACACAATCATGGAGTTTTGGGGCGATAACCATGACTGTGAAGCAAATGCCAAATTCTTGGTTGCGGCAGTAAATCTTGTGCCAGAACTTATCGCAAGAATAAGAGAACTTGAAAAACTTACAACATCAGAACTTTCTCAAGACTTGGAAAATGCGCTCACAGCATTGGAAAAATGGCGTAAAGGCTAATTCCTCAAACAAACGCCTGCTGGCTTTATCTAAACATGGACGAAGCAACACCAAAATGGCGCAAAGCTAAAATCAAATTCCTAACAAAACAGCGCCACAATTTAAGGGATTATGGCAATTCTTCTCGTGGTTGTGATACAATAAATCCAGGCGAAGTTAGAAACGTTGTTTTTGAATCCTGGGATGATGGCTTCGTAAGTCACAACAAAAATCTTAAAGTCGCACACATTGAACTTCATGATTTAGTTCTAATGACAGACCAAGACTTTGAAATCATTGAACTCGGAGAGCCACAACACCACCACCCACAAGAAGTCTATTCTGAAATGTGGAAAGAAGAAGAAAAAAGAAGGCAACACCGAACAAAGGAAAAAATGTTTTCACGAAGCCTGACGGAAGTGTAATAATGACCCCATCTGAACAACTTACATTTATTCAAGAAGCCTTTGCACCAAGCCAAGTGTTTCCATCACTCATGTTTTCAACTAGCACGAAATGCTGGTATGTTAGCACAAGCACTGATGTTTTCATTCGCATAAACAACGCAGATACAACCGTCTGTGAACATGAGAAAACACTAGAACTCGCACTAGATTCGTACATCAAGCAATTAAAGGAAGCAGAGTTTTTCTACGCCGCTCTTAAATCGCAACATAAAACAGAATGGTATCCGATTCGATTTAAAAAATGGAACGAAACATCACAAAAATTTATCTCAACACCAACGCAAGACGGATATATAATGGCAGATGACTTTGTGCTCAAAGAGATGTTAAAGTAATCTGCTAAACGCAAACAAGCCAAGAAGACTTCCTCAAATCACCAGCCGCTAAATGTAAATAATCATGGCAAAAACTGACACGGACTTCTTTAACCCAAACGCAATGGCACAAGACTTTGCGTTCACAACTGACACATTCGATTTGAAATATAAATTGGAACAGGCACTTTATCCAGAAAGCACACTATAATAAATGTGCGATAGCTATGCTGTCGATTATAGAGTGGACATCCCAGACATTGAGGAAATAATCATATGAAAATTTGGTACGAAGCGTGTTGTGACATGCATAAGGAAATTTGCCCGATTATGGTGGATAGCCCACTTGGAACTATTCCGTTTGTTGAAGATACAAACAACGCAATCATTCAAGAATGGCTCCTGAATCATAGACATTGTAAGTTGAGAATTATTTCAGAAGATGAAGAATTGGATTTTATCCATGAAAACAATTATCGCAGACACACTCAATTATCATAATGAGACGACCTAGACCGAGCTATAAGAAATTGTATCAAGAGTTGCTAAAATCAACACTCGAACAACAAGAGGGCTATCAACAGTACACAGACTCAACACCAACACATCAAGTCACAATCACAGATACAGTTGAATGGATTTATCACATCAAAGCTAAAGATGACATCGAAGCGGAAAACTTTGACCCAATGAATGATGATGTGGAAATTGTTGGCATGGAAAGAAAAATGTACGCCGATAGTAGAGAAATCAATCCAATTAACTAATTGTATAAGACAAATCTTAAAGAAAGAATAGAAAAACTTGAAGAGATAATTAACGAAATACTAACACCGAAGCATTAATACTTTCTCTCGTCGGGAACAACAGCAATAACACCGTCTGCAAGCAAATCTTCAATCTCTTGAATGATGTAGTCTTTTAATGTAACCTCTTGCCATGTGCGATAATATTCATCATACATGGCTTCGAAATCTGCGTCTGTGACGCCTTCGGCACGATGCATGAGATGAAAATTTGGAAGAGAGCGATAAGGAAAAGTCTCGTCGTCAACTAACATCGTTCCATCTTTTATGTTGATGAAGAATCTAAGAGATTCCATCTTCTCACCTGGGCGAAAAATGCTGTTAGCTCTCACCCAAGTCTTATGCTCACCACGAGCTACTGCTTCAACAAGCAAATATGTCCACTCCATGAAACCGTCAACTTCTACGTATCCACCAAGATGCTGCCAAACATTACACCACTGACCGTACTCCTGACCGTTGAAGCGCTTTGTATACACTCGATAATTTGAAGCGTAGGCTTTCCAGAAACGATAACCACGACTCTTTAAATCACGGAAAACACCAGTGAACTTTACATAACGAGAAAGTCTGTCCATGACTACTTACGCCATCACCACACTTCATTGAGGAATCATGTATAAAAAGAGAAACTGCCAGGGGAAAAAATAGTTTCCCCTGGCTTACGCAAACACTAACGTAAACGAAAACAAATGCTATGAATAATGTCTATACAAAATGTAAAGCATGTGAAGAGACAGGAACAATACACTGCTCCGACCCAATAGCATGTGAACAAATAACTCTAACACCAAATTATAACTATAAGAAAGTGTGGAAGTATATGAGACTATTTAAAGAAGCACAAGAAACTTCAAATGACTTCCTGAAACACACCCCACCAACTGAATATAACTTGACACAAGAAGAAGAAACAATGGTAAAGGAAGAAGATAAAAAGAAATTCCTTATACCAACAACTCTCTATATAAAAACATACCAGAAACAAACATTCATACAACAGCCGACACCAGAACTATATATCCTAATCATGGAACATGATGTACAACTGAGAGAAAGAAATGGATTCATGGAAGCTCTCACGAAACATGTGCAAACTCTAACAATCCCATTCCAAAAATCATACGGAGAACATATGGAAGCCTATGCCAAAAATAGAATGCTCAACACACTACCACAACACGAAATATGGAAAGCTGAAAAAGCACACAAATTGTATATAGAACTCGAAGACTGCCTGAAAGCATACACAACAACACAAATTCTCTATAAGGAAGAAAAATAAAACAATGGAAATCATCATCGAAAATAATAACGTCATCTTTCTCAACGTAGATGCAACAAATAATCTCATCACACCAGACGGAACACTGTTTCTGAATAAACCAAACCCAACCCCAATAACAACGGAAACAACGGAAGACTAAACATTTATGCAAATCGAAATTTTTATCAAACACAAAGAAACATTCTTGCCACTCGTGACTATCATTGACCCAGTAGATAGAGAATTTGAATTCAAAGCATCTGGCGATGATGGCAAAATTAAATATGAAGGCAAAGCCGTTATAACAAATACACAAACGGCGGCAACAAATCCAACGGAAGACTAAACACCAATACTCGTCTTGCCACACTCAATCTTGTGGTATACTGCTTTTGTGGCAAGACCAGTTATGGGAAATAGCGGATTAGGAACATCCGAACCAATCGTTAAAGTCCCCAGTGGAGAAGATATTACAATCCGCTCCAATGGATGGGACTTTGTTATCAATGATGGCTGTGTGAAAATCAATAATAAAAAGACAGGGAAAACTGTGTTTAAAATTAATGATACAGGAGTGTTAATCGGACCCACACGGAGAACATATCAAAATGAAACAGTGATATGCTATAATCAATGAATCATGGCGCAAAACTTTCCACCCTATCCAATAACAGCCACAGACCTTGAACAAGCCATCTCTTCGCTGAAATATAAACACCCACAGCCACTTGCACCACAAGCGAGAATAGAACTCTCTAATAATGGAGAAACACTCGAACTAGGGGAGTTTGAAATAACTGCATCACCCGTACAGAACGGATTGATTAATCAATCATCCCAAAATACACTCACTATCAAATCAGCGAAGACAAAGAAAACTTTCATCACTATCACGGAAGATGAGATTATTATAGGAGATGTCAATGCAGAACATATCCGACTCAAACAGTGAAAACCGTGAAAACACTAACGGAGAAAGAGAAGGTGAGAAGCCAAACAAATGGCTCTTGGCAAGGGAAATGGCAGATGCTATCATACAATACGCCAAAACAAACAACTGTGTCGTATTAGTGGAATCACACGTGAAAAAAATATCCCAATTAAGGAAGACTCGACTAAAGTCTTGAAAATGAGGCTGTAAATCTTAGGCAGACTGCGGTATGAGTCTGAAAAATATCCCTGAATAACTACTTGATAGTGTTAACGATTGATAAATTTGAACTTAGACTTTTTGAAAGCTGAAATCTTTCTGCCGAAGTCTATAGGGGATACTTTAAAGTCGTGAAAATCAAAATGGATAGATGAAAAACTATTCTTTTTTTATTGATTGGTGGAATATTGACATCTTGTTTCATTCTGATGAACAGACGGAAGCTGCAATCTCTAAGGCAATGCCAATGAGCTAAATCTTCTAGGAGGAAAAGATATCTTAATCACTGCCAAAGAGAGTTGATGCTTCTATAGTATTATTGAAGAATGCAACTCGAAACACCTTCCAATTTGAGATTTTTTAGAAGTTTTTTTAGTGGGAAAATCACTCCACTTTTCCCCACAATAGGGATGAACATGGGATTACTATGGGACGAATATGGGAAATATATGGGAAACTATACCAAAAGTTTTTTTACTAGCTAGTAAATAAAGTCATCTTCAAGTGGAATATTTTTCTATTTAGCTTCGCTCTCCACCTGTTGTTGTCTACAGTCAATATTTCAAGTGAAATGTTGTGTTTGAAAGTGTGATGACAGGGCTTTGGAAAAAGTTGGTAATTCGGCTACCGCACGCATCATCTGCCCTTAATTTTTTTGAAATCTGAAATTCCCACTCATATGAGTCAATATTTCGAGTACAGTGTGAAATTCGAGCGTAAATCGAGTGGTGTTGCTGAGTAGGCTTGGTGTGTATGTATGTATTGGATTTAGGTTCAGTTTTTGATTATTCACTTGTATGCGCAAAAAAGTAAAAAAACTCTATGAGAAAGCAGGTAGCCGGGGTATAAACAATTAATTCACTTATATAGGTGCTTCGTCATGACCAGTGAAGATATTCAACAACAATTAGACATGTTAGAGGAAAAGCGCAATGCTTTGACATCATTAAATGAGCGCAAGATGTCCGAGTCAAATGCTTTACTGAAATCTCTTCAGAGTTCAAATGCTCATTTAAAGTCTACGAGCGAAGTAGAGACTGCTAATGTCCCGAGATTTAAACGCAATCCTTCAAGAGCTTGACACATTAGTTGTCTCTCTTTCCAAATTAGATTATGTTCGTGAGTCTTCAGATTTACGAAATGCTTGTGACATGCTTAAGAGTGGTGGCGAGATTGAGCGCCGAGTTCGCAAGTCTATTGTCGAAGAATCCTCAAGTCAAAAATAAATCATCCATACTTGACATGTTCATAAATCGTGGATATAATGAGAATGGCTGTGGAACTTGGTTGCGGTTCATGCAAAAAAATGAAACAGTTGAGCGATTATGTTCAATGAGAAACAGAGCACCCGCTGGGGTATCGTCCCCAATGTCAGTGCAGATGCTGGCGAAGCACCTTAACATGGGACGGCAGTAACAAAACGACAATCACAGCCACTTAATTAGAAAAGCCTACTCTTGTTAGTAGGCTTTCTTTTTTTATTGTTATTGGGATTTATATTTATCGAGCCAATAGGTTGTTGGGAATCCCGACATTACGGAGTCTGTGTAATCTCTTTTATCTTGCATTTCTTGATTATCAAGATTTCTTTCCGCAGCTCCAAAGAGTTGTTCATCTGTTGGTCCGTCTTGATTAACGTCTTCTTCTCCAGTATATTCTGCCAGGTCTGCGAGTAATCTTCTTGCTTCTGATTTAATATGGTTAGCCATACCAGCTCCAATCATCACTTCTTTTCCATTTGTATAGTTAGTATTGATACCAGCTAGAGAAGAGAGAAACGTTTTTAATTCTGCGTAGATATCTTTCTGCGGCGCTTGTGTAAACATGTTTCCGATATCATTTCCCAACTGGTGAAGTTTGGGGTCAAAGGCTTCTTGCGCAATTTTGGTAAGTACGTCAGCAAATTTATGAAATCCTTTTTCATCAAGTTTATTTGCCGATGCCATCAATTGATTCATTGGTGATTCTTCTTTCCATTCCACGACGCCATATTCTGCATTTCCTTCATCATCGGCACCGTCGATTACTTCATAGCCTTCCATTGGTGCTCCGCAATCCTGACAAGTTCCATAACAGCCACGCATCACTTCTCTTTCTCCATCATTGCCTTCATATTCAACATTTTCATGTTTACATTTAATTTCTTGTTGGATAGAATCTTGTGCAGCGTCAAAGTCTCCAAAGTCTTGTGCGATTTTGGTGAGTTTGTCAGCTTCTTGGTAAAGGTTAGCAGCATCGAGTTGATTAGCCGTTGCAAGAATTCGAGCGATGATTTCTTTCATGGTGTTTAATTCCTTTTCTATTTGTGTTATTCCTTTTTTATATTTCGAGTGATTAGAATTTCGAGTGATTAGAATTTCGAGTGATTAGAATTTCGAGTGTATAAATGTGGTATGCTTAAGACTGGAAACATGTTAGCTACGGATGGCTCAAGTGGGAGTGAAGATGAGCATTGGCTTGCTCGTGCTCGGTATCATTTTCGCATGGAAGAGTATTGGCGTGACCGAGCGTTGGTTGCTGAGAAGGAATTAGAGCAAATGAAAAAATCGAGCGAATTAAAAAATCGAGTGAGAAAATCGAGCACGAGAAATTCGAGGTGTTGTAATTGAGTATTTTAATTTTTGATATTGATGGTGTAGTATGTGATTGTTCTGCACGAATTGCTAAGTATAGTGATTACAAAGCATTAGAGCGTGGAGATTATAATGCATTTAGAGTGTCGATGTATGCATACAACACTGCCAGTGTCGATGAAGACATCCCAATTTCTCATGGAATTAATTTACTTGAGTCTCTGTGCGATTTTTATAATCCAAGTAGAGTTGTATTTTTAACTTCTAGAGGGAATGAGTCTAGAGTAAACACTTTGGGTTGGTTACAGAAGCACATTCAATTTTTGAGTTTGAGTGATGATAATTTAATTATGCGTCCTCAATATTTCGAGTCATCTCCTGGGATTTTTTGGAGAGAAGGTGAGCCAAAGTTCTGCCATGTAGAATTTAAGAAAGCAGAGACATTGAAATTGTTAGATGAGCGTGAAGTTTTAATTGCTTTAGACGACCATTTGTCAATTGTTGAAATGTATCATTCGATTGATGTTCCTGCTCTTCATGTAAAGTGGCCTGGTATCGATTGTTTAACGAAGTCCGGGATGTCGATAGCTGCGGGGAAAGTTTCTGCGAGTTCATAGTGTTATATAGGGAGAATTTTCCAATTTGAGGAAATTATTATTATGAATCTTAGTGAAACATCTGGTGATATATCTTATATAATTTTAAAAAATTGTAAAACGATTGTCGATACATCAAGGTTAGAAGAAATCCTCAACTTTGGCACATGGACAATAGATGGTAAATATGTTTGCACAATGAAGAGACACGAGAGCGGAAAAAGAAAAAAAGTTTTGCTACATCAATACATTCTTAATTTCCCCGTTAATATGTGCGACCATATTAACGGAAATCCATTAGACAATCGTTATTCAAATTTAAGAGAAGTATCTAGTAAACAAAATCAACAAAACACACAAAAATGCGCATCAGATAACACAAGTGGGATAAAAAATGTTTATTGGCGTTCTGAAAGAAATAAATGGGAATGTAGATTATCTGAGAACAATGGTGGAAAAAGACATGATTTGTTTAGAAAATTATGTAGTACACGCTCTGAAGCTAAAGCTTATAGTTTAGAGTCTCGTAAAAAATTTTATCCATTTTCAAAAGAAGCAAATGGTTTAAATTTAAATATTCATTCTAGATTGTTTGAAAGTAATGTTAATGGTCCTGGAAATAGATATGTTTTTTGGGTTCAAGGTTGCCCGCATGCATGTAAATCGTGCTTTAATCCAGACACCTGGGGATTTAAAAAAAATAATCAGGTGTCAACAGTAGATTTAGCTATTGAAATATTGCGTTCGAATTCAGATGGGCTTACAATTAGTGGTGGCGAACCAATGTCTCAACCCGATGCTTTACTTGAGTTGTTGAAATTATTACACGACTCGGAGAAAAATTTAATTGGTCTTCCAAAAGGGATAATTTGTTTCACTGGATTTTTGATTGAAGAGTTGGATGGCGCTGCGGCGGAGTGTTTAGAGTACATTGATTTATTAATTGATGGTCGTTATGTAGAGCAGCTCCGTTACACTAGTGGTTTGGCGGGCTCATCAAATCAGCGCTTCCATTTCTCATCTCTTCCAGGACGAGGAGAGTCTCGATTGCAGCGTGCGGAAATTTTAATTGACCAGGCAGTGGAAGTGCATGTTGATGACATCGACCCGAGCATTGTCCGCATCACTGGTTTTCCTAGCATCGACCGAACTTTTTTAAAAAGACATGGTTTGCGAGTCGAGTCTGACGACTAGATGCTGGTATACTTAGTTCACACCTAAATTTCGTTGACTGGATATGAATCCAATCAATTAATTAAGTGTCATACATCCTCACGATTAATTGAGATTCACAATTAATCGTGTTGTAAATTCCGTTACATTCGACGGGCATCTGGAATTTATATGCCTAAACATAACCCTAACGGTCCCACCGGGCTCTACAATTACGATAATTACAATCGCCCTCTGACTCCCTATGAGTTGAAAACCGTCTGTGAAATTACTGTTCTCTATGAATATCATCGTTTGAAGCAATTCTCCACGCCGAATGTAGCGCTGCAAGAATTGTTGAAGCGTCATGATAATCTATTGCAAATTCTTGCTTTAAGGTCTCAAAAGCGCTACGACCTCACGAGCGATTATGAAGACAAGTTGCAGCATGCTCGATATGGAGCAATGCGTGCATATGAGAAATTCGATATCGAGAAGGCTAAAGAGAGTAAATTTCATCTTTATAATTATGTTTGCAATTGTGTGGCGATGTATTTAAACACAGCGAGTGACAAGGATAATTATATTGACTGTCCGCCATCTCGCCGCATAATTCGAAGTTATCTTCATGGTCGTTACGACGCCGAGCCCCAGAAAAAGGCAGAAATCGAGCAGCGTCTCGGGTTAAGAACCCAAGATGACCAATTAGACTTACGAATTAATTATGGAGCTTTAGTGGCGGATTACATTTCCACGAGCACTTTGTTAGACAATGAGTCGAAGAGAGACACTCTTGAAGAGACACTTCTCGATGCTAAAAACATCGACATCGACACAAAGATTCATCTCCATCAGTTAATTGAGCGTTTAAGTAAGCGCCAACAGGATGTGGTAAAAGCAGTTTTCATTGATGGCTGGAAAATGCAAGAAGCTGCCGACCGTCTTGGAATCACAAAAGACCAGGTGCGTAGAGCTGTTCAAGATATTCGAGCTACACTTAAGGGGATTGCCGATAAAGAATCAATTTTAATGTAGAAACAATCTATGAGCGAAGCCACTGACAATTTGGAGCTGGAGCGTTTATATTGGGATGGCTGCACTTTTTGGTACAGTGATTCGGATGAGAAATTCGAGGTATATGAGAATTTCTCATCTCACTATAGTTTTCGCATTCGAAGAGCAGGCGCTGTCTGGACGGCAGAAGCTTATAGTTATGGCAGCTCATCTCCAGCGGGAGTATTAAATTGGCTCTCAGATTTTCGAGGTCTAAGTCTCATCGAACTGTTATCTCTTGTGGTGATTGTTTATAAAGGCAAGACAGATGCTCTAGTTTTCACTGATTGGAAGTGCCCAGTTTCTCAAGATATCATTCGTCAAGCGGCTGCATTACGTTTATCTCCACCCGAGTGGACTAAGAAATTCGAGCGATTTGAACCTAATATTTCGAGCGGCTCGGAAGAGTGAGACTTTTTTTGACTTTTTTTCGAGTTTTTTCCTCAAAATGGAAAAAGTGTGGTATAACATATGTGTAGGCAAAACTGAAAGCTGGAAAGAGAACGGAAGCGGTGCAGACCGCTAAAGGGGAGAGAAAGCTGAAAAACTGAGCTTACGCCCAAACGGGGGCTCACCTCACGCCTAGCGGCGGTCTGTCAAAGGATAAGTAGAAGAGTAGCGACTTCGGCCCCCGCCATATGTCTGGTTAGCTCAGAGCGTTTAAGAGCAGCTTGTTGGATTGTCAAAGAAAAAACAAGTGCGTCGGTGGTCCCGCATCCACCACCAGGCACCATATGCCCGAGTAGCTTAGAGCAAAGCGGCCTGCTAAGGAAACTTAGCAGGAAGACGAAGATTAGCGAACTTCCTCGGGCTCCACTTTTTTTAGACAGCAATCATGCTGTCTTTTTTTGTTTCATCCTGCCTTATTTGTCCAAGGCTTATTCTTTTCTTATTCTTTTCTGGTAGAATGACTGAATATGCCAAGAGATGTCCAGCGTTCGAAAGTTTATAATTGGGAAGATTCTCTTCCTTTGTGGGCGGTGGGAATTGAGGGTCGAAGAAGTTGTTCTTTACGTCGCTGCCGAGAATTAGTCGATGCAGCGACGAAGCTCTATGGTCTTCCTAAAATTGAAGTTCGAGTTCCTGAAGTAGATAACAGAAAATCGAGTGCTTATTATCAGGAGCATTTTATTTCGCTGCCGAAACATTTTCATCGCAAGGATGTGGCTCTTCATGAGGCAGCACATTATATCACTGGAGTGCTTTGGCCAAAAGCAACTGACCACGGACCTGTTTTTGTTCGAGTGTACATGCATTTATTGCACGAGCTGCTCGGTGGTGACATCAAGTGGCTGGAAGATTATGCTCAATTTCATTCCGTTAAATTCAGCACGAGAAAAACATATTCTCCTGGATATAAAACGTTAACTCCCTGGCAGCATGCAAGTCTTCAAATGGACATCAATCATCGTTCATTCCTCAAGCGATAATTTCGAGTCCGTATATACGTATGCCAACTCGTGATTCACAGCGTTCAAAGTTTTACAATTGGGGGCGAACTCTTCCGAGTGTAGATATTCGACACAACGACATTGCTCTGTGTATCGAATCAATCATATTGAGCTACGGACAGAAAGTTCCGCCCTTTGTATACAAAAAAGCTCACTCGATATATAATCCACGCATTGGAATTATTATTGACTTTAGATTGGTAAGCATGTCATCACATAATGTTTGCTGCCTTGCAGCTTGGTATCTTAAACATGTGATGGCACCAAGTGAAGCTTGGCATGGAGAAACTTTCTGTAAAATTTTCGCAGAAGCTTCAGCTAAGCTTACGGGCACTCCGGTGCAAGACATCGTTAAGTCGATGCGTGCTGCTAAGCTTAAAGTTGCGGGCGGAGCATCTCCAGTTGGTGTTCGAATTTTAAAGCGCTACGAGAAAGCAAAAAATCGAGTTGAAGAATTGGAAGCTGCTATCAAACGTGGAAGAGAAGAATTCGAACAATTCTTGCAGCCAATCCTCAAAGAACTCGAATCTTCTCGTTTGGAACTGAAGACTTTAGAAGAGAAGATGCGAAAGTAATGCAAACCCAGAAATTGATTTTCGAGCGATGGTTGTCAGATTTTTCATGTGCTCATGAAAGAATGTTCGAGTATTGATGTCGCTAAAAAGTTCATCATTATAGCTATCAAAGATTACAGTTATGATGTTGAGTTGAGATGTGACACTCATGTCTATGGACATCCAGCCATCTTAAATATTCCCGATGAACCATACATTGCTAATTATGATGTATGTTCAATTGTTGCGAATTATATTGCATCAAAGAAGCGCAAGTTATTTGGTGAGAAGAGTCATCGTTACTGTCGCATTTATGCAGAGACTCTTTCCAAGATTTCGAGTATTAATCTTTCTGACATAGTTAATTCTATGTTAGAGTCTTGGTTGAATGTTGAGGATGTGGTAGAATGAACAAAGTAATGGATTCAAAACGTTTTTCTTCAGCTTTGCAATGGTGTGTTGATGAGTACAAGGATGATTTTCGTAAATCTTCAGGTGCTCCAAGTTTACATCACCCACTTGGTGTTTGTGATTTAGTTATGGGAGCTGGCGGAGATGAAGACACTGCAATCGCTGCTCTCTTTCATGACTTCGCTGAAGACAAGGGCGGAGAAGCCATCCTTAAAAAAATTCGAGATGAGTTTGGCGAGCGTGTGGAGCGAATTGTCCGAGATTGCTCAGATACAATTCCATCAGATTACTCGATGAAGGAATATTGGGTCGATAGAAAGGCTGCTCACATTCTTCACATTGCTGATTTGGAAGAAGACTCTCGATTAGTATTGACAGCAGACACTCTTCATAATGCACGAGACCATGTTCGTGGATTGCGAACATCTGGTGACAAGTGGTGGTTAAATTTTCGAGCGAATGTTTTCATTGACAAAGAATTGACTCCAGATATCTGCGCAGCATCGACTTTGTGGTACCTGGAGAATAAAACGCTAGCATTAATGCAGCACACATCTCTTGCCAATATAGGAATTCGAGAGATTTTTGAATTTGATGGCACTATTCTTGGTGATTTGATTCAAGTTGTACAAAGTATAGATGAGCAGCTCAATCATGAGCAATGGGCAATCTTCAATGATGCTTGTGCTCTGATGAAAGCTCAGCATAGCATAGGATAATTATGAAAACAATTGATTTTACTTTAGGTGACGCAGCCGCTGTTGCTAGAGACACGTGTGCGAGTTACGACATTTTTGGCAGTGTCGTCACGTGTCGAACTCTTCTGGCAGCGCTCAATAAGTTTGGCAAGGAAAACATCACACCTCTGTCTGTAAAAGTTTTGATTTTTAATCCGTATGTGACAAAAGAGTTCAAACCTGGGCACAATCCATCTAAAAAACGCTTAAATGCTTTGCTTGACCATAAGAAGGGACACTCGATTGCAGTCGGAATGGAAGAAGCTGAAGGAGATGGATGGAAGGGACATCTTGTTCTAATTGCGAATACTCCAGAAGGGACTTGGCTTATCGACCCAACTTTGAATACAGCCAGTCGTCCTGAGCACAATATGTGGCTTTTACCAATTGGGGTGAAAGTCGATAACTACTTTGGAAGATTTGATGGTAGTCGTGCAATCCTCAAACTGAACGATTGCGCAGTTATGTATTCAGCTTTCCCGTCCGACAGAAGCTATGAAAATTTAGCAGATTGGTCTGGGAAAAATGAAGAATTTGACGTAGACAGTATTACGAATCAAATTTTCGAGCGCCTTGCAAATAGCGTATAGGAATTGTATCAATGACATCATTAGAAAAATTCGAGCTGACTGACTCTTCGTTCGACAGACTCATGAATCTTCATGGACCCCGTTTAAAGCAATACTCTATTCGACTAACCCGGAACAGGGACAATGCTGAAGACCTCTATCAAGAAGCATCAATCAAGATTTTCATGAATCTCAACAAGCTTACTGACGAGAAGCTCTTCTGCAATTGGGCTATGCGAATTATGCAGCGAGTATTTCTAGATAGAAAGCGCCACGACGCTCGAAGACCAATCACTACTTCTTTCGAAAATGAGCACATGGGATGTGAAATTGAGTTTGAAGACAAGAAAGTCGATATTGAATCTGAAGTCATGCTTAAAATAGTTCAAGACATGAATTCTCATCAGCTCCGAAATATGATTGCTACACTGAGCCCGCAACAAGCGGAAACTCTTTCATTGGTTACATACGCTACATCCAACCCATTTGATTTAGCTAATTCTCAGCCAGAAGGATTGAGTTATGGTGCGGTTAGCAACATTATCAACACCGATGCCGGGACTGTTCGTTCCCGTCTTCACCGTGCTAAGGCATCCCTTAAGTCCCTGGCAAATTCGAAAGAATTTAGCGCTTGGGAAAATAAGGGCGGGTGATTTTCTCATATGTGAATGCATTCGGGTATAATGAATGCATAAGCGCTTAATCATATGGATGTGGTGAAGCGCTCATCATGAGATGGCGTCGTTCGGGGATGTTCGATTCTTTCCTCATGTGGGGAGTTCGCTTCTGTATGAGAGTATGGAAGAAACTCCCCAACATCCCCAAAACACTCCCTATTCCCAAGCCCTTGAACAAACTCGGCAGCGACGACAATTTGTTCAAAATATTCTCGATTCTCTTGATTCGAAAGACATAGCCATTGAACTCATCCGTGGAATTGAACAGAAGTTCGGTCTTTGGGCAATCGTCATCTCCACTGAAGATTTGAAGCAGCGCATGGAGAATCTCGGCGTTCAGTGGTTCATCAATCGAGGATACACTCAAGAGAACGGTGAAGAGCTGGAAGAAGTCCCAGAAATCACTCAAGAGCACATTGAAGAGCTAGCTCTTGACATCCACCCTTGGAGAGAGATTGAAGAGGATGTGTACCCAACGATTGCTTGTTATTTAGATGACACGATTAAATCACTTTTTCCTGACAAGGGTGAATAGTGGTTTAATTATTCAACATTAAACCTTTCACGTTTTCGAGGAAGCCAAATTGTAGCGTCGTGATACATCCACGACGCTATTCTTTTTACCTGTGGTGTTCCAGAGTAAATCATATAAGCCATTTCTGGAGAATGTTTTGGAATGTTTAATTTTGTTTTATTTACACCCAAATGTTCTATTAGTATATTTTGCATTTGTTCGACAAAAAAATGGTTTCCAATTATATTCATTGATAATTTGAAAAATTGACTTTTTGTATTATTTTTTGTTTTAAAAACTGAACCATCACCATCAAAATACCCCCTAAAAAAATGTGGTTGTAATGAAGGTGATATGTTTGGAACTTTTGCGATTTTAGTTTTTCTTGGGACAAGCCCAAGAAGCGCTAAGTGTTCAGCCATTTTTTTAGAACGATGTTGACAAGAAATTATAGTTCTATCTTTGTATTTATCTTTCTTTACATAAGAATATGATTTTGCATCTGAATCAAGCGCTTGAATAAATGAATCTATATGAAGTTTATCTTTTTCAGACAAACTTAATTGTAATACATGACTATCAGTTATATTTCCATCAGCATATAAAAAGCCAAGCCAATACGCTTTTTCTTCTGTGTCTATACATTCAAAAAAACATTCATTAAAAACAGTTGTTTTTACAAATCTACCAGTTGTTAAATTCCTACTTGTCATTAACATCCTGTTAATCAAAAATTATGATGAATCCTTTAATTCCTCAAAATAATTTTTTATTTTATATTAAAGTATGGAAAAAACACAAGCGCCGGCAATTTCAGTTGAAATTTCTGACAATTCTAAACTTGGAAAAATTTCAGCTACTATGACAAGTCAAGTGACTTGTCCGCCCACCTGCCCACTTCGAGGGGCAGGGTGCTACAGTGAGAGTGGTCGTGCGAACTTAACTACATCACGATTAAATTCATCTGAAACTAAACTCCCTCTAATGGTAATGAAGATTCACGCTGAAAAAATTCGCCAACTTTCTGGTCGTCGTATGCTTCGATTAAATGTTGTAGGGGATTGCGATTTTGACGAGGGCGCTGAAATTCTAGCACAGGCGGCTAAAGAACACACTGAAAAATGCGGTATGCCAGTGTTCACTTACACTCACGGTCACAAAACAAAGCGAGAATCTTGGGGCGAAATTAGCGTCTTGCGTTCTTGTGAAACTTTCGGGCAGGTGAAGAAAGCTCACAAAGACGGTTTTGCTTCGGCTATGGTAGTGAACAGTCATGATTCATATAAGGCAGTGAAGCATGAAGATTTTACTATTATCCCATGTCCCCAGCAAACAGGCCGAGTTGCGAATTGTGCGGCTTGTAAACTTTGCGCACAGGGTGATAAGCTCCATGCCAAAAAAGCAGTGATTGCATTCGCTATTCACGGAACGAGAGCGAAGAGAGCTAAAGAAGTCCTTAACAGTATCCATAATCCAGTTTCCCAAGTAGCGTAGTTGCTTAAGGATTCCTCAAAGAGAAATTTAAGGCGTTTATTACTATCATGGATAAACGCCTTTTGCTTTTAGAAATCTGTGCCCTTGGTGATGAGGTAAACTTTATCTCGATTTGGCACAATCGCATGCAAGAAGATTTGGTGATTGCGCCGCCAGGACGACACAATGGACTTTTGATTGTTCTCAGTGAAAAAGATGACGGCGTGGAAAAGTTGGCATCATGGATTGAAGAAGAGCACCAGGTCGAGCACTTCAACACTCTTCCTCTCTTTGTCATCTGGGATGATGGACGTGTTGTCCATGAATATGCTCCGTTCGAGAATGGCGTGCGACAATTAATCAAAGAATATCGTTAGACTAAAGGAAATGAAAATCAAAAAGTCTTTATACGACGAATTTTTCACGACTGATTCAATCAAACGAAAGAATCAGTTAAGAGGATTAATTGAAGATGCTCTCCATGCATACATGGTAGATTATTGCGATGGGTTACAATATTGGTGTATGTCTGATGCAGAATGTGGAGAAATTGGCTTGTTTGAAAATCATCTAACTAAAGCGGGAGTTCTTGTTGAATATGATGCATCATGGTTCAAACACCCAAATAAGCCACAATTCACAGTGATTCTATTTGATGCTTTTATTGACTTCAGCGGATAAACATCTTGATTCGTACTACTCGTAAACAAGCGACCCTTCAATTAAACGAGAGAAAGTTATGTCTCTTAATTGAAGAGTCGCTTTTAGCTGACTACAAACTCTTTCACACAACTGGAAATAAAGTAGTAGTCAAATTCATCATGGGAACTTTCGATGATGACATCATTCGAAATGTGATGCGAAACTATCTCAAGGGCGGATGGAATGTCTATAGAACAAAAGACATAACTACCAATAGAACTCCCCAAGGTGTGTTTGTTGTGAACTATACGATTCTGGAATTTTCTTAAGTATTGTTTTTATTGTGCTACAATAAAAACATGCGAATTATCAAGCGTGGCATACTTCCAAATGAAAAATCTCAAGAACTTACATGTCAAAATTGTAAGTCTGATTTTGAAGTGTTGAATTCAGAACTCACTGTAACATTTCAATATAATTAGCAAATTACATATGTGATTTGTCCAGTCTGTAAAAATCAGGTTTGCTGTTCACACGCTAATTAATTTCCTCAAGCGGTAACTGCAACAGTCTATATATATCCATGACTAAAACAGAACAAACAATTTTCGACAGTCTTTCTCAAGACATGCAAGACGCTATTTTGCCTTTTGTCGATGAATACAATAGTCTCGTAAAAGGAGAAAAGTGTACTATTGAAGCTTACATTGGTTATCCACGAAGTGATACGCCAGAAATTGATTTTAAGATTGATGTTGTGATTAAATGGGAATCAGACAATAAAGCAACATATCAAATTCTCACTAAGAGCAAAAGATTTAGCGAAGATTTCTTCGAAGTGATTGTTGATAATTCTCCACGCCTTGCTAATATTAACTCACGTATCAAAGCGTTTATCAACGATGTTAATAGTGTTGGCAAAAAGCAGTTTTAAGATAAAGATGCATTATGGTCTCAATATTTCTGGAGAATTTAAATTCCTCATTTGAAGTAACCAAGCCCATAATAAATCATGACTGAAACACGTACTAAGCCAACGGCAACACTTAAAGATTTTTATCCTAGTCATGCCTACAATTGTCATAAAATTACTGATGCAAATTACGCTCGTAGTTTACTGAACGGCAAAACAAGTGCAAGCTGGGCAAACGGTGAAATGGCAGATACTCCATACACAAAACTAGCGCAATTTTCACCCAACACTAAAGGTGATAAATCTTCAGTGTTTTATTGTTTGACATCGCTATTGAACGAAGGATAATATGACTGAAATCTTACCTTTGTGGGAAATCTTGGTCCCTTATAAAATGGGGCGCAAGAATGTGCTAGTCCCCTATCATCGAGAATGGGATGCCAAAGTGATGGCAATAGCGGGTGGCATGACGTTAATGAAAGTCGCCAAGGGTAGCTGGACTTCACCAACAAGCGATAAGACTCACAAAGAGTTGATGATTCCCGTGAGAATTGCTTGTACAGAAGAACAAATTCGAGAAATCATGAAGATGACGATTATCCACTATAAGCAAGAAGCGGTTTTCGCTATGCTTGTAAGTGAGAAGACTTTGATTATGCACGCAGAGACAAAGGTGAATGACTGGATGTTCAGAAACCAAAAAGCTTAAACTTCGCCATTTGCAATTGCGGCAGCGGCTAGACGAGCCTGCTCAGCTTGATATCGAACATAAGCATCTTTCATTTTGTTCTTGACAGTTCTTTTTGCAAACTGCACCTTGGTTTCTGGATTGTTTATCATACCGCCATTACCATCGGATACAGAAATTTGATATCCTTCTTGAAAACACCAAGCGTCGATGATATCATCTTCTTTAGCGTCGGGAAGTTGAAATGAGAATTGAGCCATAATAGTAATTGATACAGCACATTTCAGCTCATATCCTTTTTTTTAGAATTTTCCTCAAAACCCTGTTGACAAACGATAGGACAATATCTCATAATAGAAGAAGAGACATACAAGACAATGTTTAACTTGAACAGCATATCCATATCAGGGACATCCACGGGATTCACTTCCGTGTTTGCTGCTGTATCAAGCACAGGCTCGGATAGTGATACCACAGGAGTAACTCCGCTAGCCTAACGTTTGTCAAACACAAGATTCAGGGCTCGGCGGAGGAAACTCCCCGAGCCCATTTTAGTTTTAATCCGCCACTTTTGGCAAACGTACTTTGAAAACTTTATATATTGTGTGTGTGTGGGAGAGAAGTCCTAATCAACCTTCTCTCCCGTGTTGAAAGATTTTGCGACGTTGGTATATGGGCTGTTGCCTTTGGATGAATATTTCTGTAAAAAACGGTTCGAGTAACAGGTATCGCAAATATTTTACTTAAATATTGTTAGTATGCCTAGAAATATTGACACAACTGCTGCTTGTAATCGAAATAGAGAACTCAAAAATATTCGTATTGAAGAATATGCAAAAAACCCAAAAAAATGTGAACAGTGTGCTTTGGATTTACCATTTCATTCAGATAAAAGAAAAAGATTTTGCAACCAATCTTGCGCTGCAACTTATAATAATAAACAGATTTGTAGAAATGGTGTGAAAAGATGTGATTGCTTAAACTGTGGAAAATCTTTAACGAATAAAAATTCAAAAAAGTATTGCAACGCAGATTGTAGAAAATCTTTTCAAGAATCCAGCTTTATTGCATCTTGGAAAAATGGTATTGTAACTTGTGGAGAGAAATTGACTGAACGATATCGAAATTACTTATTATTGCAAGCAAATAATAAGTGCTCACAATGTGGATGGGGTGATATAAATTCCACCAGTGGGAGAGTAGCTTTGACAATTGACCATATAGATGGTAATCCAAATAATCATCTATTAAGTAATTTAAGGGTTCTTTGCCCAAACTGCCATTCATTAACTTCCACATATGGAGGTTTAAATAAAGGGAATGGGAGAAAGAAAAGATATGTTAAAATTTGATGGGTTGGTATAACGGATTGTGCCCATATCTGCCAGGTATGAGAAACGGGTTCGACACCCGTACCCATCTCCAATTTATAAGAGCGGTAAAGAATACGGGTTCGAATCCCGTTAGACGCTCCAAAATTTTACATGAAAAGGATGGGTCGTTGATTCCCCTGCGCCCCCTGTGGTAATACACAGGGAAAGCGACGGTAGTTTATAGCATTACGATATAAAACTTCATGTAAAACAAAAAAATGCCGACGTAGCTTAATGGTAAAGCAACTTCCTTGTAAGCAGAAGAGCAGGAGTTCGATTCTCCTCGTCGGCTCCAATTTTATCCCTGTGAGTCTATCTGGTGGTGGTAACCCGTTGTCTGCGGGAGCTTGGCGGGTTCGATTCCCGTCACAGGGACCAAGTTTTAAAAAATCGAGAAGAATGAAGTGCAAGTTGCGAAGTCGCAGACTTCACTCATTCTCGGGAACACTATAATATTCCAACAAGGTGTTCCAAAACGGACATAGAAAAAAATGAGTAGAATGAGTTGAAGTAACAAGGTGACTGTTTCCCAAACAGAGAATTATCCATTGATATGAGAAATACACAAAGAAAGGGCGATGTTGGATTAGCGAAAGCTATAGCAAAGTTTACTGAACTTGAATGTGATGTAAGTTTGCCCATTACTGAATCTGCTGCATATGACCTTGTGGTTGATTATAACGGTAAATTATTTCGAGTGCAAGCGCGCTATTCACAAAACAAGTGTGTAGAATTGAGAAGAATACATGTCAATACCAAGGGGACAATTGTCAAGAAAACAGTTGAGAATGCTTATGATTGGCTTTATGTATACAGTCCTTGCAATGGAGAATATTTATTTAAGCAATGTTTTCATAACAGAAGTAGTGTCAATTTGCAAGAAGAATTCAGATTAACTGAAAATGGTGCGTGTCCGGCATGGACGAGGAAATCCGTTTGAAGCGGACTGGACTTAAAAGGTCTCGTGAGTTCGATTCTCACACGCACCGCCATTTTGAAAACAGGTGAGCTGAGAGGCCTTAAGAGTTCGACTCTCTTACTATCCGCTGATTTTACTCGAAAATATGCACCTTAAGCATTGTGGCGATGTTTCTGTTTTGTAATCAGATTAGAAGGGTTCGATTCCCTTAAGGTGCTCCAGTTTATCGGCACGTAGAGGAGAGGCCGTCCTCATCGCACTGTCTATGCGAAAATCGTGGGTTCGAATCCCATCGTGCTGACCAATTTTGCGAGAGTGTCTCTAATGGTAAGAGTTCTGCCTTCCAAGCAGATGCGTAAGCCTTGCGGGTTCGAGTCCCGTCTCTCGCTCCAAGTTTCTGGGGATTAGTATGGGAAAGGATAGTAGCAACTCCGAGTAACCGTACTACAGAGGGAGTTGCTACTACCAAAGTAGGAGTCCCCAGGATTAAATGCGGTGATGGTGTAATATTGCACGTTCCAAGCCAGGAAAGGGGAGTTGAAAGCACTCCATCCGCTCCAAACACAAATGCAGGCACCTGAAGTTCATCTGGTTGAATTCCAACTTGGTAAGTTGCGGGGTAACGGGTTCGAATCCCGTCAGGTGCTTTCATTTAATAAAGGAATAGAGGTAGTGGAAGAGCCTGGAGAAAAGAAAGAAGAGATTTAGGTAAGAACGCCTAGTTCGAGTCTCTCTGTCTGCTCCAAATTTTAAGATAATGCCCTAGAAGTTCATTGGGTTGAATAGAACTTTCGTAAAGTTAAGGCAGCAGGTTCGAATCCTGTCTAGGGCTCCACTTTCCTCAAACAAAATTCGAGCACGAATATAGAAGCATGAGTTACTTCCGAAATGCTCCTAAATTGAATCTTGAAACTACTCAAGAATTGCTCGACCTTTTGAACAGTGGTAAATATCCAGATGGATTTACTGCGGGCGATACTTTTGAAATCCGTTCAACTTATATTGTTGAAGCCATTAAAGACGTGATGAAGCGAGAAAATCGAGACATGGCTTACAATACAGAAGTGACTGCGCTTGTCCGAGAAAGACTCGGGCTTGAATCACTTCCAAATGAAATTTCCGCTGATGAAGGGAGTATGTTGTGCCGATTGGTTTACAATGCTCAATGCTATCGACGCTCGGAAGAATATGTTTCGGAAGGATATGAACCGTTCACAGAAGAATTGGTGGAAAAAGCTTTTGCTCTCGGTAAGAAAATCGACGTGAGAAGCGAGTCTATCTTCACCATTATCGTAAACGGCGTGAAGCAAATTCCAGAAAAGTCTTTTCTAACAGTGAGAATGTTTGAAGGGAAATTGTATTCTTTCCGCCCAAGAAAGCGCAACAAGTATGTGATTGCTGACGGTCGTCCAGCACGACTGGTTTAATTTCCTCAATCTGAAGAAATCGAGGTATACTTTAATCGACATGTTTGATTTAAACGAAAAACTTAAACAAGATAAGACAGGAATGACAATCACACTGCTAGCTCTGCTTTATCTAACTCTTCCAAGTGCTTGTTGGACTGGATTTGTACTCTTGAAGCTTTACGGTTGGTTCATTTTACCAATCCAAGGCGCACCCGCTGTAACACTCGGAAATATGGTGGGAGTTCCTCTCATTTTGAATTTGATTCTCTACAACGTTTCCAAAACATCAAGTGCTGTTATGGAGAAATCCGAATCTTGGGTTGACGTATTTTCTGATTTGTTTTTCAAAATGCTTATAGTGCCAGCAATCTTCTTGTTCTTTGGTTGGATGTTTCAAATCTTCTTCATGCGATAAGCATAAGCTGACCAGATTTGAAACATCCTTCTTGTTAAGAAGGATGTTTTTCGTTAATGCGGGGTTGGTATATTGGTTGTTGCCAGAGATTTCCAATCTTTAGAAAGGAGTTCGATTCTCCTACCCCGCTCCAGCTTTAGAAATTCCTCAAATGGAAAATTGGTTGAAGTAGAATGTCATGGCTAAGCGAAATAGAAACAAAGAATTTCCTCAAATCGCTTCAGACAAAGGATAAAAAATCATGGCAGGAAAACGAAAAAACTTTCTAAACTACAGTGCTTGTCGCACTCTCGTCATCGCTCTCGGTCTCACGTCTATGCAGGATTGGATTGCATACGCTAAGTCTGGGAATCGCCCCGCAGATGTCCCGTCGAATCCGTGGAATGTTTACCAGGATGAGCTGGCTTCAATGACGCCGCCTCAGAAGTTCAACATCAACGAATTCATCGGATGTAAACTTCCTCGCAAGACACGAGTCAAGAAGGATGGCGAAGTTAAGGCAGTTAAGGCTCCGAAGACTGCGACGACTCCAGTCGCTGATGCTCCTGTGGATGTCCCGGACACTTCTGGACTTACTCCCTTCGAGATTGCAAAGACTGCAATTCAAGAGATGAAGCTCACAAGTCGTGAAGCTTTCTACGACCTGAAGCGCAAGGATATGCTTCCCGCTGGAGTTCCTCGAAATCCTGACACTACGTTCAAGAACGATTGGAAGGGTTGGGGCGACTTCCTCGGCAACACTGGCACCGATGTCGAAGCTTCAGCGACTTTCTAAAATCGCAAGCTCTCATGAGATGGCGTAAGGAACTAAGATTCCTTACGCTTTCCTCATATTAAATTGTTTTGACTATATAGAGTCATGGCAAGAAAAGTATACGTAAACGTAACAGTTCGACTCATCATCCGTGCAGACGAAGGACAAGACATTGATGAAGTGCTTCAGGAAATGGACTATAACTTCACAGCAAACGAAAGCAGTAATGCTGATATTGAAGGTACGGAAATCACTGATTGGGAATTGGTGGATGTATCGTGATTCCAACTCATTACATCAAAAGACAAGTCTCTCGCAAAGGAAAGATATACGTCGGGCGTGGAGAGAAGTGCATCATTCATGCAGACTACGCTTTAGCTTTTTCCTTGTACGGAAAAGATATGAAGGGGCACATTAAGGTGATTTCGATTGGTGGACATACACGAAGTGTAACACCGCAAAATCTGTGCGAGATTCCTCAATCAAAGAAATTTGGCGTATAATAGCAGTGTAGGGTTTTGGACAACATAAGGCTGAAAAGCACTGACCCAGAATCTGCAATCGAAGGCTGACTGCGGTTAGCCTTTTTAATGCCGAGTTCGCTAATTGGGATAGCAGTAGTTTTGTAAACTACCGAGAAATCAGAAGGAGTTCGATTCTCCTACTCGGCTCCAAAATTTAAGGTGCTTCGCCAGTATCATAACAAACACACATGGAGAGTAATCCCAAACGGTGATGGGCGCAGTGAAAAATAAAAGGAATGACTGTATACTATACAGAAATATTTTCACATGGGATTAATTACTCAAAGGAAAGGAGACATTGGTGTAGCACAGGCAATCGCTACTTTTACAAGAATGGGGATGAATGTGTTCCTGCCTATAGGAGAAGGTCTGGCTTATGATTTTGTTGTGGATAATGATGGAGCTTTGTTTAGAGTTCAGGCTCGATATACTTCGGGTCGTGCAGTAGAACTTAGGCGTGTATATTCCAATACCAAAGGGTCATTTGCTAAAAAGGTTCCAGAAGGAGCATATGATTGGTTGTATGTGTTAAATGGTGCGAATAAAGAGTTTTTAATTAAAGAAAATCTGGCTGGGCGTTCTAGTATAATACCAAAGCCAGAACATCAAATAAATGGAGAGTAAACCCGTCTGGCGTGCGTGGTGCAATTTGCTAAATTGTTAGAACCGAAAGGTTTGCGATTCGAGTTCGCTGCTCTCCTCCATTTTTAACTTTGGGACTAAAAATGCCCTTGCTCTCCTTACTTTTATGGCTGAAATGTACGGATAACACCCGTTTACCGTCTCTCTTCCGTACATTTCAGCCAAGTTTCCTCAAATCAAGAATTTGAAATCGTATAGAATCATGGCTAATCACTTGAATCACTTGAATCACAAAGCTACTGGGAAAATTCGGCTCATCTATCTTAAGGATGAGAGTGTGGAAGTCTCGGGAGAAGTCAAGCTCGATTCTAAAGGAAAAATCGCAAGCATCTTCGGTAAATCTGAGTTGTATGTAATCAATAGAGAGCAAGAGCATATGATTCCACTTGAATGGAATCCAATTAAGCAAAGATTTTGCTACGTCGTAGATGAAAACGGAAACTTCTGGGCTGACTGGAGTTATTGGGAGAAAGAAGAGTACAAGGAACTACTTAACTTTACTAGCAAGACTTGCTCCACTTGTTCATAATTCCTCAACAAAGAATTTAAAAGGCTTATAGAAACATGGAAGAACTTAAACCAAACGAACTTTATCGTGGCTATACAATCGTCAGCATGGTGGAAAACCCTGGCGAAGTCCGAATCATGGGCGGCGATGGCGAATATATCGAACTTCCCGACCTTAAACCAGCTACGTTCAATAGTTTTGATTATGCTAAGACTTGGCTTGATGCGCAAATCCGAAATGGCGATTTCAGAGATGAATCACTGCCACTAACAAGAATTGGCGTGAGTGATACCAATGGCTTGCAGTTCGTAGTCAACACTCCTGGTGGAGATATCGTAGTTAAATCATGCGGAGATACTCTTTACCCTGACGCATCCATCTTCATTAACGAGCGTTGTGTAGCTTTTGTCGAATGGCATCTAGATTCCAAGCAGTTTAATCTTCATTACTATGGTTCAAGCGATGACGAACCGCAAGCAACATTCGAGAACATCACGGAATAAAGGTACAGTAGTAAGGTGATTTAACGGGAGTGCCACCAGAGAGTTAGGCAGGTTGAAAAACGTATTGGACTCTTTAGCAAAGTAGAATGGGCTTGTCGCCACAGTCAGGTCGAGTGGTCTCGGCTCATAACCGAACGGAGAAATCCCATCGTTGGTTCGAATCCAACCGGGCCCATTCTACTTCCAATCATTTAAATGTGGAAAGTGCAATTCTAAATGACAATTAGAGCACACTAAAATACATTTATCAACCTCAGCTTGTAAATTTACACCCTTTCTGTTTGCCAATGATTGTGCATCCAAACCAAATAATTTTTCTTTAGGGTTAAGATGATGTTTTACATCAAAATGGGCTTTAACACCTTTATTCTATGAAGTTTTTCATAACAAATGCCCCTGTAACTTAATGGCAAAGATTCACGCTTATAACGTGAGAAAGTGCATCCTAGATGTGGGTGTGTTGCGGGTTCGAGTCCCGCCAGGGGTACCATTTTTATTGAGAGTCCGAGTGCGGGTACCACTTTTCCTCATATTCTAAATTCTATAATATAGAATCAATCATGGCTAGTGATATTGATGTCTTCCTGAAATACAAAGACAAGGATGTGCGCTTTCCAGAAGTTCGCACAGCCTTTCTGATGGAACTTGAGCCATTAGTAATCGGGCGCACAATCAAACACTTCAATTACGCCCATAAAGCCACTGCCTATCAAATCCTAGAGCTTGATGATGTGATTGACTATGATGGTTATGAACAAGAATCAGGAACTCCTGATGTATTCTTTCCAGACACTCATTTCATGCACGGTGTCCCTGGTCGATATGTCGTCGCCAGACTGCATTATTTCACTCCTGCAAAGAGAATAGAGAAGTTTTGCACTGTACGACTACTCATCACAGAAAAAGGCTTAGAAAACACTTGTTGATAGTTTTTCAAAAAAGCCAAATTTTTTCTCATTTTTGACACCCTATAATTAGGCTATATCAATTGGTGCTAATTATAATGTAATTACTAATTGGTTCTAATTGGCTTTAATTGGGGAGTAATTCAGGCTGAGCTTGGCACTATTTCGAAAATAGATGGAACTGAAAGGTTTAGAGTTTGATTCTCTTGCTCCCCGCCAGATTTAATGTATAATTGAATTCATGGCTGCTAGGATATATCTTCCAAAGGGAATATGTTATGTTCACGAATTTAGAACTGAGCAGGAATATATTAATTGTTGTGAAGAGATGAAGAAACGTCATGGCGCTCCAATCTTCGAGATGCCATTTCCCAATAAGAAGATTTTCACTGTTTATCGAGACAAACAAGATAATCAAATTGAAGTACAATTTAAGCCAATGACAATTGGAGGGTAATCTCAAACGGCGATGAGGAATGCCTGGAAAGCATCTCGAACGAGCAATCGTTTACGGTTCAATTCCGTTGCCCTCCTTTCCCTTCTCTATAATAGGTTTTATATGAGATGAATAATATTTGTCTAAAAATGGTTGAGTTGTTTTCCAATAATTGCAAGTAGAAATATCAACTATAATAACGCCATATTGCATTTTGATTAAAGATGATATTTTTTTTGAATCATTCTCCACAATTTTTGCAAATTTTGTTTGCCCAAAGATTGGGTAATAATGAACAGGGCCGTTAAGTTCTATAGCAAGTTTTATAGATGGAATTAAAATATCAATTTCTAAACCATTTAATAAATTTCTGTTGGATGTTTCTACATCCAAAGATGGAAAGTCATTTTGAATTAAACCAGTCAAATATATTTCTGCCTTACTGCGTCTAAATCCGGTCTTTTTATTAGCATTCTGAAATTTTGCATGGCAAGACAAAGAACAGAAGTTGTTTTCTGTAATACTATTAGGTGCTTTTGAAATTTCTTTCTTACAAAAATTGCATGAAAGTTTTATTTGTTTGCTGTCTTTTTTGCCTTTACATTTAAGAGAACAATACAATCCGCTGCCATGATAAGAACCTTTAATGATTTTTTGTATTTCGTTTTTCTGTTTGTAAAACACAGATGAACAAACAGAACATTCAATGGGTAATTTTTCACGAGACTTGAACGATGATAGTTTTTGAATATCGAAAAGAGGTTTCATATTTACAGATTCTTCTTTTCAATTCCGTTGCCCTCTTCCATTTTTATGGTATACTGATGATGTTATGGGCAAACATAAAAATATCAGTATGGACTGGAATTATATTTTTGAGGTGTTTTATTATCATGAAAAAGCTCTTAAAACATTAATTCTAGACATTCTTGATTTTACTCACGAAGAAAGAACAAATAAAACACCAACTATGATGACATTTAAACAGTTCTTAAACGAACAGTGGGATATTTGGGCTGTACATTGTGATTTTTTTAAAGAAATTGACAAAAAAGAATTTAGATTTATTTGTCAATTTATACAAGACAAAGCTCCAAATGCTATAAAAGTGTGGAAAGACAAACCGTTCTGGCAAGAATTATTTATAGACTTCAATAGTGAATTGCGTTTATCAGATGGTTGTAGATAATGGCTGGCGTAGATTATTCTGGTTTTGCGATTAACTTCAAGACTGAAGAATGGACTGACATGGGTTATGTTCGTGATGGGAAGAAACGCATCTCCTTCCATAAAACACCTGATGATGTTTTGGAAATTTTAACTGAGCCAGGTGGAACAGCTTTCTGTCAATTCCCAGGAATCGCTAGGCACAATGATTGATGGATTGTTTATGGTTACACGGATGTGTGTCCGAAAGAATCACTTTTGGATTACTTGGCTAAAAACAAATACACACGAGAAATTGCGTTGTTTAATCGCATCGTGAAAAAGAAACAGAGTGTATAAATAGATTATGCGCAAACGTTTTGTTGAAAGAATCTTCCGCTGCGTAGTTGTTGGTCCACGTTTACTAAAAGCAACTAACGGCAAATGGGAAGTCACTAATTCGAAGGGAGATAAATTTGTCATTCCCTTTGGTGTACTTACTGAAAAACGTGACGACACTATTGTAAGAGCTTTCATCGTTGGTAAATGGCAAGTATCTATTGCCACTAGTCCATTCTTGAAATAGTGTATAATGTAGTTCTTGGGCTTAAGTCCTCTGGCGTGGCTATCCAGGCTATACGTTACGGTGAGAGCCAGTGGAGTCATCTATATCCGGTGGGAATAGATTGGGGATGCAGAGATATCTGGATTAAATGCTGCATCCTCCCACGAATCTTCCACATCAGTCCAGTCATCTGCATCCTTAGCAGCTTCTCGAATCATTTTAGGAGTCTTTTCGTACTTCTTATATCCAGAACACATCCAGCAAGAGCATGTGCGCATGTGGCGTGCATTTTTAGTTGCCATTGCAAGAACATCTAAGCGATGTTCGTCTTGATGAGAAAATCGAGCAGCATTATCTTCAAGAATGGCTTGAAAAACAAAACGCCCCTGTCGCATAGTTGGTCTAGTGCGCCTCATTCGTAATGAGGAGTCGAAAGGCATCGTAGGTTCGAATCCTATCAGGGGCTCCAATTTATAGCTAAGCACATACAATATAGAGTTTGCAGCGTGCAGTCCTGGACTGTTCGAACAGTAAATTATTCCTCATTCCATACCTAAATCGGCGTAAACAATCATGCCGAAGTTCAAAGTTTACATCACAGGAATGGCTGTAGTTTCACAGTCTCAAATCATCGAAGCAGAAGATGCTGAAGAAGCTCGTGCTGAAGCTGTGAAACCAGATACATACAACAATGGTATTTGGGATTGTTGCGGAGTCGAACCTGATACGATTCAATGTGACGAAGTGGAGAGTGGTTACTAATGAGTATGGCTTGGGAAGTAACTGTTGAAGATGTTTCCACTGTTCTCGAACGACATGGAATCAAGAAAACAAAAGACGAGATTGATGAAATCCACGACGGACTTGATTTTGATGAAATCGAAGACGCAGTATTGAGCTATACTATGAATGATTCTCAATGTAGTGCTATGTTTGATGAAATCGAAAATCAACTCATGGAAGATGGTGTGATTGAGACGAAGGAAAAGAAGTATGAAAATGATTTTTGAATCTAAAGAACCGATTACCTTAACCACCGAAGATAGCGGTTGTGCAATGCTTGTAGATAATGGCGAACCAGAATTTGTTGGTGAATCAGAAAATACTATTGCAGTGGCGATAAGAAGCTGGGATAAAAACGGTTGGGAGTATCCATTGCAGGACACAACTCACGCTGATATTCGTAAACTTGAAGGTAAACGAGTTCGTGTCACGATTGAGGTGCTGGATTGACGATTGAAGTCTTACCTGGTGTTTACGATACTACAAATAGTCTTTTTAAGACTAGTGAATTTAAATGGCAACCATTTGGAAGTCGTCGTGGCGGTGTTACAGGTCGAGCTATATACTACACTGGGAAAGTGGTGAGAAGAAAAAGCGAAATTGTTTATCAACAGGGCATTTACGCCATTCTGAAACATTCATCATACTCATATCGAAGTGGACAAACATCTGCCGCAGGTATGACTTATGTGCCTACTAATTTTGAATTAGTTCGTGTTGATGAAGGCACTATGCAATCTGGTGGAACATTGACTATTTTGGTGACACTGGAATGTGGTCACAAATGGAAGCAAGGAATTGAGTTCTTGAAATTAAGAATCCAAGACGAACTTCAACACAAATTGGACTTGGATTAAATTCCTCAAGCGGTATGTCCTGAGTCGTAAATAATCATGAAAAACATTTCAATCGGAGAACAGAACTAATGGGCGCTTGGGGTGAAAAACCTTACGAAAACGATTCCGCTGCTGATTGGTTTGTCGGAGTGTTCGACACAGTTGCCGAGAAAGTACAAGAACTTCTTGATTCACCAATCGAAGAGCGTCTTTATCCAGAATATCGAGCTGCGGCTTGGATATTGACGAAGATTGGACGCACTTATGTGTACCCGTTAGATGTTTTGGGTTACCACTTGTCCAAACTTCACGACCGTCTACAAGCGATGCGCAACGATAAAGATTGGATGGATTCTTGGGTTGACCAAGATGTAATCACAAAAGAGATGGACGACCAGATTCTACAAATGCAACGAGTTTGTAAGTGGAACAATGTCGTTGTCAACTTTTAGCGTTGTTCCTGTGTTGAGATAATAGAATGACACCATTCTATTATCTCTTCATTGCTTAGAGTAGATTTCATATTGTTGGCGAAATCACATAACAATTGCACATTATCTTTTGTGTAACCTAAATTATTATCTATTCTGTCTAGACTAATATTTGTTAGTATACGACCAGAGCCAGAACCCCATGTCATTGTCTTTCCACTCAAAGCGCATCTCCCAGACTGTTTTTCATAAATAGACAACAAATCTTCTTTAGTTAAAGAACAGTCGTAAGTTCTGTTTTTAACTCTTTGTCTAGCACACGAAACAAGAAACGATAAACAACCCAATAGTGTTTGTCTATATTCAGCGCTCAAAGACCTTCCATTTAATCGTTTCTTTGTTTCTTGATATTTAGCTTGATTTTTCTCTTTAGAACAATCAAGACAGATTAATTTACTGTATGTACTGCTTTTAGGAATAATTAATTCATCTTGTGTTTTGTTGTTTTTACAGACATCACAGACAAATATTTCATCATCTGCAACTAGGTTTGGATTGTTTAATTTCCATTTAGAATTAACTCCGTATACTTCAAGGATAAAAAAGTCAGCAGCGTCCATAGCTTCAGATAAAGTTGGATAGCAACCTACATAGTTTTTTTGAACAATCACTTGGTAATATTCTCCGTTTTTTAATTTGGTAACATACTTCGTTTTCAATAAATTGTTAGTTTTCATAATACTACAACTATTCTTGATATAATGAAAAATCTCCTTTTTCACAACGTGCTGAAAATCTCAGTGCCGAAACTCTGTCTTGCGCACGATAATAAAGTATGCGCAAGACAGACCCAAACTTCCCAATCATTTTCGATAGAACAGAGCAAGAGATGGCAGAAAATCTCTTGTTCTGTGTTGTAGTAGCTGGAAAAAAAGCAAGCATACAGATTAGATTGCTGCACTCTTTTCTAAACGGAAGTACAAATCCGTTCGAATATATTAGGGAGCTAGATGAAAATGGTAAACTTGCCTATCAATTGAAAGAATCGAGACTTGGACAATACACTCGACTTGCTGCTTGTTTCCGAGAATTGGCTAACAGTGATTTAGATTTATTCACCTGTACTGTTAATGATTTAGAAAGCATTCACGGCATCGGCCCAAAAACCGCCCGATTCTTTCTCACTTGTAATCGAAAAGACGCAAGATATGCTGTGCTTGATACTTACATCTTAAGATTTATGAGAGATGTTTTGGATATTACCGCACCATCAACAACTCCTCATGGAAATGAATATTTGAGATTAGAAAAAATTTATCTTTCATTAGTTGACCACCTTAATGTTAATCCTGCTGAGTTTGACCTTGCTATATGGAATTCATATTCCAAAGGCGAATCAAAACATTTTGAAGAATTTATAAAAAAATCTGGTGTAGATGGTATGTTTATCAAAAACAATCAAAGTGGCATACTTAAATTTAGATTTGTTCAAAGGTCTTTCGCATGAAAAATATTATTTTCTTGACTTCGTAGCAGCGGATGGCTGTATTTATGATAAGTCATTAATTATTGGAATGATGGGAGCCATCAAATGACCATCAAATAAGATTCGGACTGATTTTGAACCTAAATCAGTCTCCAAAAGGGCGTTCCATCAAATACCCATCAAATAAACTTTCGACAAATTCCTCAACTCAAATGATGGCGACTGTATAGAATCATGGGAAACATCAAACGCACAGTCGCTATCATCATTGACGTTGAGCATCTCAAGACCAGTTCCGTATTTGGTGAAATCACCGACGAACTGCTCCGTGAACAGCTCCAGGGCTGGGTTGATTCGCTTTTCATCAAGACTCCAATCTTTGAAGAGCATGGTGACTTCTACACTGCAAGTAATCCAAAAGTCGTTCTAACACAATCAGAACTGAACACAGTTTACATTGTCCCTGAAGAAGACAAAATCCCAACAGACGACGCTTCTATTCTTGCCGATTTTGAGCGAGATGGTACAGATATTAAGTATCTCGCTTACGAAAAGCGATGCCGAGAACTTGAAAACGAAGGACTCACACGCTCCGACGCTCAAGGCGTAGCAAGCGCCCAAGGACTTGACCCAGACGACCGCAGAATTTCCTCAAAATGAGAGAAAAGCCGGGTAAGTAAACAAGGAAAATTGAAGTTGAACGTTGTATAATATACTTGGAGTCAAGCACTCGTACAACGTTCAGCTCGCCTAAGTGCGAAATCAAGGACACAGGAAAAAATTATGGCTATCACTGAAAAATGGCGTGGAATTTGCGCTAACATCGCTGGAAACAACAATAAGTTTTGGGAAATCGAACTTCACGATAACTCAGACGTGATTACTCGCTGGGGTCGCATTTCGGAAGAAGGCAAGGCACAGCAAAAGACTTTTAGCGGGGCTGGTAAGGGCTTCTTCGACACAAAGATTCGTGAGAAGATGAATAAATCCAAGCCTGACGAACGCTATACAGAAGCTCGCACAGTTGAAGGAACTCCTGGTAGCGGACATTCAAAGATTGTTCAATCTGCAAATCTTGTTGAGATTGCAAAACGAGAAATCAACTCAAATTCTGCTGATACGATTGCACTTATTGAGCGATTGGCGGCGGCAAACATTCACAACATTGTTTCACAAACGACTATGACTTTCAATAAAGTTACTGGTTTGTTTGAAACTCCTTTGGGTATTGTTACTGCTGATGCTATTGCAGAAGCTCGTGATTATCTGCGACAAATCGGTGATATTGTTGCACAGCAATCTTGGACAAATCCAAACTTTGCTAGTCACATTAACGGATATATGCGGCTTATTCCTTCGGACTTTGGGCGTCAGCGAGTGCAACCACGAGACTTGTTCCCTGACCTAAGCTATGTTCAAAAGCAGAACGATATTCTTGATTCTTTGGACGGTAGCTTGCAGATGGTAATGTCAGCTCCTGTTACTGATGGTGCGGCTCCTAAGCAACCAAAGATGTTTGAGACTACGTTACATCTTTGCAACGACGGTAAGGTGTACGATAAGATTAACCGACTCTACAATGACACTCGCCAAAGTATTCATGCGGCATCTAAGCTGAACGTTCACAAGATTTACACTGTTGAAATCGCCACAATGGATACAGCTTTTCGTGAGCATGGCTCCTTCATCGGCAACATTATGGAACTCTGGCACGGTACGAAAATCGGTAACTTGCTTTCGATTATGAAGGGTGGCTTTATCATCCCGCCGTCGAACGCTGGTTATTGTACTGGTCGTATGTTTGGCAACGGTGTTTATTTCAGCGACCAATCTACGAAGTCTCTTAACTACGCTATGGGTTATGCGCCTGGTCAACGTGGTGGTTACTCTAACGAGTGCTTCATGTTCGTCAATGACGTTGCTATGGGTAAGCCATTTGTACCGTCTGGGCCGAACCAAAACCTGAACCCTTTGAATCAGGGTTATGATTCCACCTTTGCAAAAGGTAATCAGTCAGGAGTTATGAACAACGAAATGATTGTGTATCGAACCAATCAAATCAATCCCCGCTACTTGGTGGAGTTCAAGTAAGACAGGAGAGCCAAGGAAAATTCCTCAAAGAATTTTCCTTGGCTCATAAATAATCATGCTAGAACTTTCAATCACAATCAAAGGTAAAACTACTGAAGACTTGGAGTACACCCTAGATGAAGTAAAGAAGTGGGTTTCACAAGGATTCCTTTTAGGGAGAAACGGCAATGATTCAGCCGAATATGTTTTTTCAGTGACCGGGAGAGAAGAAGAAGAAAATGATGACGACGCTTGAATTTAAGAAAGACTCTCAAGGTTGGCAATCTTCCTATGACAACTGTCTTGTTGTTGCCAACGGTTGGTTATCATATTTACTCAGTCAAGAAAGAGAACTCGTAGTCACTAGAGAAGTGAGATTGGAAAAACTGCTTGGTTTCTACGTCGCCCACAATCAATAATTTCCTCAACAAACAAAAGACAGACAATAAAGAGAAGACAATGAAAACTCAAATCGAACAACTAGTATCGCAGCTAACGGGAAATGCAACTATGTTCACAGGCTTTGACATCACTATGATGTTGCGCCGAGCAAATCCCCAGACCAATATTCGCCACGGCGAAGTACGAGATATCGTACACCAACTCTACACTGACAATGCAATGTCTGGTTATATCCGAACGCTTCAGCGCATGGATAGCGGACAAGAAGCATTTGTTCATCACCCTTACGGCTCTGATGCGGAGGATTACGACCCAAATTTTTTGGCTCATTCAACCCCGCAGTCGTTGTCAATCCCCAACTTGTCGGTGACTCCTACCCAAGCGGTGGCAAATCAAACGATTCAAGTAGCGGTGACTCCGACGACGACGACGACCTCAGCGATTGGTAACAGTTTGCCAAATAAGCCTAAGCGTGCTCGCTATGCCATTGATTCCGTTCCAAAGGATAAGTTTGGACGAATCCGAATCCCCGCTTCAGTATTGCGTGCGGCTGGCTTCAATCCCAAGGATACTGTGCGTGTCGTCCTAGACCCTAACATTATCACCTTGACGGCTGGTGACGACGCCTACGGCAAGCTGAACGGCAAGAAGTACGTTGTAGACGAATACAACAACGTGCGAGTCCATCTGAAGGGCAAGTTCCCCGCTGGCACCTTTAAGATGGTTCCGAACCAAGCCAAGGTGTACATCACCCCAGTTTAACAAACTGGCTTCTAAATGCCCATGATTATGTCATGGGCATTTTTGTGTTAAAAGGGATGAGAAAATCGAGCACAGAATAACCTTTATATGTCTGACTCATCTCTTACAATCACATACACAATCACATCTCTTACGACAACAAACGGCATGTCTACGATTGTATGGAATATGGCTGAAGCCATTTCTGGTGCAACTTCATCTAGAACAGGAGATAAATTTAAAACATCTGATTTAGCTAGTGGAGTTGACTCTCGTGATTCTGATTACGACAAGTTAGTAAAACTACAGACAAATTTCGAGACTTTAGCAGCACCATATTTTAAAGCCTTTGCTGTTCAAGCACGAGCAGCGATGGATGCTGATTTTACTGATTTACTTGATGATTTAACTAATGATGTAGAAGGTTTCTCTGTTGGGAATATTCTGAACACACCAATCTCTGGCAGCGTAACGATTGATTGATTTCCTCATTATCTTGTACAAAGTTCATATAGAAGAGTAGCCGAAAGGATATGGTCTAGACTGAAAGGACGTTAAAAAGAAAGTCGCTGAAGGAAAACTGCGTAAATCAACCATTAAGTCAGTTCAGAAATGGACTGACTTTTTTATTCCTCAAAATCATTCACAATGAATGTACATAGATGTCAGAGCGTAATGCACTACTGACTGTCTGGCTTAGAGACATAAAAGACACAGCCGTAGCCGAGCCCGCTTCTACGATAGAAAGTGGACGGTCGGAATGGTACCGTAAACCAAACAGGGTATGGCTAGCGTCATATTAACAGCCCGAGAACTGCATTGCTCGGGCTTCTTTCCTCAACATAAGATGAATTTGTTGTAAACTGTTATGGCAACATATGTAGTTACATTTACCACAACCTTTAGCAAGAGTGTTGAAGCCAGTGATGCAGAGTCAGCCCGAAAAGTGGCTTATGATGAATATCTTGCTTCAACTCCAGAAGCTAAGTTAAGTCTCTTGGAAGATTGTCTTGAAACAGACGCAGAATTGGAGAGCAAGTAATGGAAGAATTTATCGAGAAGCGATTTAGCGACTTAGAAGCTGGTGACGTTTTTCGTCTCTTTCCTGATTTTTCTACTCCTGCGGATGAAAAAATCTCAAAAGGTCATTTCGTTGGGGTGGAGCATTATCGGGGGCATTGGGCAACAGAAGATTTTACGGTGTATGTTACGCCCAACAGTGCAAAAGGTGTGCTCCACACATTTTGGAAGAAACCAGCTCTGGATGTGTTTCCGCATCCTTTGTTTAAGTAAGCTGTTTCCTCAAGCTGAAAATTGATTGAAGTATAGAATCATGGCAAAACAAGCAGTCTCACTCAATCTTACTATTGAAGCAACACAAGAACAAATGGCAGATGAAAATGTCTTGCGTGAACTGTGTATTCAAAAAATGCACGAAATTCTTGGTACCAATTGGAATCCACCTTACGCTACAAAAGATTTTGAAGAGCAAGTAACAATCGAACCATTCGGTGACCCTGACGACGTAGATGAACTTGCACAAGATTTTCTCATCGGTAAGGAACTCTTGGGATAAATTCCTCAACGGTCTTAACTAAACACATAAAGAATCATGGCATCAAACACACTCGTGAAAAGCATTCAGCTCATTTGTACTCTCGGCGGAAGTAACAAGGAGTACAATATTTTCCTTGAAGAGTCGGGCGGATTGTACGTCGTCAACTTCACATACGGTCCTCGTGGAAATCCCCGCTCGTCTGGAACAAAGACGAATTCCCCTGTTTCACTAGCAGAAGCAGAGAAGGAATTCGAGAAGCTAATGCGCTCGAAGATGACTGGTGGATATTTGGCTCAAACTGGCGCAAATATTTCTGCCCCTGTCGCTAATGTCGGCGCAGATTTGGCTGGACGTGCAACTGGACTCTACCCATTGCTTTTGAGCGAGATTACTCCAGATGAAGCGCAAAGACTCCTTCGTGACCGTGATTATTTCGCACAGGAAAAGATGGACGGCTGGCGATTGCTCACTCAGCATAAGAACGGTGACTTTGTAGCTTCCAACCGTAAGGCTTTGAGTATCGGTATTGGTTCTGATGTTGAACAAGAATTGAAAGAACTTGGCTACCACACTCTTGACGGTGAACTTGTTTCTGGAGTCTATCACTTGTTTGATATTCTTGAGTCAGATGGACAAGACTTGAGAAATTCGAGCTATCGAACCCGTTGGGAGACTTTGCAAAAGCTACTCTGGAGACAGAAATTCGACAAGATTAAACTTGTGAACTCTGCGTTCACTGAACCAGATAAGCTAAGACTCTGGAAGGAATGTTTGCACAAAGAAGGCGTAGTATTTAAGAAGCAGACGGCATCATACACGCCAGGAATCAGCCCGGAATACATGAAGTGTAAGCACTGGAGCGATGTTTCTGTTCAGGTGATTGGAATTAATCAGAAAGCCAGTATTCAACTGGGTATCATGGATAATGGAAAAATCAAGAGTGTTGGTAATGTAACGATTATTGGACATAACACTCCAAACGTCGGTGACATTGTTGATGTAACCTACCTTTATGTCGGCGCAAAAGGTAACCTGTATCAACCGAAATATCGAGGCGTAAGAACTGATGTTGATTGCGACGATATTTCTAAGCTGAAGTTTAAGTCGTCGGATTCGGAGGAAGAATAATGGGAATGTTTATCTTAGGTTGGATTGTTGGAATGTTTTCAATGCTCGCATTGATGATTTGGACAGCAAACAAGAAGAAAGGAGTAATTGGTTATGCCAAGAACTCTAAAGAAGCGGCTGACATGATGATGACTATGCTTAACGCAAACAAAGAAGTGCGAGACGACGTAAAGAATCGCCTGGATGTATCGGATTAATGATTTTTGAAGAAGTTCGTTTAAATTGGAAAATTGGAAATGCCAGTGGGTATGGGAGTCCATTTTCAGCAACCACCGAGAATGTTCGAAACCTTGAAAGTTGGGTGAGGAATTGCAATCGTGAATTTGGGCCGAGAACGCACTGGCTTGAATTCACGATTGCAGAAACAAATTCCTCAGAACACACAGTGTCTGAAGTAAACAGTCATGGCAACGAAACCAATCACCAGCGCCCAGTTTGAAACTCTTATGGAAGAGCTTTGCGGATATTTCTGCAAAGGATGGGGACGAAATGTAAACGCATCCGACGAAGAGTGGGATACGATGGAAATCAGAACATTGGATTAGAATTCCATCTGGCTCATCCATATTCTCGTGTAAGGGATGCAATCGACTACAATATCATTGAGCTTCGATTTAGCGCAAAGTATCCTTTTCCACAAGAGTGGGGATATCGAATCACTGACAAGGTGCAAATCCAGCGCTTGAAAGATGCTGTGGCGGAACCTTATCGGCAATTTCGAGAGTTTGGAGAGTTTGGAAAACGAGCGTCACAAACTCGTGCTTCAGCTCAGGTTTAAAAATTCCTGATTCCTCAAACGCTGTGCCATGATTCGTAAAGCATCATGGCACAAACTATTCCCCAACAACTAGCCGCTCACATTGACTCCACCTGCGGACTCCATAACACTGGCGGAGTTGCACAGTTTTTTGATGAAGATGGCAACCTTCGAGCTTGTCAACCTGGCGAAAGTGTGTTCGCCTTTACCATCGCTTGTTCGCTTGTTCAATATGAAGAAGACGAGCATGACGATTATCTGATGAATGTTTGGAACATGATTCAAGGTGACATCGACGGTTTAACCAAGATTCAAACTGCTGTTGAAGATTTCAAACTACCATCACCACGATTGCAAGTGGGAATGAACGTTCTTTGGACTGACCCCGACGACGGAGCTTGTAGCGGAGTTTACAAACTTGTTGGCATCAGTGGAGAAATTTATTCTCTGGCTAACGAAAGTGGAAGCGAAGTAGAAGCGTCCTACCACGAACTTGAGGTACAAGTACAAGCGTAATGGAAGGCGTCCGAACAATCCATCCTGGTATGAAGTGTGGCGAACGCCACCATCCAACATTGGCGGATTTGATTAAGATTGCCAAGAAGGATGACAAGGCGTGCAACATTTCTGTCTACGATGCTGAATCTGACGAATACTACCCAGTTGAAGTTATTTTTAGAGCTACGGAAGATAATGATGTGCTTGACGAAGACCATATCATCTTGGCGATTAAATTCCTCAATGATGATGGCACTACGAGTAGATAATCATGGCAGTAGCAACAGAAACACGATTTAACCAAGTTCAGAAGATTATTAAGAATCTTCTAGCCAAGCCAGTTACAAAACTGACAAAGCGTGAACTTTCGATTCTTCCGACGATTCTCACTTTTGGTGATTGCATCTATAAAGAAAAGCATGATGCCGAAATTGAGATAAGAGATTTAAGAAGCACTCAAAGCGCACAATCTTTCGACCATCTTTGTGACATGGTTTGCGTAGTAGGTGACTACAACGGCTTTAATTCCAATACAGTCTGCGAAGTGTTGGCGAAGCACAAAGACATCATTAACTTTGATGAAACTTCTTTCGGACGTGAATACAGTCCCGTGATGTATTTATCGTTGAAGTTTAGCTACGGTGCCGAAGCCGCTTTCATGGAAAAAGTTAACGCTCTTGGTAAAGACTTGATTGAAGTAGGAATGTGTGATGAACTCCATTGGTGTCTCTTTAGCACTCCAAACGGTGAGTTTAAGCCAGGTGAGAAACTTTCTATGTGGTGTCCAGTTCGTGGCGATGACAGTAAAACAATCACTGGATACGAAGAAAAAACCTTCGACCACTTCCGCAAGTTCCGAGTTTGGTGGGATTAACGAGATGACGGGATATCCCGTCATCTTAAATTCCTCAACCATTAACACATTAGGAGTAATAAACCATGTACGAAATGAAATATGTCCGTCAGCTCTCAGACATCCCGAAAGAACCACATTATGTCATCGTAAAGATTGGCAGCGTGCATATCCCAGGAGATGAGCGGTCTCGCACTAATCCTGGTCACGGGTATCCAGCAAGAACTATGACATACCCAGAAATGAGAGTCACAACCAATAAGGCTCATTGGGAAAAGGAAATCGCTGAAGAGCTGCAAAGTGACCCGCAGCAGCAGAAATTCATTGCCTACTTTGTACCCAGTCTTGCTGTGGTGAAGACTGAAGTGAAGGTATCTGTTGAGTAAGGAGCCACCTACGCCCGCCACGCTTATATTAGCTTTCTTGCTTTCGCTTGGCTGTATGATATTGATTGGATTTGTTGCCAATAGTTGTAGTCGTCTTTAAATTCCTCAAAGACGATTGCGCTTGGCGTAGAGAATCATGGTAGAATCATCCCCATCAAAACGAGCATTTAATATGCACCCAGCATTACTTCTGTCCGTTATCAAGAAGCAAGCTGGTAGTCTCGACAAAGCCGTCTTGGAAGGCATTATGAATTCCATTGACGCAGGAGCAACGAGAGTAAACATCACTCTTGATAGTCTGAAAGTCACTATTAATGACAACGGACGTGGTTTCCAGGGTGCAACTGAAATCGAAGAGTTTTTTGCAACCTTTGGCACTCCACACGAAGAAGGTGACGCAGTTTATGGACGCTTCCGAATGGGTCGTGGACAAATGTTCGCCTTTGGTAAGAATCTTTGGCGCACAGGTGAGTTTCAAATGTCTGTTGATGTTGATACTCATATTGGCTACGAACTTGTAGACAATCTTGAGAGCTTCAACGGCTGTTCAATCGAAATCAAGCTGTACGAGCCACTTTCACAAACAGATGTTGTTTACATGGAGCGAAGCATTGCTAAGATGGTGAAGTATTCGCCCGTTCCTATCTATCTCAACGGAAATCAAATCAATATTGAGATTGACCTTGCAAAGTTTCCACAAACAACCGAAGATGCTTATATCAATACTGATGGTAAGGCTGACGGTTTGGAGATTTACAATCTTGGCGTCTATGTTTGTACTCTCTCGGCTTGGCAATATGGCGTTAGCGGTGTTGTTGTAAGTCGCAAGCAACTAGACGTAAACTTTGCACGAAATCAGGTGCTTGGAACTTGTAAGGTTTGGAAAAATATTCGACCTTTGGTAGATGCTAAGGGTAAGCAAAAAGTCACCAAATCCACTACGATTCTAAGTGACGCTGAACAAGGTAATGTTATCTCACGTCTTGTCTCTGGCGATATGCGACCTTTTGAATCCGATACAATCAAGTTTATTAAGGATTCAACTGGAAAAGTTTGGTCACCTAAGCTAATCCGAAACAAAGGTTTTGAATACTTCTCTGTTGCAAAAGAAGGTGATATGTTTGCTGATAGACTGATGCAAACTGGACGTGCTTTCGTTGTAAGCCAAGAATGTTTGGAGCTTTTCGAGTGTGAAGCTAGTGAACTGTTTAAGAAGTTTGCTTGGCGTGGTATGCCGTTGTTCTGCGAACTTGACAAACTTACTTCTGACATGAATCAACTTGGCGAACAACTTGATAAGAAAACTTGGAAGAAAACAGAAATCGCTTGGCTGAAAGTTGCAGTACGAATGATGGACGCAAGCTGTGGTGGTTGGGGGCAAGACGAAAACAATCGTTGGGTGCAAAAGTATCCATCACGACGAGTAACACTTGGAACGTCTCACGTTGCCTTAGCTTGGACAGATGGCGCAACTTTCGTAACTTTCGCCCGTGAATACCTTGCAACACTCAAGATGTTCAAGAACGGTGTTCCGAACGTGAAAGACTATACCAAGTTTGCAACTGTTCTTCTGCACGAAATGTGTCACGATACTGACAGTCGTGAAAACATCCACTCGCCAGACTTCTACAGAGAGTTTCACGACCGAGCAGACTTCCTTGGCGCAATGGTGGCTGATGCCATGAACTACATGACTCAAGCGCAATACAAGCGTATCACGGGTGGTTTCGACCTTGAAGTAGAAGAACCCGCCGAACCAGAAGCTGAACTTGTAGCTTCCGTCTAACAAGAAAGGGGAGAAATCCCCTTTCTTAAATTCCTCAATCTTATCCAAAGAACAAGTAGAGAAACATGAAAATCGAGCTAAAGAACTTCAAACACGCCGCATTTGCTTCCGAAGAAACCCTATGTTTTGAAGCGACAGTTTATGTTGTATAAATCAAGTGTTATGGGAAAATTACTTACTTGGTTTGGAATAATTGTTGCATCTTGGATGTTGGTGTGGCTTATCGCAAAGCTCCTGTTTTGGACTTGGCACGTCGCACAAACTGGCTTAGTTATTGGAGTCATTGCCATTGGCACCTGGTTTGTCTGGAGTTACCTGGCTGGAAGAAAATCCTCAAACTCAGATTAAAGTTGCGTAAGTCTTCATGCAAAAAACTTTTATCGTTATCGCAGTTGGGGTGGTGTCATGACTTTCATTTTAATGGCTCTATTGACTATAGTCATCTGGGGCATCTACGGCATCGTTGCTGGAATGTTTGCTGGGACAGAGACATTTCTGAAATGGGTTGCCGCCGCAATGGTTTTGTTCTATGTTTACTGTTTCTTTGTCGCTCTCGGGAATTTGGATTGGACAGTTCTCTTTGGCGCATCAGCATTTTACATAGGTTTTATGTATGGTGCAAAACTTTTGAAAAAGAACAAAAGCTCTGATAAATAAATTCCTCAAGCACTCTCTTCATAAAAGTATATAGTCATGGGAGTGATTCAGACTTTTATGAAGAGAGTGCCAGAAGGCAAAACCGCCGCTCAATATGCAGGCGAAGTTCATGAACGAGCCAAAGAGCAAATCTACGAAGAAGGCGGAGACGGTTGTGAATGTGAAATCCTGACTCTTGCTAAGTTTGAAGAAATTTGGGAAGACCAAGAGAATCTCAAGAAGACGGATGAAATCAAGGAAAAGTATCGCAAGCTCACCGAAGAAGGGCAAGTCATTTACCTTGAAATGGATTGGTAAATAGGATATAATAAGACATGAATAATCGGCGCATTGGAATTCTTGGTGGCTCATTTGACCCGCCAACATTAGCTCACGAGAGACTTGGTGAAATTTTTCTTAAAGAGCTGGGGCTGGACGAAGTTCGATATGTCGTCGCACGTCAAAATCCGCTCAAAATTAAGCAAGCTGTTGGTTCAGCAGACCATCGTATGAAAATGCTGATGATGATGATTCAAGGGCATGAGAAGTTTTCTGTCAGTGATTTAGAAATCCAACTAGAGTATGTGCATAACGACTATGGCAAGCTCGTCAAGTGCGACGAAGTTAATCCGTCTTACGCTTACAACACGATGAAAATGTTTGAAATGTGCGAACCACATTCTGAATTAATCTTCTTAGGTGGAAGCGATATTCTGAAAAAGTTTTACCAATGGCACAAAGCTGAACACTTTATCAAGGAGTTCAAACTTGCTATTGCTATTCGTCCGCCACACAGCAAAGCATCTACAATCAGTCCAATCAAAGAAAACGACAGAAAGAACATTACGATTGTCGAACGTGATACAATGCCTGATATGTCGTCTACAGATGCTCGCTCATTCTTTGAGAAGGGAGACTTGGAGCGTGCAAGACAGCTTATGCGCCCAGACTTGTTTGATTACGTGGTGAAGAACAAACTCTATCACATTCCTCAAGAAATTACATCCGGAGCGTAAATAATCATGCCAACATCAGCAGAACGAAAAGAACAGGCTCAACTTGAGCGAGACAATCTCATCGCAGACAATCGTGCAAAGTTCACGAAAAACCGAGTTGTGTACGTGACACCGAATGGTTTCCACACCGCTCACGACTTGGAAGATTCTGATTTGGATAATCTAATCAGTCAGCTCAAAGAGCAAAAGTTTGAGTGTCGAGCCACCACCGCACGAGAAAACTTCACTACGAACGATTGGTTTAAGCACGGAGAAAGCGATACGTGGGAATCCTACGTCATCACTCGGGCTTAATTCCTCAATGAAAATTCTTAGCCATGTATCAAAGCATGGCTAAGATGCATTATCTGACAAACTGTACTTGTGGCGACGGTGACGGAATCACCAACATGGTGGATATCGCACGAGAAATTACGTATCGCACTTTCTGCAAGTACGTGTCTCAAGAATCTCTTCAAGAACTCTTCCCATCCTATTCATTCGGGAACGATAGAAGCAAAGGGATATATCTCAAGAATGACTATTCTGTCAGATTCTATAAATCCACCTACCGTGGCAAGAAATGTGTGTTCATCAATTGGTCATGCATAGAGTTTGTTTTTGTCTATTGACAAAAGATACCTAACAGGGGTATAATGTATATCTACCCAAGGAATTGACGCCTGTTTTCGTCAATAATTATTAGTAGCCTTGGCTACTCAGAACAAAGGAGGAACAATGGAAATGACCATACATGATAAAAGTTACAAAGTTAAAGTTGGAGATGTTCTCAAGGGCAAGAGAACAGGTCAACTGTATGACGTGGTAAACCATGTGATGACTTCGTGGCCTGGGCATGGGATTTATTCCCTTGTTTCGAGAGAGACTCAAGAGCCCAGAACCATTGCTGACTTTGCTTTATATCGAAAATTCGAAGTACATGAGCAAAGCTGAAAAGCAATCATCAACTTGAAATAACCTGCAATGACGCAGGTTATTTTTTTCTTGAAAATAACGGGTTTTGGCGTAGTACAATATAAGACGTGAAAACGTTAGGAGAAAAAAAGACAATGCCAACT
>OFQY01000056.1_pt1 | contig 44913 bp, 70 predicted proteins | sample 1542991 | NCBI WGS metagenome assembly OFQY01 (sample SAMN07774224, study PRJEB24372) | wastewater metagenome | isolation source: Exp Tend VB 10WW | collected 2016-02 | reverse complement strand
GATGGGCTGTCTGTGTCGGATTGACGGAGGAATCCCCTCTACCAAGGGAGGGACCAACGCTTTCGGGCGTCCGGTCAAGCGGTACGAAGACTGGCAACAGGCTGTAGGTGTGGTTACCTACATGGACGGGGATAACCCGTTCGCTCTGGAACACGCCTACATCCACGAAGGGTTCAGCCTTTTCCGAGGCAGGCCCTATTTCGCAGAGCAACTCTGACGAGCGTCTTACGGGGGCAGACGATAAAAGCCCCCGACCAAACGGAATAATAAGGAAACAAAATGGATAAGTGGGAAAATGAAGTCCGAGATTTGGAAGCCCGGTTCTTATTAGAACTCAGCAAAGCTAGCAAGGACGGGTCAAATAAGCGTAAAAAGGGGACTAAGAAGCCCTGGTGGGAAGACAACACCCATCTTGACCGTGCAGAGTCTCATATCAAGCGAGGCAAGGAGGGGACTGGTATTGACCCCGATAGTGGTGCTCATCACTTTGCCCACGCTGGCTGGCGTTTATTAGCTGAAGCGGCTAAGCGTAGCGGTAACATACCCCCAACCCCATCCGATATGACGGGGAACGGCTATGACCTTTAATATCACACCAGTAGATGAGCTTAAGTGGGTAGGGATTGACCTTGACGGGACTCTAGCAGAACCGGTCTGGCCCGACCCCGGAGTAGGAGACCCTATCTGGGACAACATAGAAAAGATGATTGAAGTCTACGAAGCTGGGTACAAGATAATGATTCATACCTCTCGCTACTGGGGAGACTACGAGCTAATCAAAGCCTGGTTAAAAGAACACAACCTTTACCACATGGTTAAGGAAATTCAGTGCGGGAAACCTCTTTACAGGGCGTATGTTGACGACAAAGCCATCACGGCAGACTCGCCAAGCTGGCTTCCTGATGCTAATATATAAGCATGAGAATTAAGCCCATATGTAAAGATTGCGGTAAGCAGTTTGACGACCAGCGACATAAGCGGTGTGCTTGGTGTAGAAGGAAAAGACCCTGCCCAAAATGTGGCGGCTGGAGATGGGATATAGCAAAGGTTTGTAAAAAATGCCAGGTTTATGCTGCCGGTGAAAGTTCGCCCCATTGGAAGGGCGGGAAAGAGGTATATTCTTACGACCTTTGCGAGTGTGGGAAAAAGAAAAGCAAATATTCAAAAAGATGTATAGCCTGCTACCACGGTGGTGTAGGCCGCAAACACAGACATATCACAACGGGGGGTTACGTTCAGGTCTATAAACCGGAACACCCGAACGCTACAAAGGCGGGGTGGATTATGGAACATAAGTTTGTTGTCTCGGAGCATCTTAAGAGACCACTTTATAAAGATGAAAACGTACACCACAAAAACGGGGATAAGCAGGACAACCGACTTAGCAACCTAGAGCTTTGGTCGGTTAGCCAGCCCCCGGGGCAAAGAGTTAAGGATAAGATTGCTTGGGCTGAGGAGATACTAGAAAAATACAAAGCAATCCGAGCGGATGCCGAGACATGGCTACCCTAAGCATTGTGCTATCTATCTTAACTGTCATGGATTACTGGTTACTAGCAGAGCGTAAAAAGGCGGGTTGGGTACTAGGTCTTGCGATTCAACCTATATGGGTTTACTACGCTTTTGCCATCGACCAGTACGGACTAATTATCATGAGTGTTTTCTACACCTACATTAACTGGAGAGGTTACCTTAACCACGATTTGCAGAAATAAACACAAGGAGTATTGTAGACGTAAGTACTTTGAAAACTAGGAGGAGGAGATGAAAGATGCACACCCTCACGGTGGTCGTGAAGGACATGACTGCCCTGGCGAAGGTAACGACCTCTACTGCCCTCGGGTGTTTGGGGTCGCCTGCGAATCGTGCACGTGCGAGACGCCTTGCCCAGACACTTATTCGACACTTGTAGCCGTGGAGGTCTACCGTGTCCCGAAGCAAAAGGACAACTAATGTCCATCACCTCTGGTGGCCATCCGGCCGCTACAAGACGCCGTTGGAACGAACGTTCAGAGAGCTCCCCTGTCACAAGGTGGAACTGGCGATTGAGGCTCACAACCTTATACATCGTCATTCTGCTCCGCCTGACAAGCCACCGCCACACGAAATGGTCGAGGTCATTCAGAATCACGAAATGGGTCGCTGTACTTGCAATGTCATCGGCCTGGAATCCGAGAGGAGAAGGAGAAGGGGGTGCTGAGATGGCTCATATTCCCCATATGGAATGCGGTTTCTGTGGGGAAGATTTTCCTCTTCTCCCCCAGAACGCCGTTGTAGCAACCTTCATCGAGGAGCCTTTCTACAACTACGTACTGGCCCAGTGTCCGTGCAGTGGTTGGAACAGGAACTTCATCGAGGAAAGCACGCAGAAGATGCTGCTGTCCAAGAAAATCCCCGTCATCGAGGAAAAGTTTGCACCAGGCGAGGTACATGAGGCATACTGTGTGGTGTGCGAAATCCCAATGGCTTCCTTTCGGGAGCTGACCAGTAGCGAGGAGCATCTGGTTGAGTACTTTCGCTGGCTTCTGGAAAGGGGGGATAGAGAATGAACCCCTTCAAGCCAGGAGATGTCGTGGAAATCTCCATCAACGAGCCCGAGTGCAAGCGTCCGCCAAGGCTGGCGGTCATCACACACTCTTCAGGTCCAATCATCAACGCCCAGTACGTTGACGACGGTAAGACCTTCTACGGCTCGTATATCTACGCCAAACTTCCGCCAGGGTAACTCCTCCCTCCTGGTGGAACAGCCCCCTAGTCATGGACGACTGGGGGGTTTTTATTGAAAGAACCACTCATACTCACCAAACGAAACCCATCGTTCGGTATAAGAGTAAGGAACCCAGTTATATTCACTTATTAACACTTGTCCGTTTTCTACTCGTTCGGCTACGACAACGTGTCCAGCCCAACCGTTATGTGAAACTCCTACAGCCCCCCGTCTAGGGTCGCCCTGTCGCCAACCAGCATTTGCTAGTCCGTAGCTCCACGAAGTAGCGTTGCCTAAGTAACTAGGAACCTGCACACGGCTGGCTACATACCAAGTGCATTGTCTGTAAGCGTAACTATTCCCATACGTCCCGGTAGGTTGAAGTCTTAGAGCGGTCTGGCGTAAATCAGCCTCTACCCTTAACCGTTCTTCTTCTTGGGCTTTGACAGTTGCACAGGGAGCACTCTGCTCACAGGTAATAGCTATCTCTTGCGGAGTAGGGAACTCCGGCTTTTTGATTGTCAGATAAGCGGCTAGAGCTAACTCGTTCATAGCCCTAGTTTCGCTTTACAGGCTGGCCAAGGAGAGAAGCCTCTTCTAGCAACCACTTCACTAGCTTTGGCTATTTGGACATCGGCTGGAGCTAGGTCGGCTCTGGCATAACCTCCGTAACCTCCCCATGTACCAATATCGAACTGCAAGCCACCGTAATAACCATTCCCAGTGTTTGTAGCCCAGTTACCACCAGCCTCACATAGGCTCAGAGCCTGCCAGACGCCCTCTACAGGCGTTTTAACTACTTTGGGAGTAGATTGTACTTGTTGTGTTTGTTTAGCGGCTTCAGCGGCTTGTAACGCCTTCTCAGCCTCTAGCTTCTGTTGTCTCTGTTCCTCAACGACCTGTCGTCTATCTGGGAACTCCTGTTTTGTCTGCTGCACCTCTAAGTATTTTGTGTTTACTGTTGTGGTTTCCATCTGCCCCATCAGTATTGCCGGTAGTAGGGGTAGAATCGCTAGCGTTCGTAAAATAGGCCATTCTCGTTATGTTGGACACACTAGCACAGGCGTTTTAGTCGTGCAAGCTCTCTAATTTGGCTTTGTAAAGGGAAATAATTGCTTCTAACTGGTGGGCTTTAAATTGCATGAGGGTTTTAGCCTCCTTTTCAAGCTCGTCAAGTATCTCTTGCCCGTACCTATTAATCATAAAAGTTGCATACCTGGGGTAGTTGCCCTGCTTGAACACATTACAGCCTGGGCATTGTGGGTGGACATTTCTTTCGTCAAAGCGTAGTGAGTTCACAGACCTCTTTTCATAGTGCCCGGCCTGCATTTCTTTAATGGGTTTAGCAACTCCGCAAGTTACACAAGTTACATATCCCGAACTATCAGCGTATTTCTGCCTTATATAGCTTGAAAATACCTTGTCTGCCTCCGCCTTTAACTTTGAAACAGACTTCACTTTGGGCTGTTTCTTGCATTCCGGGGAACAATAAGCACTGCCCCTGAACTTTACTTGAGAGGCGTACCTTTCATACTCTTTGCCACATTGTTTGCACTTTAAGGTAACCTTCCCCTTGGTGCCATTAAATGAACTAATATTCTTTTTTTCTGCACGCTTTGAGTTAACTCGTTGCTTTTCTTTCCTAGCAACGGCTGCACACGTTGGGGAACAGTACTTTTGGGTACTTACAAAATAACTAAATTCGGTCCCGCAAATACTACATTTCTTGCGTGGTGTCTTTGCCATGCATTAAGCATAACATTTATAGCAAGGGCAGTTGTTCCTCGTTCTGAGTTCCCCACCACTTCCGAGGCAGAATTATTTGCTCTTCACCATAGTTATCGTAAGGTATCCCATGAGCAGATAGTACCGCCGGGGAAGTAATGTACTCCACTCCGTTGTAGCTAACTAAAATCTTCTGAATCCCAGGTGTATCCACTATCTTTTGGGTAAACCCGAACCCGTCGTACCTTCGAAACAGGACGACTTGTCTTCCTTTTTTTACTAGGACGCCATCCTTGAGTTCTCCAACTATCTTCCCATCTATCATCAATCGCATCTTCTCTTCTCCTGACCGCACTACATTTAGTGCATCTTATATACTCTGTGATTTTACCGTTCTTGATTACTAATGCGTCGTTGTGGACGTGATTTTCCGCCTCTTGCAGAAACTTCATATAGCCGCTCCTTTTCCATCTTAGCGAACCCTTTTGGCCCTTTAACCTGTCCCCCTTTTCGTCCCAAGTGGGTGAAGTAATCCTCACCATACCTGTCCATTAGTGTCTTGCGTACTTTAATCCCCCCGGCTCTTGTCCCGGCCATTAGATGCCCTCCTGTTTAATGCTGTTTTCAATAACCCTTATACGGCTCTGTATAACGCTGATTAGGTTAGCCGTTGACGAGTAGATATTCTTAACGTTTTCATACTCTCTGCGCTGTTCGGTAGATTCCCCTCGGCTCAGAGTTTCGGCTTTGGTTACGCCCTCGGTAGCACTAGCTTCCATAAATACTGAATAGGCTTTGTCTGTAGCTCGCTTATGTAGAGGTGCGATGTTGTCTGCTAGGTAAGAGTTATACACACTTAACTTAACCATTGCCTCACTTAGCTTTATGGGGTCGCTCCACAGGTGTTCTTCGTGTATCTGCTCCCTGTAGTGGAGTATGCCGTTGATTGCGTCCACTAGTTTCATGCTTCTTTATCCTCTTTAAGCACATAAGTTACACCGTCAATTGTTATTTCTGATGGGTTTTTGGCTACCTCAACATCTATCCCTGTAATCCCCTTGAAGATGTCCTTGTTGAAGTGGGGGAGGTTGAGGATAGCGTCCTTATCCTTTTTGCTGGCTTCGCTCCACCATTTCCTCCAGCCTTTTTCGTAGCCGTCTTTTATGTCTAGCTTGATTTCTGGTAGGCTATTTAACGCCTCATCCCATTCTTGTTTTGTGACCTGGGTATTGAATATCTGGTTGTTTTTTTGGTAGCCAGCTCCTTCTTTCTTATTTTTCCCATCACCCAGGCAAAATAGTATTCGCTCGGACATTCTAAGACCTTTGCAGGAGTAGCAGTAGTAGCAGGAGTAGCAGGAGTTGCAGGAGTTGCAGGAGTTGCAGGAGTTGCAGTTAGTATTATTCATTATTCTTTCCTTTCTTATTATCCTCTTTAAGTTCAGCTAAGTCGTTAATAATCCCGTTCACATAGGTAGACAATGTAATGTCGCCACCAAATAACGCTATTACTTCCTCCAACACCTCTATCTTGGCTTTACGGCGTTCTTGGGCGATATATTCTTCAAGTTCGTCTACATAAAAGGTGCGTACTTGCAGGCCATCTGGTAAATTCCTACGGCCTACTGCAAGCTCCTCTAGCTCTTTATCTTTCATTGGGGTTGTCCTCTGGCATTCTCTTAGTTAGCACCACCTCAATATGAGGGTATTGCTTCTCAAGTAATGCTTTCATCTCTTTGTTATTGGCATACAGTTTAGGATACGGGGCTTTCTTCACTACTGATTTAGCTTTCTTATTCATTGGGGTTGTCCTCTAATACTGCGACCCACTCGTAGTCTGTAACCCTGATTACTTCTACCAATCGCTCATCTTCTTTTAGTTCATTCAGAACCACACGAATATTGCTCATATAGGGGTTGTACGCAATATGCCTGTAGCGTTGCTTTTTCACCACTGATTTAGCTCTTTCACTTCTACCCATTAGAATCTCCTATTTAAGTAACCACCATGTAAACGCTATGACTTCAAACCATAGAATTAACATTATTATTCTCATTAGAAGGGTATTGAGCTTAAGTCAACTTCGTCATCTAGTACTTCCTCGGCTCCCGGGAATACATCTTTGGCTTTCTCAACTGGCTTGTCTTCTAGTCCGGTGATACCTAGCTTGCGTTCAATACGCCCTAGACTGCTTAAGATGGTGTCTAGCTTGTCACCTTGTGCGGCTTTGTACTTAGCTCCTTGTGTGGCTTTGGTAGCCGAGTAGTTCTTATATTGGTCGTTGTAGCTTAAAACTACTTCATCTCCAACTGCTGCTGGTGCAAAGATAGTTGCCTCCTTACCCTCAACTCCAATCTTCATTAGTGTCCAGGCTCCCTTAGCTCCAACTCCTGTTCTAAAGGCTGGGTCAATTATTTCTGTTATTTTAGGCATTTTCTAACTCCTTAATTAAATTTAATGAACAACAATCATCTCCTGAACGGTAATCACAATACTGGTCGGTAACTTGAAACATCTCCTGACCTTCCTGACATAGACAGACAGGCGGTTCTTGCTTCTCCCAAGACTGATTAAGATACTCTACCTTATCGGTTACCCGTTTTAATATATCCGGATTAACGCTTGTGGTAAAAGTATCCATCAGTCCGCTTAGGGTGATGTAGATGTAGGTTACCTTTTCTACTTCTAAGTCAAGAGTTGACTTCTTCTTAGTTTCTCGATTGTAGATGTAGGTATCTTTGTGGTTTGCCATCAGAATATAGGCGTGCTCTTGCCACTGGTGATGGGTGTAGGGTTCAGACTTAAAGTCCCAAACTACCTTACCCAACTCGTTTAGTCCTACCTTTTCCTTTAAGCCGGTTCTACCTTGTCGGGTAATCATAGCGTAATCGTGTACGCTCTTAACGCTTATGAGTTCCTTTTGAGAAGGGATATAAGCATCATACTCACCACCTAAAGATAGTGTGTCGTTTCTTAGTAAAACGTTAGCTTCAAGGTCTTTGTAGATTGTTTTGAGGTGCGGTCTTAGCGCTCCCTCTAATGCGTGTCCGGCACTCCAGCGCAATATCTTGCCTCCGCCGGGGATATTCAGACTTCCTACCCCTAATCGTTCTAGGTATAAGGCTCTAGGGCATTTGGCTATGCTTGAGGCGTGCCATCGCTCTACCTTACGCCTTTCACGGTTGTCGGCTATAGCTTTATAGATTTGTACGCTTAAGTCGCTCATATCGACTCGTAGAGTGATTGGACTTGCGTCTTAAGAACTGGCTTATCTGCTTCAATAGCATCTTCAACCTTGTCTTTCCAGTCATCGAGTAGGTCGTAAACGTTGGTGTAATCGGTATTGAATACCTTACAGCCTTCGTATACTCGCTTCTCGTTAGGGTAGCCATCAGGGTCTGTACTATCCTTGTACCTACGTACTATTAATTCTATTTCGTATTCCATCCTCTTGTCCTCCTTTAAGATAGATTTATGGTACTTAAATAGTATCACATGACGCTTATAGATGCAAGGCTATAGTTCTTGTGCTAGGGTTAGTTTACCGTCCGGTGTTGTCCTCCTTGATTTCCCGGGCGGTGTTTAGTTTTTCAGGTCTGGTTCTGTTCTCCACGCCCTTGTTTCTTCTTCGTTTATCGTAACAATCAAAACAGATGAACTCTGAGTTAATTGGTACTGAGGTTTCTTTCTTACAAATGCTACAAATTATCATTAGACAATACCCTTTTTTCTTCTCATAACCCTTAGAGAAGCAATTTAATATATTTATCCCACTGGCGTATGGCATCGTAGTTCTCATTACTTCCTACTTATCCCTACAATGTTAGTGGCAGATGAGAAACCTGGTTGAGACGGGTGTATCAGAGCCAGGGTTTTGACTACCACTAACTGGCATTTTTGTATCCAGTAGATTACCAAGACTACTGGCCAGTGTTTGTGTTTAATAAAAATAGGAGCCTTGACTTAGTGTCGCTCCTTTGTTACCCTGGGGCAAAAGAGGAGCTGATGCACCAGCTTCTTTTTTATTGCCTTAATCTTAGACCATTAGTACTTTAGTTGTAAACCCTAACGCTTAAAAATAAATAACGGACTGATTAGAATACTCAAGGTTGCAGTCAATCACATAAGCTAATTTGCTTTAGTTTAATTGTCCTTAAGTATTCCGTTCAGCCCGCTAAATAGTTACTTACTCTTTTCAAATTGCCAGTTCTTATATTTGTCTTCGTACTTGTCATCTAGGTACTCACGCCACTCAATCAGTTGGTCTAGCAGCAGTGAGATAGAAACATAATCCTTATCATCTCGGTCTGGCTTCTTAACTACCTCTAAAAGATAATCCAGTTGGTCTTCGCTGATGTTTAACGATACTCTCATCGCTGAGGGTTTACGCCAACTTGGATATTGTTGGTGTTACCTTGTACCTCTCGAGCTTCAACCTGTTGTTCCTTGGGGTAGTCAAAGGTTGTGTTGCATAGATTAGGATTTACGCTTACACGCTCACCTGTTGCTAGTCTTACGCCGTTAGGTAGCTGTCCGGTTGCGTTTGCAATACTTGCTACTGTTTGTAACTCTTCTTTGTTCGATACGCAGGTTGCGTACTCTTGTGGTTCCGGGGCTAGATACACGCCAGCAGTAACGCCAACAAGTACCAAACCTCCTAATAGTTTCTTATTCATTTCCATTCTCCTTGATTAATTTCTCATGTGCCTCATCAATTAAGACTTCAATCTTATTCGACTGGCTTCTGTTAGTTCTTCGCGCTAGTTCCTCGAGTCTCTTAACCACCTCAGAGTCTAGCGAGAAAGTCTTTCGTATTTTCGTCATCATTTCCTTCCATTAACGCATAGAGCTTTTCTAGGCGGGTTAGTAAGTCTGTTAGGTTGTATAGCTCTCCAACGCCCTCAACGTCTTCTAAGGGTCTGTGTGGGAGCATGGCGTGGTTGAAGTCAACCTCTACTTGCTGAAAGTCTACAGCGTCCTTTAATACCTCTATTAAAAGTCTAAAGTCCTCATGGTTGAATGCTATCGGGTTCATACCAATAACATTACAACTACTAGCCAAAACCCTGCAACGAACGCCATAACCATTGCTATCTGAAACCATAAGTTTATTAACTCTGGTACACGACTGTTACGGTAAGCCATACGCTTTTGTCTTTTGTTCATAATTCCCTCCTTGTTTTTATTTATGCGGTTGCAGTTGCTAGGTCGTTAAGCATATCTGCTGTTTCTGCTAAATGCCTCAAAATATTATCAACTTCACCTGTATTAGGGTTTATGTAGTTGTACTTGGGGTGGTCGCCAACAGTAGAATAAGCCTGCCAAGCCTGTCTGCTGATGTTTTTGCGCTCCTCAACAGTCATACTCTTGAGGTCCTCTTCATTCATTGTTGCTAGTTCAAATGCTGTCATAGTGTTGTCCTCCTTTTATTAAACACTAAAGCCGGAGGCAATACGGCAAACATAAGATGAGTTTACAATTGGGTGAAATGGGTAATTTCTACAGATTGAACAGTTCTATACTAACTATGTTTATAAAGGTGCTTGCCTCTAACTTTAGGGTTTAATGATTATCCAGCTAGTGCCAGCAGTAAATTGGTGCGGAGTTCGCCTGGACTCCTTTTGGCGGTTGACCTCCTTACTACCAGCGCAAGCCAGATAATCAGCTCCTATCCAGTAACCGCTTAATTAAGCGGTTGTGTTGTTCAGTTCGGCTAGTCTTTTCTCGGCATTAGCTTTTTTGGTGTAGTAGCGTTCACCAACCTTGCGCCAGCCTGCTGGTCCGTCACCGTTGGTGGTTGCATCAATTATCACCCAAACCTTGCCGACCTTTTCAAGCCAATATAGGTTGTTTTTCATGGTAACTCCTTTAATTAAGCAATTACCGGATAGGATTAGATTGTCAAGGTGTGGCGGTTTCGATGAATCAGATGAAGCGCCTTAGCTCTTGCTGTTGTGGTGATGATACTTTAATCTTTCGAACCGACTGCGCTGTTGGCTGTGGTGTATCTCACTGAACACATAATAGCATACATCGTATGTACAATGCAATACCTTTTATGAAATATGTATGCATAAAGTATGTATAAACCTGTAACAAAGCACAAAACCAAGCACTTAAGCCACCACTTAAACCAGTTTGACAGCGCCGAAATAAGGTAAAAAACCCTTTATGCTAGTATAGTTATCAGGTATAATTAAGGTAGTACACAATGAAAACCAAAACCCGGAAAGCTAAAGAAACCATAGTTATGAAGTCCGGCGCAATAGTAAAGCTAACGCCACAACAGAAGGCCTATGCTGACCTATTACTAGAGAAACCCAATACAGCCCAAACAGATATCGTTAAACAGGCCTATCCAAACGTCACTGATAGCAACCTAGCTAGCACAATCGCCGCACAAAACAATAAGAACACTGATATACAGATTTATACGAGTGAACAGGTAAGTAAAGCTAAAAGACGGATAGTAGAGCTTATAGACTCCGAGAGAGAAGATATATCACTCAGAGCTTCTGTTGATGTGTTAGACCGAGAGCATGGGCGAGCTGTCCAACAGGTACAGACTACCTCTAAGGTCATGACTATTAATATAGACTTATCAGGTAATGGCTTAGCAGAGCCAAAAACAGAACAATAACAAGTCGCACAACATACATTCTGCGACCCTACCCCCCCACACCTGTTGTCCCTATAAGCTACTCCTGTAAGTAATATATATATACGATAGTGATAGTATCTACACGTATCTGTAATATCTCTTGCAATACATTATGAACATGACTATAATCATGAACATGAACATATACATATCCCCACAAAACGAAGAAAAGCTACGCCAGGAACCTTCCATGTCCGGGCTGATAAATACGCTACTTATGCAGCACTACGCGAAGTACAGCGACGAGGACCTCAAATCCCTTAGACAGGAAATTTCAAAGGCCAAGAAACAGTTCCCTAACGCCGTTAAAGAAATGGAGGAGGTAGAACAGGCTACCCCCGCCGAAATATTTGAAGGCAGGACTTGTAAAGCGGGTCACCCCTCTAAGGACGGCAAATACTGTATGAATATTAAATGCAGCTACTTCAACGGTTGACAACATAAGAGTTTTATCCCATATTAAAGGCAAACAAATACTCTCAAAACAAAACAAATAAATCTTTGAGGGATAAAAATGCCAAAGAAAAATATGACCGAGGAAGAAAAGAAAGCCTGGGCCGAAAAAATGAAAGCTGCCAAAGTAGCTAAACAAGAGGAAGTTACCTCCACAGAGGAAGTTAAACCTTCCCAAGAAGACATATTAAGTGATGATTATAAGTCACTCCTTAAAAGGCTGAACGAGCTTGAGGGTAAGCTGTCAGCAGAAGCTGAAGCTAATAAGTCTCAGCCAGAAGTAAACAGCCGAGGTCGGCTAATCGGTACCTTTGAAAGGTATGTCGTTGACCCAGCTTACTACCCCGACCCCCGGGAAAGATTATCTCAGGAGCCTCGCCTACAAAGGTTCGCCTTCCCACTCAACTACGAGCTTACATGGGCGATAACCCCTGTTTCATATGAGTCAATTGACGGAGTAAGAGTCTCAGAACCTAGATTCCATATGGAACTGCTTAGAATCGTCATGGATGAGGATGGAAACGCAACCAATGGACGATATAAGATTAAACAGCTTTCCTTACATGAAGACCCAGATGCTGCTCTTCAGGTAGCCCGAGATAACGGAATTGATGTTGACCATATCAACCAAAGAGAATTCTTGGATGAAATGCGATATTTGCGAATAAAGGAATGGCTAGAAGAAAAGTTCTACCCAAGCCGCAAAAACACCAACAAACAAGCTCGCCAAATGGTTGTAGATAACCAAGTGGTAGAGTTCTTCGAAGTTACTAGCGAAGACGCTCAAAGCTTCAAGGAACTAAATAAGAAGTGACCTATAAACCGCATCCGAAGCAGGTTGCGGCCCACCTAGCCTTCTTAACTCAGGGATATAAGCGTGGGGTGCTGCTCATGGGGCGACAATCTGGCAAGACCTACTTTGCCAACGCCCATGGGTGGCTTTCGGCTATCCTGGAACAGGGGCGGTATTTTATTGTCTTCAAAACCTATAAGCAAGCCCATGAGGTTATCTGGCGACAATACATACCTTTAATCCCCAAAGAACTCATATATAAGAAGAACGAGCAAGACTTACTGATTGAATTCAACTACGTCAACGGCCCCGTCACTCTGCCAGACGGAACAGTTATTCAGGTCGAGCATGACGAGAATATGCCCCGCTCCACCCTACAATTACTGGGTTCGGACCAATCCGACTCCCACCGTGGATTTAAGGCCAACGGCATAATCTTTGACGAGTACGCCGACCAAGACCCAAACAACTGGGACGCAGTATATAAGCACTTCTTCACCACCACCGATGGGTGGGCTATATTCATGGGAACCCCAAGAGGGTATAACCATTTCTACGATTTAATCCAGTACGCTCAGAATGAAGACCGCTGGTTCTATCAGGAAGCTACTTGGAGGGACTCTCCTTACGTTAAGCGTGAGTTTATTGACGAGGAACGCACAGAAGCCGAGAAAACAGGCAAACTCTCAACCTTCTTACAGGAAGTAGAGCTGGAATTCCGTGCTGTACAGGGAGCGGTATACCCCCAGTTCGATAGAAAGGTCCACCTTATTAAGCCAAGCGAAGTCCCAACCGACCTGACTATCTACGCAGGCATCGACTTTGGGTACCACACCACCGCTTGTTTGCTAGTTGGGATAGATAAAGACCAAACTTGGTACGTTTTTGATGAAATATACGGTAAAGAAGAGACTTTAGCCGACCTTTTACCCAGAATTAGGGATAAAATCGGGGACAAGCGCCTAGTTTTGATGGTTGGGGACTCTCAAGCCAAGGATGCGATTGAAACCATGGCCAATAAGGGCTTTCCTATCGTCCCGGTAGTAAAACGAGGGGACTCCATCATCCACGGGATTGATTTAATCCGCATAAAACTCAAGCCAAGAATCCAATTAGTAGGAGAACCCAAGCCAGAACTCTTCATTTCCTCGATATGCAAGAACTTTATCCGGGAGATTGAGGCGTATAAGTACCCCGAGGACAAACCAGAGCGAAATCCTAGCGAACTACCCCAGAAAGAGGACGACCACGGCCCTGACGCCCTGAGATATTTGATGCTTCACCTCAAATACGGCATCCAGCCCTCGGATAAGTTCCCCAAATCTACAGTTATGAAAGAGATGAATAGTTACGGACTGTTATAGTATAATTAGGAAAAACAAAAAGAGGCATCATGGCAACCAACAGAAAAGTACCGAATCCGTACGAATACCAGTACAAAAAGGACTACGAATCGGACTGGGATATACATAAGAATTATATAAACACCTTCGACCCTTACGAGGCTATGCTTATCGGTCAGGTTTATGACTCAACTTCTAAGAGCGTTGACGGCGCAAAGATAACTGATTCTTACGCTTCTACTCTAGCAATTGAGCGAGCAGCCCGAGTCATGGGTAAACTCCCAGATGGTCGCACCGAGGCTTCCGCCAAAGCCGACCAAGGTAAAGCCGCCTTCATGGACATCCTTAGACAGAAGTGGATGTACCCAAATGCTAATGCTCAACACTCTTTTAAGACTAAGCTCCGCCTCTGGCAGCTTTATTCTTCTGTTTACGGGTATATGCCAATGTTCTACGACTGGAACATCTCTTCTACCGGGTATGTTGGACCCGACTGTTGGTTGTGGAGCCCAAGAAACCTCATCCCCCAGCAGGGACGAACCTCAATCAATGATATGGAGTACGTCACCGCTTTAACTTGGGTGTCTGAGACATATCTAAGAAACATCCTAGATAAGGAAACCGAAGCTGACGGCTGGAACCGAGACGCCGTTAAGTTCCTGCTTGAAATCGTTCAAGATGCTACCACCGACCCAGACTCAGACAGGGACACCGAGGTAGAGCGAACCCGAATCTCACAACCCACCAAGCGTGGTATTTGTTTAGCTACTCGCTACGAAGCCGGTAAAGACGGCGAATGGATAACTTTTGCACCCGACCACTCCTGCACCGAGGTCCGCAAAATAAAGAACCCTCACAAGAACGGACGTATTCCTTTCGTTATTAAGTACTCCCTACCACTATTTGACTCATTCTACGGAATGGGAGACTTCCAGCGGGCCAAACCACTACAGTTCGCCCGAGACGGACTAACCAACTTCTACTTCAAGGGTATTAAGATGAACTTGATTCCTCCAATCGTTGCCAACGCCAACGGAGTAGTCAAGCACACCCTCGATTACCGAGAAGGTTCAGTCATGCTCGAAACCATCCCTAACTCTGTTAGAAGGCTTGAAACCTCTAATGCTGGTCTCTCCACCTATCAGGCAGCCCAAAGCGCTCTGACCGGCTCACTTCTCTCCCTATATGGTTCTCAAAACGCCTCCATCCCAGGAGCCGAGTCACTTAACCCATCGCAAGGAAAAACGCCAGCAGCGATTGACCTCTATAGCGATAAAGAGGCCACTCGTGATGGACAGGAGCGATTCTTCCTGGAGGAGGCTATTGAGGAACTTACAGACGGAATGTTCTCCCTGGTCGTCAATATCGGGACTGAAGAAATCCCAGTAAACCTATTTTCAGATGATATCGAGGCAATCGCTAAAGCAGGACTCGAAGATGTACTCGGGTTGTTTGAAGGTAGCTTCACGGTCAACTCAACCGAAACCGGCGGAGAGCTAAGAATCAACCCAGAGAAACTCAGAGATGTAGAGTACCGCTTCAACATCACTCCAGGCTCAACCGCTAAGATGAACAAGGATGCCCAACGTGCAGCCCTAGAAGGCTTCATCGGGGTAATCGGTAAACTCCAGAACGTGATTCAAGACGACCCCAATGTCAAGGTAAACTGGCCTCAGATTATGAAGGCTTACGAGAATCTATCCGATGTTGACGGAGTTGGAGAGTTTATCACCGTACAAGACGGCCCAACCCAGAGAGAGATTGAACTCGAACAGATGGTCAAGGAGTACGAAGATAAAGAGAAACAAGAAAAAGTAGAGCCGACTGTTATCAGTAATGGCATGATGTTTAATGACCCTCACCTTGCTCAGGCAGCCGATGCTATAATGGGACAATCAACCCAAGCGGCGCCGCCTCAAGAACCAATGGTCGGCAAGGCGGGGGTTTATGAAGACCCAACATTAGGGAAAGCAGCCGAAGCAATAAGTAGCCTATAAAGGAGGACAATATGGGACCGCAAAACGCCGTCGTAGGTGACTCATCACCAATCGACTTACCAGAAACAGTAGTAGATAACACTGAATTAGTTCGTGAGAAAAGCATGGCTAAATTCTCCAAGAGCAAAGAGTACCAGATACTCAAGGACCACTTGGAGATGAGGATTGAGTTCTTCAAGACTCGCTATCCTAACGGCGACCCAATCGCTGCTGAGAAGGATTTAACCAAGCTAACCCAGAACTGGATTGTAGCCAACCTAGTTATTGGTGAATTCAAAGCCATTCTTGATGCTTACGAGAACGCTAACGAAGCAGTAAAAGATGCAGCCAGACGACAAAACAGCTAAAGAGTTTTCAAAGTGGGGTAAAGAACCCCCACGCAGTTATAGCCACGGAACCATTGAGGACATCCGAGGTAATCTCAAACGCCTTCAGCCTAACTCATGGCACCTAGAAGGTAACAAACTTATAGGTCAAACCGAGATGGGGGAGCTAGTGCAGTTCATTCCAACGAATTACATCTTAGAAGGAACCGACGAGCAAGGTTTACCAAAGCTTGTCAAGCTAGAGCTTAAGAACTAAACTACAAGTAATGCGCCGACCGGCTCGAGTCCCCAGCTCGTAACGTGGTCTGAAACAAAAGTTTGCAAAACCCGTCGACCGGGGTAAATCGAGGTCCGAATAAAAAGCAAACAAAAGGGAAAACACAGTGGAAGAAACTCCAACACAAGAAGTAGTAGAGGAAGTATCAACTAACCCCGAACCGGAAGTAGAGGAGCAGCAAGCCGCTGACGCACCTACTCAAGACGTTCCAGTTGAAGAGCCTCAAGAGGAAACTCAAGAGGAACCAGCAGCAGAAGCCCCAGAGGAACAACCTTCAAGGCGTGAGTCGCTAAGAATTCAACAGTTACTGGATAAATATGGAGAGCCCAAGGCAAAGCCAGAAGCGCCTGGTTTACCAGACACTTTGGACTATAACTCCGCCCTAGACGCCGACCCTGAAGCCATCAAGAAATTTGAAGACGACAGGCGAAGATACGGGGAAGAGCTATACAAAAGAGGTCTCCAACAGGCAGAGTCCATCCAGTTTCATACTCGTTTAGAGATAGACACACCTAGAGTAGAGGCAAAATATCCGCAACTTAACAGTGAATCAGACCAATTCGACCCACGCATTGCAGATGCCCTCAACCGACAGTATCTGGAGTATGTAGGCTACCGACAACAGCAAGACGGCTCGTCCGTTGTAGCCAGACCTGGTATCCGTTACGCAGACTTCATTGATGCCCAGTTTGAGCTAGCAAACGTTATTGCGTCCGAAAAGGTAGTAAAGAGTTCACAGAACATTGCGAAACAGGCAGCAACAACAGGTCTAAGGCCTGATGGGAGCACCGCCAAACGCCTTGACCTAAACAAGGCACCCGAGCAGATGACCGATGAAGAGCTAGACGCTGTTCTCGGGATTCTCCCAAAATAAAAGTAAACTAAAATAAAGGCTTAACATGGCAACAACAAACTCAAATGTTACACGCTCGATTGCACAGACAGCGCAGTACATTCAGGAAAAGTGGACCCGTGAAATTCGCCAACCGTTCGACAAGAAGCTACAGATGGCTAAACTTGTTACACGTTACGACAACCTCGTAGCAGACGGTGGTGATACCATCCGTGTCCCATTCGTAGCCGGAGTAGACGCACGAGCTAAAGCAGCTTCAACTGGCGTTACTTTCGACTCACCAGAAGGAACAGCAGTAGCCCACAACATCGACAAGCACTACTATGTAGCTGTCTTGATTGAGGACATTGCAAAGGTTCAATCTAACTACAACTTAAAATCAGCTTTCCAGGAGCGAATGGCAGAAGGTTTGGCTCGACAAGTCGACACCGACCTCCTAGGCCTCTACTCCGTAGCAGGTGCTACCGTAGCCGGTGGTGCAGCTATCGATGATGCAGACATCCTTTCGGTTGTTTACAACTTCGACAATGGAAACACACCACAGAGTGAACGACGTGGCGTAATTGGTCACAACACCAAGAGCGACCTCCTCGGTATCAACAAGTACGTTGCTTACGACCAAACCGGACGAACCGGTAAGGCTGTAGACGGCAGCACAGGCTTGGTTGGTTCTCTATACGGAATCGACATCTACCACAGTGGTAACGTACCTACCAACACTACAGGTCGTAACCTGTTCTTCCACAAGAGCGCAATCGTTCTTGCAGAGCAGCTTGCTCCTAAGTTTGAGATGGAATACAGCGTTGACCAGATTGGTACCAAGACCGTTCTCCACACCATCTATGGTGTAGGCGCTGAACGAACTGGTTCAGTCATTGAGTTGACCCGAACAACCGCTCCTTAATCCGAGCTAAGTTCACAGAATTGGGCCCCTTTGCGGGCCTTTTTCTGTTGTGGTAAAATTTAAAGCAAAAGAGCTTTAGAAAAGCCCAAAAGGAGGACAAATGACAAAGAAACCTATGACATCTGACGAAATTCTCGCCATTGAAAAGGCTGCTGATGACCGCCGTCAAAATAGACGTAACGGTTTTGAATTGATGGACATCCGAGACCAGGGTTGGCACCGGCTCTCCAATGGGGTAACGATAAGCTGGCACACCCCCAAACCCACCGGGGATAACTATATCTGGAGATACATCCCAGAGGGCACCTTTGAGCTACAGGTCAACGGGGAGAAGATATTATTTGACGCTGAAGAGTTCAGAAGGTGGTTAAGATGGGCATAGTTGTAACCGGACATGAAGGTTTCGTAGGCTCTTATCTGATGCCCCACCTCCCAGGAGCTATTGGGCTGGATATTAAAAGTGGCGATGACATCCTTACCTGTGACCTCCCAGATGCCGATGTAGTCATTCACCTCGCAGCCAAACCAGGAGTCGTCGCCTCAATGGACGAACCCTACGCTAACGCTGAGACAAACGTCATGGGTACTATCCGCCTGCTTGAACGATACAAGGACGCTAAATTCATCTTCGCCTCAAGTGGGGGGACTATCCAGGAATCAATCGAATCTCCTTACGGGTTAAGTAAGTTCGTCGGTGAGGAATACATCAAGCTCCTACATAAGAACTATGTAATACTTCGCTTTTGTAATGTCTACGGACCTGGCTCACGCTCGGTTGTGGACAAATGGCTCAAAGAAGACGAGCTAACCATTTTCGGAGATGGCAAGACTATGCGTATCTACGGGTACGTTGAAGACGTGGTAGATGCTATCCTCAAATCCCTTAAATGGGACACAGGAACTTATAAGCTGGGTTCAGAGCAGAGGTACAGCGTTTTGGACATCGCTAAGGCCATTGGGAAGCCGTACACGCACGCTCCAGAGCGTCCGGGTGAAATCACACACCAGAACTCCCAACTGCCTAATGAGACCCCTAACTGGCACCCTAAAGTAGACGTAATGGAATATATAGCAAATGGTATCGGTAGTAATTAGTTCGAGGGTAGACCAGTACCTCCAGAAGACGGTTGATGACTTACTCCAAAAAGCGGAGGGAGAAATTGAAGTAATCGTCGTTCTGGATGGCTACTGGCCCGACCCCATGTTAAAGGATGACCCCCGAGTTATCATCATGCATCATGGAGAGTTCCACGACAACTTCGGTATGCGAGCCTCGATTAGTGTTGGAATCAACATCGCTCGGGGAGAATACATCTTCCAGATAGATGAGCATTGTATGGTTGACCAGGGATATGACGTCAAATTAGTACAGGATTGTGAAGACGACTGGGTGGTTATCCCTAGGCGCTACCGCTTAGATGCCGAAAACTGGGACCTGACTACCAACACCGAAGGGGACAGACGCCCGCCTGTGGATTATATGTATGTTGAATATCCCTACCTTAAACCGCTAGATAAGACGCAAGGACTGCATGGGGCTATCTGGAACCGACCCGAACGAGCCGCCCTCCTGATAGACGACACCCCAACCATGCAGGGGAGCTGTTACTTCCTGAAGAAGAGTTACTGGGACAAGCTCTTCCCTAACGGGTTAGAAGATGACAAGTACGGTCCATTTACCCAAGAAGCTCAGGAAATATCGATGAAGGTCTGGCTCTCGGGCGGGAGAGTAGTCGTAAATAAGAAGACCTGGTACGCCCACCTGCACAAGGGTAAAAAGGGCAAAGGCTACGGCTTTAACACCGCTCAGTACCTGAAGAAGTGTGAGTGGGACGAAAGAGGCCGACTGTACTGTATTGACCACTGGCTTAACACCAAAGACTACAAGTACGACTTTAACTGGTTTGTTACCGAGAAGTTCCCAGATATGCCGGGTTGGAGCAAGGACTGGCAGGAGAGAGTCGAGAAAGACAAACTCCACGACTACTCCACCCTCGGGTATAAGGATGACTACTGGCTACAGGGGTTGAGAAATGGATAGAATTGACGCCCTGAATATCATCAAGCTAGCCGGAGACGACCTGGTACTTAATGTCGCCAATATCGGCTGTGGCCCCAACTCACCAGAGGAAATCATCTTCACTAACGGTTTGAGGCTTTTTATTGAGCCCATAGACAGGAAGCCTTTTGACGGAGTAACTGTGGGGGATATGGAGGCTCTTGCTTACGAGGATAATGAGTTTGATGGAGTTATGTGCCTCAACGCCCTAGACCACACCAAAGATGCTGAGAAAGCGCTGAAAGAGATGATACGCACCGCCTTTGAGTGGGTGTACATCAAGTGCAACCTTATCCAGAAAACCACCAGTGGGCGGGGGCACTACTGGGATATGCTCGAAGACGGGACTATGACCAACGGCGAAGACTCGTTCAACCTCAAGGACTACGGGTTCACGCTCCATAACATCACCTACGGTGGGGAGAGGCGATACGACGAAGTAATCGCCACGCTAAAGAAATGAAATATATTGAATTATTTGCAGGAGTAGGAGGATTTAGACTTGGAATCGAACGAGCCTTTTATGCTAACGGAGGTCAGGAGCGAGGAGTCCAAGCGAATACGAAGACTCTCGCAACGGCAGGGACGGGACTACAGCCCTCGGAGGGGCAAGATACTAATACCTCGAACAGATGGGCTGGTGAACGCTCTACAGACGGGGCTAACCAAAGACCACTATGTGTATTTGCCAACGAGTGGGATAAGTACGCAGCCCAAACATATAACAAGAACTTTGGAGGAGAAATTGACACAAGAGACATTACAACCATCAGCACAGACGAAATCCCCAATCACGACCTTCTTGTCGGGGGATTTCCTTGCCAAGCTTTCAGCGTTGCTGGAAAGCGAGCAGGATTTAACGACACCAGAGGCACTATGTTCTTTGAAATCGCTAGGATTCTTGCCGACAAAAAACCCCAACATCTTCTACTCGAAAACGTCAAAGGTCTACTTAGTCACGACTCTGGACGAACTTTCCAGACAATCCTTAAAGTTCTTACCGACTTGGGGTATGGAGTTGAATGGCAGGTACTTAACAGCAAAGACTTCGGAGTTCCCCAAAACCGAGAGCGTGTGTTCATTGTCGGACATCTTGGAGGAGACAGTAGACGACAAGTATTTCCTATCCTCGGACAAAGTAGAAAAGATATTGTCCAACTCAACCAACCCAAGCACTCAAACGACAGAGTCTATTCAGAAGAAGGCATTAGCCCAACCCTAAATACTATGCAGGGCGGAGCAAGACAGCCGTTTGTGGCGACACCCAGAATACGCCGCCTAACCCCAACCGAATGTGAACGCTTACAAGGCTTCCCTGATGGCTGGACAGAAGGTGTATCAGACACCCAGAGATATAAGCAGATGGGTAACGCCGTAACAGTGAATGTAATTGAAGCGATTGTGAGGCGGTTGATATGATTGTAGGGAACGGAGACATCGCAAGCGTTTTAACAGATAGAGAGGACAGGCTCTACTTCGTTTCAGGCGTCAGCAACTCACAGGAGACCCGTAAAAGCGAGTACGAACGGGAGAAGAAACTACTTTTGTCTCAGGATAAGTACCGCCACATAGTCTATGTTTCAAGTCTAGCCGTGTTCTACACCGATACCCTATATGCCCAACACAAACTTCGCATGGAGAAACTAATCAAAGAAAACTTCAAGCATTATACTATTCTTAGGATAGGCAATATAGACTGGGGTAATAACCCCAACACCCTGATTAACTACCTGCGGGCTCATCCAGAAGCCGAAATTAAAGATGTCTACAGATACGTTGTTGATAAGGAGGAGTTCCTCTACTGGATTAACCTAATCCCAGAGTGGCCCTGTGAAATGAACGTGGTAGGAACCAGAATGAAAGTAATAGATATATGGAGGAAATATGTTGCACGAGAAACTGCTCAAAAAATATAACATCAAGACCGATGTCATCGAGATACCCAACGTAACCAGAGGCGATTTAGCTGACTTTTTAGCTGAGAATAAGCTGAATGTCGGTGCAGAGGTTGGCGTCGCTGCTGGAGAGTACTCCGAAAGACTAATGAAGGCCAACCCAGAACTCACCCTTTACGGGATAGACCCATGGGAGCCTTACAGCGGGTATAAGGACTTCGCCAGACTAGGCACGTTCCAAAGCCTAGAGGAAAGAGCGCATCAATGCCTAGACAAGTACGAGAATTACCACTTTATGAAGATGTACAGCTTGGAGGCTGCTGACAAGATACCTAACGAGTCCCTAGATTTCGTGTATATCGACGCCAATCACTCCGAACCCTACGTCACCCAGGATATTGAAGCCTGGTTCCCCAAGGTACGGGTAGGTGGAGTTGTTGCAGGACACGATTACGCTCGCATCAAAGCTAAGGGTGAAGAAGATTCTACTAACTGGGCGGTTATCCCAGCAGTTCACAGATTCGCCGAAAAGAACGACCTCCAGATATACACTTGGGGGCTCGAGGCTAAACTACCAGGATTAAAGCGGGATGGTAGCCGCAGTTGGATGTACATCAAATGATAAAAAACAGAATACAACTAGCAAAACACTTTAACGAACTAGGGTATAAGGTAGGAGCTGAGGTAGGAGTTTTTGACGGGCACTACTCGGTAGTACTTTGTCGGGAAATCCCAGGAGTAAAACTCTACGCTATTGACCCATGGACTGTTTATGAGGGGTACAGAACCCGTAAGTTCGAACCAAACATGGCAGCAGCTAAAAAACTAGCCTATGAGTCATTAAAGCCGTATAACTGCCACATCGTAGAAGACTTCTCGGTAGAAGCCGCTAAAACATTCGCAGATGAATCACTCGACTTTGTATACATTGACGGGAACCACGAATACAGCCACGTCAAAGCAGACATCGAAGCCTGGACACCTAAAGTACGCCAAGGCGGAATACTAGCAGGACACGACTATTACGTCACTCGGGCAGGTAATACAGGAGTAGTAGATGCAGTTGATGAGTTCGTAAAGAAGCACAACTACACCTTAAATGTCATCCCTCGAGACCCTTTCATCCAGAAGCAAGATGACCAACAGCCCAACTGGTGGTTCGTAAAATGAACTACCCAGGATTCGTCAGAGCTGAAAACGACCCAGAAACCAGAAGGGTTGTCCGAGAGTCGCTAACTACAGATGCAGGAGATTACCTGACAGTCTGTGAGCAACTACGGTTTGTGTATGATGCAGTTCACGAAATAGACAATGAAGACTTACGGGAAGAGATAACCGAGAGACTGGTAGATGCTTTCCACATGGGGAAGAAAATGAATGCCAGACTCGCTAAGTACAAAAGAGAAACTGGTGCTCAGACAGGAAGTGCAGGGAGCAACCTTATAAAGCTAAGATTTACTAATGAACGTAAGAAGTTGAGGAGCGAACGATGAAGGTAGCAGTATTAAGCGCCAACCTCGGGAACTTCGACACTCCCTCAGAACCAGTCAAGCAGGAAGGGATAGAGTATTCCTTTCACTGTTATACAGATGAGGACTTCCCACCTATCACAGGGCTGACACCCAGATTCCAGTACCGTATCCCCAAACTGTTTGGGTGGCAGATGTTCCCCGACCATGACATATATCTCTGGCTGGACGGAGCTTTTACCTTATCTGAGCCAGATTCGCTACAGTGGTTTGTCGACCAGCTAGGTGACAACGACTTTGCTTTCTTCGCTCATCCTAACAGGAAGACTATCAAGGAAGAGGTAGACCATATTGAAGAGTACCTGAATAAAGGCAACCAATACCTCGTTTCTAGATACCAGAACGGGCTACACAAGGAGCAGTACAAGGACATCACGCTAGATGAGGACTATATCGATGACGCTCTATTCCATTCGGGGGTGTTTATTTACCGAGATTCAGAGCACTCAAGAGATGTAATGAGATTGTGGTGGATGCACCAGTCAAGGTACTGGACCTGTGACCAAGTACCTCTACCCTACGTCTTGAAAGACTCCGCCGTTAAAGTAATGCCAGGTCAACCAGATAAATGTAAATACTTAAAGAGAGTGAGTAACCATGCCTAATATCGCCGTAGTTATACCAACAATCCCCCAGAGAAAAGAAATCTTTGAGACCTTCATGAACGAGTGGTACCCCTTATTCAAGAAGCACGAAGTAGAAGTATTTGTAGTCGAAGACGGGGAGAACCCAACTGTCAACGGGTTATCAACGCAAGAGGTAATGGGCAAGCACAAGACCTGCCTATCCAACTTTAACGCTGGAATCCGTAACCTGGGCTTCGCTCTAATCGCCAAAGAACACCCAGACATTGAGTACATTATTACCTTAGATGACGACGTTCTCCCAATAGGAGACCCAATCCGAGACCACATTGACGCTCTGGATAGCAGAGTACCTGTAAGCTGGATTTCCACCGCTTCAGAGTATATGAGAGGTTTTCCCTACGCCGTCCGTGAAGAAGCCGAAGTAGTAGTTTCACATGGAGTCTGGGAGGGAGTCGCCGACTGGGACGCCCCAACCCAACTGGTTAAGGGTTCATACCGCCCCGTAGAGTTCTACCAGGGGCCAATCCCCAAAGGAGTCTACTACCCAATGTGCTCGATGAACCTAGCCTTTAAGCGTAAAATGCTTCCGTTTATCTTCCACGCTCCCTGGGCGCTAGGAATCCACCGCTTTGACGACATCTTTGCAGGTATCGAAAGCAAGCGAGAGATAGACAAACGAGGTTGGGCAGCAGTAACGGGATACGCCAGAGGGCATCACGACCGAGCCTCTAACACCTTTAAGAACCTAGAGAATGAAGCTCCAGGGTTGACACTTAATGAGACATTCTGGCAGGGGGACGAGTCCCACCCTTACTTCAAGATATACCGAGAGAAATACGCAACTTGGCAGGAGTTTATAGAGAAGTGTCCGATTTAACCGTAGTTTATTACACCGCTAATGTCATACCTGACGACTTCGCTAAGAAGGTCCGCCAGACGCTAAGAGACGCAACAGATGACTACATCATCGCTGTTTCCAAGAAGCCCATTGCCTTCGGGGAGAATATCGTAGTCGACACCCCCAGAAGCCACATCTCCATCTACCGAGACGCTTTGACTGGGGCTAAAGCCGCTAAGACTAAATACATTGCTTTATGTGAAGATGACGTGCTGTACTCACCAGCCCACTTCAAACACCGACCCAAGGACGGAGTGTTCGCATATAACATGAGTGCCTGGAACACCCAACCATGGGAGAGCGTATTCCATCACAAAGCTGGTGGCAGAAGAAACCTCAACTCCCTTATCTGTGAGAGAGACCTGTTTATCGAGGCTATGGAAGAACGCTTCACTAAACACCCCAACGGTACCGACCCAGCAATCTGGGCTGAACCAGGTAAGTACGAGAACCAGCTAGGGGTAACCGTCCAGCCTACAGAGGTGTTTTACTCCAACCCTCCGAATATTGTCTTTTACCACGACACCGCTCTGAGCTTTGAACACCTAGCTAAACGTAAGCGGTTAGGAGAATTCAGGGCAATTGAGGTACCATATTGGGGAAGAGCCGAAGATATAATCAAGGAGTATAAGTAGTGGCTTATGACTTAAGCATTTTAATACCTGCCCGCAATGAGATGTTCTTAGCCCGCACGGTAGAAGACATCCTTGAAAAGAAGCGTGGTAAGACCGAAATACTTGTAGGACTTGATGGAGCGTGGGCAAATCCGGGTGTTCCAGACCACAAAGACGTCAAAATCGTCTATGTCGCAAAATCTATTGGACAGAGGGCGATGACAAACCGACTAGCCTCGCTGTCTCGGGCTAAGTATGTCGCTAAGGTAGATGCTCACTGTGCCTTTGATGAGGGCTTTGATGTAAAACTGATGGACAAGATGCAGGACAACTACACCATGGTCCCGATTATGAAGAACCTCCACGCCTTTGACTGGAAGTGTATGCAATGCGGGAAGAAGACCTACCAAGGCCCAACTCCGACTAGCTGTGAAGACTGTGACAACAAGACCAACTTTAAGAGGAAGATGTACTGGTTTGCTAAACCCTCTCCTCAGAGCAAGTCCTACTGCTTCGACTCAGAACCTCACTTCCAATACTTCGGTGAGTATATGAAACGCCCCGAAGGGCAGCCAGTAGACGGATTAACCGAATCAATGTCTATACAAGGTTCGTTCTTCATGCTTACCCGTGAGAAGTACTGGGAGCTAGACATTTCTAGTGAGACCTTCCCATCATGGGGTTCGCAGGGAATCGAGGTAGCCTGTAAGACCTGGCTATCTGGAGGTAGAGTCGTTATCAATCACGATACCTGGTACGGGCATATGTTCCGCACCCAGGGTGGAGATTTTGGCTTCCCATACCCACAATCAGGAAGAGGCGTATCTAGGGCAAAAGAACACGCTCGTAACGTCTTCTTTGAAAACAAGTGGGAGGGGCAGATTTTACCGCTTAGTTGGTTGCTAGAGAAGTTCTGGCCAGTAAGAGGGTGGAATGACGAAGAATTTAAGTTAATGAAACAAAAGGGAGAAGAGTTCTATGAAAACAGGAATAATATTCTACACGGACAATCTAGTAAACCCGAAGATACTATCAGCAGTAACCAACCAGCTTAACAAGGTATTCGACGGAGAGATAGTCTCCTGCACTCTCAAACCCCTAGACTTCGGTAAAAACATCGTTCTAGATATGGAGCGAGGGTATGAAGCTATGTTCACCCAGATAGTCCGAGCCCTAGAAGCCTCAACTGCTGACGTTATATATATGACAGAACATGACGTTCTCTACCCGAAAGAACACTTCACCGAGTTAAAGGACATCGAAAAGGGCAAGTTCTACTACAACCAGTACTGGTGGAAGATAGGCAAAGGCAATCGAGCTGTTAGATGGGACGCCGACCAAGTATCAGGACTCTGTGCCTACAGGGAAACTTTGCTCGACTTTTACCACAAACGGCTAGCTGAGTTTGATAAGAATAACTTTGATAGGAGGTTCGAGCCTATGAGCCGTAAGGGTGCTATATCCTGGAAGTCATCTGTTCCTTATGTAGACATCCGCCACTCCACCGCTTTGACCAAGAGCAAGTGGAGCCTAGCTGACTTCCGTGATAAAAGCACAGCCATTAATTTCGAAGAGTCAACTGTTGACAAAATACCTGGATGGGAGAATCTCGAGGAACTGATACAATAATAGAAAATCAAAGATAAGCTTTATGAAACAAAAACTAAACAAAATAGACGCCTAAAATGGCTATCTCCCGAGTCCAACAGACCTCTGGAACAAATACTACGTTCGCTTCGAGCGTAACTACTTCTGCGTTTGGGACAAATACTACTGTCGGTAACGTCCTTATTGCTGTAGTTGAAGCCGATACAGTAGCCGCTAATGGTATTACAGTAACAGACAGTAAGAGTAATACTTGGTCACGGGCTATATCTACAGAACTAGCCGCTGTTTTTGACTTAGAAATCTGGTATACGGTTATTGCCACAGGTAAAGCTGGTGCGAGTCATACTGTTACAGCTACCGACTCAGGTGGTGGCGTAGACAGTACTATTATCGTTGAGGAGTGGAGCGGGTTATCTGCTACCCCCCTAGACAAAACCGCAGGTGCAACAGGAACAGCTAGCGTTGACTTAAACAGTGGTGCTACCGCAGCTACTGCTGTAGCCGATGAGTTAATTATCGGGGCAGGTGCAGCTTCTGGTAATGTGACTATGACCGCAGGAGCAGGGTATAGCAACCTTACAAGTGTAGCCACATCCTTCTCTACACTCGCCTTTGAAAGCAAGGTAGTCGCTGCTACTGGCGCTCAAACAGCCACCATGACATCAGGAACGGCAGGGTCGTGGGTTTGTCAGGTCGCTACATTTAAGGCAGCAGCTTCCTCTGTTAGCCCATCCGCTTCTCGCTCTCCATCCGCCTCCTCATCAGCATCACGCTCCCCGAGTGCGTCTAGGTCGCCATCTGCCTCTCGGTCTCCAAGTGCCTCTCGTTCTCCATCCAGTTCGAGTTCAGCTTCTCGGTCTCCAAGCGCCTCTCGTTCTCCATCCAGTTCGAGTTCAGCTTCGCTTTCTCCAAGTGCCTCGCTTTCCCCGAGTGCCTCGCTTTCCCCGAGTGCTTCTTCTTCTGCCTCTATAAGCCCGTCTGCGTCACTGTCTCCATCGTCATCTGTATCTGCCTCGATTTCTCCCTCCTCATCACTGAGTCCATCGGCTTCAGTAAGTCCATCTGCGAGCGTATCGCCCTCAATCTCTCCATCATCTTCGGCGTCTCCATCTGATGTAGCAGGTATAAGTCCCTCTTCCTCTCTTAGCCCTTCATCAAGCGCTAGTGCTTCGTTATCCCCCTCGGCTTCCCTTAGCCCGTCTTCTTCAGTAAGTGCAAGTATCTCGCCAAGCTCGTCTCTTTCACCCTCGGCGTCTATTTCCCCGAGTTCTTCAGTATCCCCCTCTATAAGTCCTTCATCTTCTCTATCCCCGAGTAGTTCTATTAGTGCATCAATATCTCCAAGCGCATCTAGGAGTCCTTCTTCTAGCATCTCGGCTTCAGTCTCGCCTTCCTCATCTATATCCCCTAGCGCTAGTGTTTCTCCTTCCGCAAGCGTAAGCCCAAGCATTTCGCCATCCTCGAGTCTTTCACCTAGCTCGTCTATATCTGCATCTGTAAGTCCAAGTGCTTCTATATCTCCATCTTCTTCCAGAAGCCCCTCCAGTTCTGCCTCACCATCACTCAGTCCGTCAGCAAGTAGGTCACCATCTGCCAGTGTTTCACCATCTATTTCACCTTCGGCTTCGGTATCTCCTTCTACTTCACTCAGCCCGTCACTCAGCCCTTCCTCTTCCCTTAGCCCGTCGTCTAGTGTGTCAGCGTCTACTTCCCCTTCAGCCTCTCTTTCACCGTCTGCTTCAGCATCTGCATCAGCAAGCCCATCCGCCAGTACATCTCCAAGTGCTAGTGATAGCCCGTCAACATCACCTAGTTCCAGTATTAGTGCCTCAGTTTCCCCATCTTCTTCACTTTCACCGAGTGCCAGTATTAGTGCAAGCCCCAGCCCGTCCCCTGGCCCAGAACCATATCTAGGGGCAATCCGTAACCCTCGCATAACTTCAACCGTAGACACAGACGCTTCGCCTAAGACCATGATTAACCCACGCATTAGAACATCAGTCGACTCCGTTCAAAGAGCCGGAACCCTAGAAAATCCGCTAAACACCACAAGTATTGATGGTGGACGGAATAGTAGTACAATATAGAAAAGGATAAAAACAAAAATGGCCGTAAATTTTAGGATAGTTGAAGACAATACAGCTCCAGCCTATACCATTACCTGTACCCGTGATGGCAGCGCTTTAGACCTGTCATCAGCTTCCACAATAACTCTTATTATTAAGAACAACGCTTCAGGCACAATCACTCAAGCTGGTAAAGCAGCCACAATCACCTCTGCAACAAGCGGAATTATCTCTTATACAGCCGATGCCACCGACTTCCCCTCAGCAGGAACCTACACCGCAGACGTTAAGGTGACTTACGGAGACGGCGGAGTAGAGATTCTCTACGGACAATGTAAGTGGAAGGTTAGAAGTAAAATCGCTTGATTATTCTTATGATATGGTACAATCGTAAGTATGATACATACAGATTACTGCTCAAAGTGTAAGGCGAAGGGCGTGCCGCTAGTTAAATACTCTAAGAATAAAACGACACAGTACTACCAATGTAGAGACTGTAACCGTGAGCGTCGTAATGAGTATTACCATACGGAAGCTGGCAAAAAAGCTGCGTATGAACACAATAAAAAGATGTATTGGAAATATCCCGATAAAGTTATGGCTCGAGGGAAGCTATATTACGCTCTCAAGACTAACAAGATAGTTAGACCCCTAGAATGTGAGGCGTGTGGAGCTGAAGGCCGCATAGAGGGACACCACGATGATTATACTAAGCCTCTTCAGGTAAAATGGTTATGTACTCCTTGCCATCGTAAGCATGATAGTATTACAATGATTAAAAGTTGACAAACACAAAAAAGGAAAAATAAATGGCAGCAACACAAATAAATAGAAATGGAGCGAATGTCACCAGTCCCGACTGGTCTATCCAAGCTGTTAAGAGTATGACTTTCAACGCAAAGACAGGCTCAGGCGCAGTAGGAACAGGAACTCTCTTCACCGTTACTGGTGCGGTCTTAATGCGACTCTTCGGTAAGGTTACTACTAGCATCGGAGCAACCTCCGCATCTATCTCACCTTCAGCTAGCGCATCAAGCTCAACCTCAGCATCGGTCTCACCATCGGCATCGGCTTCGAGCAGCCAGTCCCGCTCAATCTCCCCATCAAGCTCGATTTCACCATCAAGCTCTATATCAAGCTCGCCTAGTTCATCTCTTTCTCCATCGGCTAGTACATCACTTAGCCCTTCAAGCTCACTAAGCCCAAGTTCAAGTTTGTCACCATCTTCCTCGGCTTCTAGCTCCACATCTCTATCTTTGAGCCCATCATCCTCACTGTCACCTTCCTCTTCAGCGAGTGCCTCGCTTTCCCCATCGGCTTCAGTCTCACCCTCAGCAAGCCTTTCACCTTCAGCATCCGTCAGCCCTTCACCTTCAGGTGGTTCGGTTGGTGAGCTAGCAGTTGGTACCTCAACAAACCCAACCGGGTTAATCACTACGACTGAATCCTTCCTCCTAACAGCTAACCGTATCTGGGTAGATGCTACACCTTCAACTACCGTTGAGGCCATTACGAGCATCCCACAGTACATCGTTACAGAGGACGTAATCCAGACAGTAACAAGTGATGCAATCGGTAGCGGCGCAATCGACTACTACTGCATATGGTACCCATTATCACCAGATTCTAGCGTAGTAGCAGCATAAGGAGGGCATCATGCAACCAGCAGCAATCCGACCAGTACAGACGGGGAATGCAGCGCCAGCGATGCGAACGCTACAAGGCTCCAATACTTATCTGCAAGGCTCTAGCCCTAACTTGCAGCCTACTGTTAATCCGCAGAACGCAACCTTTGGTTCAGCTCCAGCCGCTCAACCGCCAGCAGCAGCTCCTGTATATGTAGACCCTTACGCACAATGGGGCGGTAGAGCAGCCTATGACAGCATGGTCTCAGGCTTCAACGCTCAGAAGGACAACATCTACGGCACCGCAAGGGACGCTGTAGGTAATGCCGCTATTGGACTTAACTCAAGCATTTTAGACCTCGTACAGGCCCTTAAAAGTGGCCAGAGAGATATAGATAATAAGGCTGTTCAGACAGAACTCGCCAAGAAGCAAGGAACTACCGGAGTACTCGGTATGGTTGGACGAGGCATCAAGTCCGGTGGGGTAATGCTCGGTAATAAGAACGCAGCCTCATCCAGTGGCGCAGAAGCTATTGCGAGAGCTTACGGGGATATCGGCAGGCGAGAACTTTCAAGCGTCGGCAATCAGTACGCACAGGGCATGGACCAGGTGCAGCAGGCCCAGGTTGGCTTAGATGAGCAAAGAGCTACAGGCGTCCGTAAGTACGGCGAGAACAAAGCTATGGTAGTCAATAACATTGTTTCTGAAGCCCGCAACAAACTAGCAGCCCTAGATGGTCAGATAGCAGGAGCCTCACTCCCTAACAGGATAAACATCGAGCAAGAGAAGGAAGCTATTAAAGCTCAAGCATTACAGGCCCTCCAGCAGTACGACCAGCAGCTATCAACCGGAGTAGCTGGTGTACAGGCAACAACCGCAGACGCAAGACGAGCCGAAGGTGCACGATTAGCAAATGCTGGCACAGCTCCGGCAAACGCCTTTGACTTCACCTCACAGGTACCAGCAGAGCTACAAAACACAGGCCCATTCGCATCGAGCCTACCAATATTCTTAGCAAACCGCTCTAAACGAACACAGTAGGAGGCCCCGATGGCTATTAACCTACCAGGCCTAGGAAAGAAAATCTGGGAGACTTTAGGACAGGGTGTCGATAGGGTAGTCCCCGGCGACCAATCCTACCTATATAAGCAGCCACCAAGTCAGGCTATTCGACGTGCCGCCAATTCAGAGGTAGGCCGAGCTGCACAGAGAGGGCCGATGGGGCTACTCAACTTAGGTGTGTCCAAAGCAGCTCAACTAGATAAGCAGCTTATAGGGGGATTCGAGCAGAACGCACCAGAACCAATCAAGCCAGCAGTTTCTTTTGTCAATAAAAATATCCTTAACCCGCAACTTACAGCCTTCCAGCGAGTGGGCCAGGCAGGGGCAGGGCAAAACCCGTACTCATCGGGCAGAAGGGGTCTCGGAGAAATGGGCTCAGATGTAGTCAACCTCGCTACACTGGGGCCCTTAGCTGTTGGCAAAGTAGGCTCTTTGGGCGTTAAAGCAGCGAAGAGCTTCGGACTTGGCGCTCCAATAGGTATAGCTGGTTCTGTTACTTCAGATATGGCAGCAGACAGGCCAATTAGCCTCACAAATGCGGGGGTTACGGGGGCACTTACGGGAGCCCTTAACACAGTCCCAGTGGTAGGCCCAGCAGCAGCAGCTAAATTAAAGTCCGGGTATAAGGCCAGCCCAACGCTGTCTAGCCAGACCGGGGCGGTGCGAGTACCAGATGTACAAACGCCAAAGCTCGACGTCAACCCAGTACGTGTCCCGGGTCAGGTTACAAACAAAGACACCCTACGAGGCCAGTTAGCAACAAGGCTTGTAGATAGTGAAGCCCCAGCGATTAACTACCTTAAGCAGGTAGAAAAAGCCACTGGGCAAACGGGATTAGTTGACCAGTTCTATTACGACACAGGTCTTCAGAAGCGGGCTAACGCCATTGCTAACGCAAAGACTGAAGCATCCCCCAACGTTGCTCAGGCATTCGGCGGCTTAAGCAAGAAGGCTAACCAGGAATTTAGTCAGTATTCAGCCGCAATAGCCGAACTCGAGAACGCCAAGAGAGGTATGCCAACTAGCCAACCGGTTGATGTGCTCCAGAAAACAGTAGACGAGCTATCGCCTGCATACAGAGGAAGGTTTGATGCTATAAGAAATGAGTTCAGGGCGATGACCGATGACCTCGTTAAGGGTGGTGTTATTGATGACGCCACTAAGCAGGCCTGGGACTCCAATCCTAATTACGTCCGTGTCCAGCGAGTGATGGACGACATAGCTGGTTACAACGGTAACTCCGGCAATTCGTACTCCTTTGGTGGGACTAACTTCTCTAAGAAAAGAACTGGCTCGGGGAGAGACGTCCAACCCCTAGACGCCACTGTGTTTAATATGCGGCAGCAGGTTCAGAAAGAGATACAGCGCAATCAAACAGCAACCAACCTTATAGAGGCTCTATCTAGTGTTGGGCACGCTCGAAAAATTGATGCGGCTGATGCAGCCAGGAAAAACACTCTTCGCCGAGTCGTTAATGGACAGACTGAAATATGGGAAGTGCCTAAGGATATTAAAGAAATCGCAGATAATGTCTCACCATACCAGCTAGGCATACTCGGCAATATCGTTGCTGCACCGCAGCGACTTCTTAGGGCTGGTGCTACGGGTCTATCGGCTCCTTTCACCGCAGCGAACTATGTCAAAGACCAGGTAAGCTCAGCAGTTTATAGCAAGTCGGTTATGAACACCCACACAGTACCAGGAGCTTTTGAAGGACTCTGGAAAGCCTCAATGGACTTTGGTGGCGGCGGGGCAGATGACACCCTGTGGCAGAAGTTCATACAGACAGCAGGAGATACAACTTCATACGACTTTATCCGTAATGAGAAAAACGCCAAAATGCTTTCCGGCCAGATACGAAAAGGCGCACTAGGCCGAGTAGGGAATAGTATCGCTCATCCAATCCGGACACTAGAAAACTTAAACCAGATAACTGAAAAAGCTACTCGATACCAGAACTTCCGTGGTATTTATAACAAGGTCTTAAAAGAAACCGGAGACGCTTCTGAGGCCCAGAAACAAGCTACACTAGCCGCCTGGCAGAACTCGGTAGACTTTAGCCGCATGGGCGATGTCGGGCGGGCTGTAAACCTACTTATCCCTTACTTCAACGCTGGTATCCAGGGGACAAGGCTACTTGGAAGGTCGCTTAAGGAAAGACCCGCAATGACAACTGCCAAGATAACTACATTCGCAGGCATCCCGCTAGCTTCGCTCACGCTTTACAACATGGCTGACCCCGAAAGAAAAGCAGTCTATGACAACATCTCAGATTACGAGAAAGAGAATAACCTAATTATTATTCTCCCGGGTGCCAAACAGAATGAGCAGGGGGCTTATGAAGGAGTTATAAAGGTCCCATTACAGCCAGGCATCTCGGACCTGGTACAACCCTTCAGGCTTGCGTCAGAGGCATTTGCGAACCAGAGCCCAGCAGACGTTGGTAAGATGGCAACACAAATGATGGGAGCCTTCAGTGGCCCTATCCAGACCTCTAGTCTTGGGGCGGCAGCCGGTAGCTTAATCCCTCAGGTAGCCAAGCCCTTAGTCCAGCAGGCAGCCAATAAGGACTTCTTTACTGGTAAAGAGATTGTTCCAGAGTATGTGGAGAACGCCACAGACGCTCAGGGTAATCCTATCGCCGAGAATAAGAAAGCCTTCAAGTACACCTCCGGTTCATCACGCATTATCGGGGACGCCCTTGGGGTATCACCTATCCGAGTTGATAAGTTTATCAAAGATACCTCTGCCAAGGTTGGCCAGTACACCCAGAACACTGTTGATAAGGGGCTTGCAGCAGCAGGTGTTATACCAGAAGAACAGATTGGCGGAGTCAGCGTTAAAGAAGACTTCATCCGACGATTCGCTCAGGCATCCAGCAAAGAGAACCTCAACAAATCTGAAGGCGCTAAGTACTTTGATGACCGCAAGAAGGCCACAGAGGGGCTTAACGGTAACGAGATGGCTGCTTACGACGCCCTGCACCCAAGCAAAACAAACTTCCTGGGTGAGGACATCTTTGATGAGAATAAGCGCATCACAAACTACACCCGAGCCTCTTCCTACTTGCAGTTCCCCAAGGTTTACGAAGCCGATAAGAAGCTCGACGCCATGCAACGAGAAAAGGGTAAGCCAGGTAACCCATTGTTTGACCTGCCTAAGGACCAACTTACTAGGGTGCTGCTTAAAGCGACTCTTCCTCCTGGAGCGAAAGACCCAGAACTATCCAACCTTTACCAGCAACCATGGTACCAGGACTTCCAGATTGCCCGAGAGAACTACTACAACTCAGTCAAAGAGTCTCTAGCTAAAGAGGGTAAGACTTTGCCAGCCTCTGATTACCCTAAGGCTTCTCCAGAACTACAGAAAGTAATGACTGCCTACAACTCCCTACCTAAGGGAACGGGTGCCAGAAGCGCTTGGATTAGGGCCAACCCAGGGCTATTTGACCAGATGAAGAATCAGTGGGCTGCAACAGACGCCTGGGAGAACAAAGAGCGAACAGCTATCGGACTATCCCCTATAGATAACTCACAGTCTTCTGGCTCTGGCTCGAGCTACAGCAAGAGCGGAGGGGGCGGTGGCTCCAAGGGCTCAAGTGCAGCCTCTAACCCATACAAGTACGCTGTATCTATTAACGCTGGCGGCAAGGTAAAAAGCGCCAAGATTAGCGTCAAGAAGTCAGGTGGCAAGATAGCCAAGGCCAAGAAGACTACCGGCCCCAAGGTAAAAACTAAAAAGTCTATGGTGTAATATGGTAAACTTTAACCAAAACAAAAAGGCAAATAGAAATGAATTTTGACGATATATTTGAAGCATATTATACGCTCTACCGGGCAGAGGCTGAAACTCCCGCTTCAACCGATGACGAGTATACGATTGCTCTACGCCTAGCCAACGAAGCTGTCCGCAGATGGAGCAGGTATGATGGCACTTACTGGAAAGAACTTTTCACTACCCTTATCGGTTCAGGTGAAGGAACAACCGTTAGCACCGGAGTAACCGAGTATGACGTTCCTGATGACTTCCAAGAGGGGGGTGGCTTAATCCGCATTCTCGACTCAAGTAACAACATTGTGCGACGTTACCCAGTTATCAACCCAGAGGAGGTTCAGTTCAGAGACCAGAACGGAAGTTTTGCCTACTTCTCCGGTTCACCCTCAGAAGGATATGTGTTAAACCTCAACCCAGCTCCAGAAGCCTCAGTCAACGGGATGAGACTAGACTATGATTATTACAAGAATCCAACCCTATTTACTACCGGTTCAGACATTACTGAGATGGCAGAGCCTTACTTCATTGTCCACAGGATGCTTGCTAACCGCTTCCGAGCTTCTAGGAACCCTTATTACAACTCCGCCAAGCAGGATGCCGAGGACGCACTAAGAACGATGCAGTTGGACAACAACTCCGGTAGCTGGGCTAACCCATGGAAACTACCTGACAATTCCGGCTCAGTATGGGGGCTATAAAATGCCACTCTCAATCAAAGACGACACACCTAAGAACTTCCCCAGACAGCAGTTTCTAACCCTAGACAACTTCAAGCGAGGGGTCATCACCCTTATCGATAGGTCTCGTTTGCCTAAGAACGCCCTCCAAGAAGCCGATAACATCTTCCTTTATGAGGATGGACAGCCCGGACCACGCCCAGGTGTTAACTGGTATGGTACCGCTCCAGCAGCCGTAAGTGTTGCTTCTCGTTCTACAAGTCCAAGTTCTTCCCGCAGCCCCAGCGCTTCATTATCGCCTAGTGCTTCAGCCTCATTCTCCCCTAGTGCCTCGTTGTCACCCTCCGCTTCGAGGTCTCCTAGCTCATCTGCCTCCGCTTCTCTGAGTCCCTCTGCCTCACGCTCTCCCAGCGCTTCAGCGTCAGTCAGCTCCTCGGCTTCTACAAGTCCTAGTGCATCTCAATCTATGTCTCCTAGCTCTTCTCAGTCTCCTAGCGCATCGCAGTCAATGTCACCATCATCGTCCAGTAGCCCAAGTTCGTCACTCTCGCCTTCGGCCTCACTCAGTGCTTCTATTAGTTCTAGCCCTTCTGCTTCTACAAGCGCCAGTATCTCAGCTTCACCAAGTATGAGTGACTGGTCTCAGATTGATGGGTTTGATTACTTCGACTACAGCGGAGTTATTCATTTAGTCGCTGCTGCCGGTGGTACACTCTACCGCTCAACAGATGACGGTACAACCTGGACCGGCTGTACGGGAGCAACCTACACCGCTGGAACGACAGTTAATATGAACCAGTACAACTCCAAGCTCTATATAACGAACGGGGTAGACAACATCATTCTTTACGACGGGACAACTACGCTTGCTCAGTACACCGACCTCGCTACTCCAGCCGCACCTACAGTCGCAGAGACAGGAACAGGGCTGACTTCGGGTACTTCTTACCAGTACTACTACAAGTGCTCCCGAGTTAACGCTATTGGTTTCTCGGCTGCTTCTGCTGCCTCTACCGTTATTCAGACCGGACTAGCAAGAGAAGACTGGACTCCAGGCACTAACTACGCCACCTTAACCGTTCCTGCACTAGCTGGCACCCAAACTCGAACAGATATATACGTCAGTGATAACGACCTAGACTACTACTACCTGGGGTCAACCTCAACCACCGTCTTCGTAGATGACGGAACCTCTATTCCAGTACCTTCAACTACTGCTCCATCAGCTTCAACCGCTACCGGTCCAATGGTAGAGGAACTGGTAAATGTCGGCTCCAGAATGTACGGAGTCCGAGATACGGTTAATACCTATAGAATATGGTTCAGCTCAGGCACACCTCCTTACGGAGCGTTCTCGAGTGCTTTTGATGGTGGTTATCTCGACTGGAACCCAGGCGGAAAATACAAGCCTGTTAAAGTAGTAGACTACCGAGATGGTAAAGGTACTCCGCTAGCGACAGTCTTCTGTAAGTCAGCAGACGGGCAGGGTTGTATTCTCCAGATGAGCCTAGATATTCTGACTATCGGGGACATTTCAGTTACCATCCCATCAGCCTACGTCCTACCAGGTTCAAGAGGTACACCAGCTCCAGGAAGCGTAGTAAACGTCCTTAATGACTTCATGTTCTACAACACCCAAGCCTTCTACAACTTAGGTTCAAGGGCTCAGTTCCTGAACTTGCTTTCAACCGATGAGGCTTCAGCTAACATCCGCCCAACAGTTAAACAGGTCTCTACTGAGGGTGAAGATGGTATCGCATCAGTCTACTTCGATGCTAAAGTATTCTTCTCAGTCCCTTACGGAGCTTCAGACAACAACTACACCGCCGTTTATGATACGGAGCGCAAAGCCTGGCTACCAAGGGCTTTCAGCCTTGGGTTTAAGAAGTTCCTCCGTTACACAGATACTTCAGGCACTAACCGACTTCTTGCTCTAGGAGTGGGCGATTCTGTCCTTACTGAAATCAGCTACGAGTACACCAACGACTACGGGGTAGGGTTTACTTCAATACTCTCTAGCGGGCTTTACCCAACCACCCAGAATAGGTTTGACTTCCAGTTCACCGAAGAAGCAGAACTAGAACTCTCTAACCCACAGGGGACAATCAGCATCGAGCTAATCGCTGATGACCGCAGTAGGGGCTTTACTACCGTCAAGTCAGAAGAAGTAACCTACACCGCTACCCTCTCCTCTTCGGGTCACTCAACTTTTCTACATACAACCACGGCTCACTCAGACACCTCTCAGGCTGTTGAGACTACTTCAGAGCCTTCCGTTAAGAGGTACTTCCCAGTCCAGCGAGAGCTAAACTCCGTCCAGTGGAGACTAACTTCTAGCTCAAGCGACCAAAGATATGTCCTCAGAACACTCCAGACCTCCGGCACCGAGACACAGGCAGGCAAGCCGAGAACGTGGAAATTGTAATAACCCTTATGATAGAATTGATGAAAGGATAAAAAACAAAAATCATGGCAACTGTAACATCAGCAACAAAACACTTTCCTACAGCCAAAGAAGGCTTCACAACTACAACTTCAGGTTCAATTGCTCCTGGGGCTACTAGCGTAGGCTTAACCTCAGTATCAGGGCTGACTAACGGGGCCTTTATGGTTTTGGTTGTCGACCCAACAGATACTACTAAAAAGCAGGCTTTTGCAGGGACAGTTGACACTGGCGGCTCACAGCTTACTAATGTTATCTGGACAGAAGGCACAAACACCACTCACTCCGCAGGTGCAACGGTCGTAGACTACGAAACGGCTACTCACTGGGCACTATATAATAAGGGGCTTCTAGTTGAGCACAACCAAGACGGTACCCACGGTGCGATTACTGGTACAAGCCTAGCGGTTAGTGGCTCAATATCCGCCACTGGTGCTGCAACAGTAGGCGGCAACCTTTCAGTTACAGGGTACGCACAGGATAAGGGCCAGAACCTCTACACAATTAGAGATGAGCAATTAGGTGACTTTGTTGTTTCGGGTGGTGTCTGGACTGGAGACGCTTACGCCAGCACTCTCGCTGCTTCAATGACAGCCCTAGTCTGCTACATTAACGGACAACGAGGCACAATCAGTGCTGTGACAGCTCGAGCCTTTACAGCTTCAAAAGATACCTACATAGACGTCCTTAATAATAGCGGTACATTCTCACTGGTTTACACCGAAGTTTCAAACAACGCCGCTTCTCCCGCACTAGCTTCTAACTCCATCCGCTTAGGCGTTATCGTCACAGCAGCCAACATCGCAGCCGCCACCTCAATCAACCAGGGTCAGCCAGAGCGAACCGTTCCTACAACCTGTAACCCAGGTAAGTCAGGCACAGACAGCCTCGGTAATATTCTCCGAAACACCAACTCACTGGGTGATTTAGCTCCACTAGATTACATAGCCACTTATACGCTAGGCGGTAACAGTACATCCTACACCGACCATGCTACTGTTACCTTCACCTTATTAAAGGAGTGTAGGGTTAAGATTTCAGCTAACGTCTTCGGGCAATGGGCAGGTACACCAGCAGTTATCGCAAACGCCAGGATTATGGTTGACGGCTCCCAATCGGTGTACGCTCGTAACGACATCTACACAAACGGTGATGCCTGGTCTATCGACCTACTGGGTAGGATTACGCTTGCGGCAGGTTCACACACCATCAAGACGCAGAGTAGCCACTCCCAGGGTACATCCAGTTTCGTAGGTTCATCAATCGACATAGAAGCTAAACCAGTAGCATAGTGACATGGAAAGCCAACTAGCACTCGCCTCACTAGGACTTGCAGCTACAACAGTCGCAGGGCTGATATGGGTTGTTAAGTACTTCGCCACTACTCTAGTTGAAGACATCAAGGAACACACCAAAGCAGCAACCGAGCTTACTCAGGCAGCTTCAGAACAAACCAAGGCCTCGAAGGAAGTTTTAACATTTATGAAGAAGCTAAACGGGAAGCTAGAAGGGGCAGTACAGTCTAAGGTTAATGAGAATAAGTAAGTGCGAGCTTTCATTCTCATACTTGCTATGTTTGCTATACTGAGCATAGTACTAATGTTACTTATTTTTATTGCATATCTAATAATGTTACTAAGCTAAGGAGGAATCATGGCATTACAAGACTTTATCAACGCAAATAACGGACGAGCCCTAGACTACGACGGCTGGTACGGAGCACAGTGTGTAGACCTGATTCAGTTCTGGTCACGAGCCAACGGGAAAGGCAGCTTTAGCGGGCAAACCGCATTATCACTAACAGCCCCTCCAGGATGGACCTGGGTAGCTAACACTCCACAGGGAGTACCTCCTGCCGGAGCAGTTGTTAAGTTTAACTACGCTCCTGTTGGACACGTCGCTATCGCCAGAGCCGGGGGCAATACCTCCACATTCCCAACCTTTGAACAGAACTGGAACGGACATCGCTACTGCGAACAGCTAGTCAAGAACTACAACAACGTCATCGGTTGGTGGGTCTTAAACAACCCAGTTCCGACTCCTGTCGCTTCAGGCGGACAACGAACCGTACCTATCAAGGCTTCAGTAAATGTCCGCACCCAGCCAAACACCACCTCTCCAATAGCCGGAGCACTCCGCCCAGGTTACTGTACAATCACCGGTGAAACTCAAGGCGGGTCAGGCACAGTTAATGGAAAAACCTCAACTGTCTGGTACCGAACATTAAACGGAAACTGGTTCAACGCCGCTGCTACCCTGTAGCTGTTGACAAAACTTATAAACATAAGTACTGTTACGGCATAAGCATTTTGGAGGGACCCATGATAACAAAAGATTCCGCCGTATACAGGGGGTTAAAAACAGCCCTACAGGTATTTGCAGCATTAATCGTCTTCGCAGCCGCAGACCCAAACGTCCGTAGCCTAATCACCGACTGGTATCCCCAGGTGATAGTCATTCTACCTATCTTAGGTGGAGCTATCTCGGTTATTCAGAATGTGCTAGATAAGGACATTCCTAACATTTAATAGGATGAGCCCCGATTACCGAAAATACCGGGTAAGGGTTAAGGATTCAGATGGAAATCTTCACTTTGTTATGGCTTTTGGTAGAACAGAAGGCGAGGCTAGGCTTCGAGGTAAAAGAGAAGCTGAGCGGCTTCTTCGTATGGAGGTGACTGTACAATGGCTCAAAGAAGTGATATAAATATAAGCGTTGTGGTAGGAAAGGAAGCCGTCTTTCGGGGCGGCTTTTCTAATTGTCTTAATAAGCATATTATAAACTCAAGCGCTTTAGCGCCGTACCTCTACAAAGGAAATAGCCGTGTCTAAGCACGACATCAACGGCTTCATTCGGCGCAACCTGGACAAGTCTGACAAGGAGATTGTGGAGCTGCTCGCAACGGGCGGCATCATCATCTCCAAGGAAGGCGTCAGGTCTCGGAGGCGCAGGATGGGAGTCACCAAGGACAACCAGGGAACGGCCGAACAGGACGCTCTGGGGAAGCTCTCAGACCTTCTTGAGCGGAACGGAATCAACATCGAGGAAGTTGGTCGAGTCAAGCAGGTAAACCTGTGGCAGACCACCTTCAAGAACGAAGACGGCGAAGCTGAACAGAAGGACAACATGGGGATTCAGTTTGTCCCCAAGTGGGCCGATGGCCCCGAGTGGCCCGTGGTTCAGCCCGCACGACCTGTCATCGTCAAGGTCGGCAAGCTCCCCAAGAAGCCTGAAGGCTGGGGTAAGACCTGTGTCATCCTGCCTGACCCTCAGTTTGGGTTCTGGCGGGACATGGTGACCGAGGAGCTGATTCCCTTCCATGACGAGCGAGCTATTTCGGTGGCTCTCCAGATTGTCAGGGACCTTCAGCCGGACCTCATCGTCAACATCGGCGACCTGCTGGACCTGGCTGAGTTCTCGAGGTTTGTCGGAGAGGTTGGGTTCGCCCGCACCACTCAGGCATCCCTTAACAGGGCTCATCAGTACCTGGCAACCCAGAAGGCTTTGGCACCCAACGCCAAGATTGTCCTCTTCGAGGGTAATCACGACCTGCGTATCCAGACCTGGATTAAGCAGAACGGAATGGCGGCCTTCGGTCTTCAAAGGGCCAACGAGCCGGAGTCCTGGCCCGTCATGAGCATCCCGCATCTGCTGGGTCTCGACGAGCTGGGAGTGGAGTATCTGGATGGCTACCCGGCCTCCTCCTACTACATCAACGACCGACTCAAGGTCAAGCATGGTGACAAGACCGGCAAGCGTGGAACGGTGGCGAATAAAATCGTCTCCGATGAGCAGGTGTCAACAATCACCGGCCACACCCACGGGCTTGAGATGGTGTACCACACTGTCGATACCCGCCGGGGACCACGCACCAGGTTTGCTGCCACGATGGGCTGTCTGTGCCGGATTGACGGAGGTATCCCCTCTACCAAGGGCGGAACCAACGCTTTCGGGCGTCCAGTCAAGCGGTATGAGGACTGGCAACAGGCTGTCGGCGTGGTTACCTACATGGATGGGGATAACCCGTTCGCTTTGGAACACGCCTACATCCACGAAGGGTTCAGCCTTTTCCGAGGCGTACCCTATTTCGCAGAACAGCTTTGACAAGCCGTTACGCAGGGACAACGATAGGACCCTGTAGTCTTACGGGGGCGGACTTAAAATGCCCCCGACCAACGGACTAATAAGGAAACAATATGGATAAGTGGGAATTAGAACGTAGAGACGTCCTAAGCCGGTTTGAGGCTCAACTGGCTAAGGCTACTGGTGATGGCTCTAAGAAGCGTCAGAGCGGGGAGAAAAAGGCTTGGTATGCCGATTCTAGCCACGAAGCCGCCATATTCTCACACCTCACTAAATGGAAGAAGGGCGAGCTAAAAGACAAGGACTCTGGTGCTCACCCTTTAGTACACGTTGCCTGGAGAGCGCTTGCTATCGCCTGTAGTGAAGAGGGCGACTTCCCCCAAGACCTAACTTATAAGGGAGATAGACTATGAACTTTAACATAACCCCCAGAGACACCCTTCAATGGTACGGGGTGGATTTAGATAACTGTATTGCTGAAGCAATTTGGCCTGAGCCTGGGATTGGCGAACCTATCTGGGAAAATGTACAGAAGATGCGTGAGGTAGTAGAGGCTGGCTACAAGATTATGATTCATACCTCCCGTTATTGGGGAGACTACGAACTGATACAGGCGTGGCTCAAGCATTGGAACATTGACCACCTTGTTAAAGAGATTCACTGTGGGAAACCTCTCTACCACCGCTACGTGGACGATAAAGCCATCAACTCAGAGACTCCTACTTGGTTGGATTAACGTAACCGTTTACAGCCTTTAAGCATGAGCGTATCGTAAAGCCAAGCACCTTGACAACCGAAGGAAAGGCCATGAAAGATGCACACCCTCACGGTCCTCGTGAAGGACATGACCGCCCTGGCGAAGGTAACGACCTCTACTGTCCGAGAATCTTCGGCGTGGCGTGCGAGTCGTGCACATGCAGTACGCCTTGTGGTGACACTTATTCGACGCTTGTAGCCACCGAAAGAATCCGCAAAGGCACTCGCTACCAAGAGTTCCCCTGGCAAGGTGGAATCTACAGGAGGTGAAATGTGTCCCGAACCAAAAGGACCACTAATGTCCACCATTTGTACTGGCCATCGGGGAGTTACACGACAACGCTCGAAAGAACGTTCCGTGAGCTTCCGTGCCATAAGGTTGAGCTTGCGATTGTCGCTCACAACCTGCTTCATCGTTATCAGTCTCCACCTCGCAAGCCCCAAACTTGGGAAATGGTCGAGGTCATTCAGAATCACGAGATGGGCCGCTGCACCTGCAATGTCATTGGGCTGGAATCAGTCCGACGGAAAAGGAGGGGGTGATGTTGTGGCACACGTTCCATTCATGGAGTGCGGTGGGTGCGGTGAGGACTTTCCGCTTACTCCAAAGAATGCGGTTATCGCTCGGTTTACCGAGGAGGCCGACTTCGACTACGTTCTGGCTCAGTGCGAATGTGAGATGTGGAACCGCAACTTCATTCCACCCGACACAATCAAAATGCTTCTGAGCAAAAAGATTCCTCTGGTCGAAGAAAAGTACGCTCCAGGCGAAGTTCACGAAGCGTACTGCTATACTAGGGGCATACCGCTTGTGTCAGCCAAAGAGCTGACCATGAGTGAAGAACATCTGGTCGAGTACTTTCGCTGGCTTCTGGAGAGGGGTGACCAATCGTGAACCCCTTTCGTGTAGGGGATGTCGTGGAAATCGAACTCAAGGAGAAGATGCTTCCGCCAAGGCTGGCGGTCATCACTCGTTCAATCGGCCCCGTCATCGAGGCTGAGTACATCGATGGTGGCAAGTTCTTCGGCTCCTACATCTACGCCAAACTTCCGCCAGGGTAACTCCTCCCCTCTGGTGGAACAGCCCCCTAGTCATTGACGACTGGGGGTTTTTATGTATATTGAAATTACGCAAGAGTGACAGGTTGACACCCACTAGAAACCACCTTTACGGGTGGTTTTTGGTTTGGTATATTG
>OFQY01000051.1_pt1 | contig 45353 bp, 63 predicted proteins | sample 1542991 | NCBI WGS metagenome assembly OFQY01 (sample SAMN07774224, study PRJEB24372) | wastewater metagenome | isolation source: Exp Tend VB 10WW | collected 2016-02 | reverse complement strand
TTCACTAGTCCGTCGAACATTGAACCATCCAACGTCCACGACGTGTCACCCCAACGTACAGGTTCAAAGTACAGGTCAATCTGCTTTGCTTCGGCCTTCTCGATCAGGTATCGAGCAACTTGACGTGCATGTACACCGTACCCACTCATTGTTAACATTGGCGCCTTAAATAAAACAGTGTTCATAAAAATTTCATTTCTACAAATTCGTCATTAATAAGCGTCAAAACACGATAATCAATGTTTAACGATGAATAATGTTTATGTGCAGCAATTGCCTTAATTTTTACAATTTCGTCTCGAATACATAACGCGCATTGAATTAATCCCTTGTCATCTGTAATAGATTTCATCGTGACCTTCTTCATAGCGTCGTCACCTTCCACGGTTCATAGATCGACTGTCTATCGTTTTTCCACTTATCGATCACATCGAACATCGTTCGATCCCATTCATCGATTGTCTTCTGTAGATCAAACTCTGACGTCGTGTATGCATGTGCCTTTGCGCCAAGTGCGGCTCGACCATCAGGACCCATCTCATACATCTTCAACATTGCATTTGCGGCAGTCACTGTTGACACGTGATCTTCATATATGTACGGTACCAACTGTCCACCGACGAGGTCACGTACCTCAGGAGTAAGCGCGATACCGTTCTCAGACCCATCCCTGTGATCGACGACCTGTCTTGTGAGACCTCCTGTCTTCACCGCAATTATCGGCTTACCGCACTGCATCGCTTCAAGCGTGCTCAATCCAAATCCCTCGTGTGCAGATAGGGTAAGACAAAAGTCCGACATATTGTAGAGGACATTCATGTTGTCGAATGAAACTCTGCCTGACGAGTAGATCACGCTGTCTTTTATACCGAAATGATCGGCGATCACTGGAAGATTCTGACCTTCAGGATCGTGAGGCTCGGTGTGCATGACCAGCGTAGCCTTCCTGTGACCATGCTTTTCCTGCAGAAGATCTAGAAACTGCTTCCACGCTAGGAGCACATTTCCCGGCATCTTTCGTCTAGCATTTCTGTTGACCCAGAGACAGACGAAATGATCATTTCTTTCCTTACCAATCAACTGGTCACGATGCTTGAGAGATTCATCTCTTGGGATCGGAAAGAACATGCTGCGTGGAACTGCATGTGGTATGAAATTCGTCTTCTCTGGAAAATGTTCCTTGACAAGTTCATATGTCAGATATGAGTGACAATTGACCAGATCAGTTGAGTCGTAAAAGACGTGATTGTACTTCGGCCACGGATCATTGTCCCACACATGCCAATACACGATCGGACAGATCTGATGTATCTCCTCTTCCATCTCCCAGACCCAGGTGAAGAATCTAGGATCAGTAAACAAGAAGATCGCATCTGGTTTATCAAACATCAGATGTTTTCTGAGTAGGTCTGGATTTCCAAACCCATCAACTGGTTTGACCACAAAATCTGGACTTACCTTGTCGATCTCGTATGACTCATGCCTAATGGCACCACCTAAGACATTGAATGTCCAGCGATTCTTCTTGATGAGACCTTCAATCAAATGTCTCGCTTGACAACCCACACCCGACGTCTTTCGTGGATCGTCGGCTAACATCAATATCTTTCTCTTCTGCATATCTTTCTAGATTATACTTTTGTGTCTTCACATGTATATCGTAACACAATATTTACGACGCCCCACAATTTCAAACGCCGACGAAGTATGGAAACGTCAAATTCAGAAACACCACCATCAGCTCAACGAAGATTATTTCCGACGCCCTCACAGTGCTTTGTTGCATTGAATTCGCAATAACGACACGAAAGCTTGTTCTTCTGATGGTGTTCTGCCTTGACCGCACGAATCATCTTGTCGATAGTCTTCTCAACTTTTGATGCTGTGTCTGGTCCAACAGATACTTCGACAGATTGACAACGTTCGCCTTGCTTAGCTTGTCTCTTGAGCAAAACGAAGTTGGTACGAATCGATGTCATCGGCATATCAAACTTGCGGGCCCAGAATATCTTATAACTTGCTGCCTGGGCGTTCGTCTTGAAGTCGCGAAGTTTATCCTTACGCCATCCCCACACCGTTGTCTTCCAATCGATGATACGCGTGATCTCTATACCGCGAGAATTCTTGTGCTTGATCGCAGCGTCAATATATCCCTTCCATGATACATCTGGATGTCCCAAGTGTTCGAGCGATTCAAAAAGTGGAATCTCTGCACCGATCGATTCCCATCCCTCATATGTTGTGTTCATCCATTCGGGCACTTCAGAAACGATCGCTGTCGCCTGTGCAATCCAAGTGTCCTTATCAGAGAAGGACTTTTCTGTCCACGTGTCTGAGATAAGCTGTGCTACTTCGTCAACAGGCATGGATCCAGATTTGACAAATGATTCACATCCAAAGTGAACGTAAGTTCCGAAGAACGTGTGCTCATTACCATCAAATGATCCAACCTTGTCAATGTAAACAAGCTTGTGTCTGAATGGACACTCGATCCAACACGCCAACTCGGAGAAAGATACATGCTGTTTTCCAGTTGGAAAAATTGGCAACTTTAGGTTCTGATCAGACACGTATACATTTTACACAACGCATCTTCACTTTACAGGCTCACTTACAATCCACGCCTGAAGCTGATCATGATCAAGCACATTCAGCATCGATTGCCAATTTTGAATGTAGAAATCCCATGTCAACTGATCAATCATGTTGTCAGGCGTAAGTTCAAATTCCAATTCGAGAGGATTCTGATTCTCGCGAACTCGAATAACACCCACACCACAGTCAAACAGGCCAACAGCCGTATCAATCTCGGGGCGTTGTCTTAGACATGCACATGCCTTCCAAGCATCTTGATTACAGATGCCGCCCCTGTACTGTCTGTGTTGATGGTGCTCTTGAAGAGGAATGCAGTCATGCATGACGATACATCCACCCTCATTCAAGAACTTAAGACTATTCACAACGTCTTTATAGACCTGCTCACAACGATGATCACCGTCTATGAAGATAAGGTCGAACATGGAAGTATTCGTAGCAAAGAACTCGTCACTTGTGAGACGAACTGTACCACCCTTATTCGGATCGACACCCACCTTAGTGGAACACCGCACCATGTCGAACGTTTTATTATCGCGACATCCTATCTCAAGATAAGATTCATACTTGAATCGATCGACAAGTGAGACAAGAAATCTACCTCTTGACTGTTTCGTCGACCAGTCGATGTGTAATTCTGCGGGCATTGATCCACTCTCTAACCTTAGTCTCCCACAGCACAGCTGCGGGATGCTCACCAAGCTTACGTATTGATGACCTACCCATGTGCGTCAAGATCGGTACAGAATTCATGTGAAATTCATTACCATTAAGTTGACAATCACCAACTAATAGTTGAGATTCTGCGTCACCATAACTAAGCATCTTCATTGCATAGCCTAAGCCACCATCTTGACGAAGCTTCGGCGATAATTCCCACCCAGTATCACGTCTCAAGATAGTACCAGGTTCTAATCCATAGAGGTGTGCATTCGTCTCGTCCAATGTAATATCTGAGTCTGGTAAGAATGACACAGCCCTATCTTTGAAGAGCTGTGTCTTGAGCATCGTCGCTAGTAGATTTGGAAATCCGAGGTGCTTGTGGTGGCCGCCGCGAAGGTGATATGTCCTAGCATACTCAGGACCGACTGCGACATATCCTTCGTTGAGTTTTTCAACATAAAGATCATCCCAACCAGGTTCGATGAATGCAACATCTACGTCGCACACCATCGACACATCAGACGTCACTCTCTCGAATATCTTGTCTAACGTCAACCCATGTGATCTACTGCAATACCCAAGGCCAGATCGTGCATCGAACACTTCCACTGTTGCTTCATTACCCAATTTTTCAAGCGCACAGACATCAACGTCATCGTGGTTAACACCAAACAAGAACCTGAACTTTGAGATGTCACTTGTCTGTGACATAGACCAGATCAAGAATTCTGCATATGACTCAGAATTCGTGCCACATGCAACTGCAACGTCTATCGTTTTACCCATCGATATTCTTCAGCATTTCTTCGAAAGTTGGAATACGAAGGTATTCACATAGTGGATATTTCGATCGTAGTGATCTATCGACCAACATTCCCGTTGTAAATTTTCTTATGTTTATTCCAAGCTTATACTTCTTATTCACTGCATTTACAAGTTGATACTTCGTTATCGGTCTATCTGAGAAGATGTGATACGTACCTCTCTTGTAGAGATTGTCGTCGATTATCTTCATCATTGCATTCGACAATGCCCTTGTCGTGAGACCATTCCAAATGTGATCGACATATCCATCGATTGTTTTTCCGGCTTGTTTCTTTGTCCACTCAAACAAGTTGCTTCCAGCTGTATCATGTTCTGGCCCGATTATGCTCGTACGCAACGACATGACAGTGTCAGGTTCACCTCTAGCCTTTGACATGCCATACATGTCCTGCGCATCACAGGGGCTGTCCTCATCATACATGCCTAACTTGCCTGAGTATACACAGTCTGTCGTCACGTGAACAACACGGGTCGACGTGTCGCAGTATAAATCACCCAATCTCCTTGGCAAAATGTGATTTGCTTCTGACATCAAGAGCGTTTGATCATCAGTCGACATGATGCGTTGTGGGATCACCCCTATGCAGTTGATCAAGTAATCACACTCAGGTAACACCATTCTAAGATCGGTGTGGGTTCTCACGTCGAAGTGAAACGAATTCCCATGTGTTGCTGTCTTACATGAGTAATTTCGAAATGACGGAAAAACAATGTGACCAGCTCTCTCAAACTGTGTCCACACCATGTGCCCAAGCATACCATTGCCGCCCAAAACAACAACACGCATGTTCTTCATGACTAGATCAACTTTAACGAATTTAAATAATCTTCAAGATCACTTTTTGACATCACATCATCGGCTGACGTGTACTGATCAACAGTGTTGATATTCTTATCGTCATGTTCCTTCGTCTGATGAAGGACATACCGCAGGTTGCCGCTCGTTCCCTTTACTTCGTACATTCTCTGTGACTCTACGTCATTGATCAACGTCTCGTGTAGCTTCTCGCCAGGACGTATACCGACAATCTTGACAGGCTTCGAGTATTTTTCGGCGAAAATATTAGCAAGGTCAATGATTCGCATCGATGACAACTGAGGAATCCAAACGTCGCCGCTCAATGCATTAGACATCGCGTCGATTATGAGATCGACACTGTCGTCTAGCGTCATCAGGAATCTCGTCATATCAGGATGAGTCAACGTAAACTGTGCACAATTCTTTGACTGATACTGAAATAATGGGATTATGCTACCCCTGCTGTCAAGCACGTTACCGTACCTCACAACAAAGTGTCTCGCTTCAAGTGACGTTGCATTACCCAATCTCGTGTGAAGTGAGCGATCTGCGGTTACAAGGCGTTCGGCAACTGCCTTGCACATACCATACACATTGATCGGTGAACAAGCCTTATCAGTGCTAACGAAACACACATTCGGTGCAAAGTCAACAAAATTGACAGCATCAACGACATTCTGTACACCGAGTATGTTAGTCGCGATCGACTCGCTAGGCTGATTCTCACACGTGTCAACCTGCTTGAGTGCTGATGCAATTATGATGTGGTGAGGTACACAGGTGCGTACAGCGGTCTTGACGGCATTTGGATCTCTTACATCGCCTACGATGAACGTTAGATGTCCACTTGCGACAGCAGACGCATATTGTTGTTTAAGCATCCAATGCTTTGCTTCATCTCGTGAGAATGCAACAACATACAATCCCATCGAGATGAACCTACGAATCAGTGCACCACCAAGTGATCCAGTTCCACCGAATATGAGTATCCTGTCGTTCGTCCAAACGCGGCGCGCATTAACAATCGAATAATCCAAAGAATTCAACATCACTAACCGCCTTGTCGTCTACGATGACATCATAATGTGGTTTTCCCATCATGAGTTCATGATATCTTACATCCCAATCACGTAATTGTTTCTCCGTTAGTGTACGCCAACCTATACCTGTTGTTGTACCCCGAGCGGTGAAGAGAAGTATCTCATGACCACTGTCATACAATGAGTTGATAACTGCAATGCGATCAAATTTCGGCTGTGCAGACTCATACTCACCGTCTGTGTTCGTACAGATCACACCATCTATGTCAAAACAATAACGCATCAGTCACCTTTCACGATACGATAGCTGTCCTCGTCGTCATGTTCGGTTGAGAACTCAAACAATTCACAGTCACTCAATGCCAACATCTGATGTACAAGATAGCGTGGCACCTCAAATGAGTCACCTGCGTTAAGCGTGAGCAGTTTCAATCTTGAATCGATAGCTTGTTGAACTGTTCCCAGATGTTCAGTGCACATCGCCAACACGATATCTTCTATGGGTGCATAACTGACCAACATCCTGCCAGACTGTAGGAAGAACGTCTCTGACTTCTTCTTGTGGAAATGTAGACTGCACCTCTTATTGGCGTCAAACTTCATCAGCTTACCACAGTATTCATGACTGTTGTGTATCCACAGTTCACTACCCCAACCCTTTTTGACGTACTTCATACAACCTCAGTAATCATTAAGTTGTGATCTCAACACGCCCAATCTTGCAATTGCGTCAGTATCACATGGCCTAGGCACAAATTTCGCATATGTCCTTGTCTCTGTGTCAGACTCTGTTGGACGACGCATTATACTAAACGTAAGCATCTTACGTGATGTCTTCACATTCGGAACACCATGATATGACGTATCTGAATTGACGAATAGAACAAGTCGATTGTAGATCGGTTCTATTTTGTGTGTGCATTCTGTCATCGCATCATTCCAGATCTCAAGATGTCCCTGATCCTCTGGATCATAATCCTTATTGAGATATAGAAGTGCTGTTATGTGCTTGACCAATTTTGTCTTTGGATTGAGCCGCGCATCACTGTGTATCAGCTGACAACCTCCTGGTTGCATCTCCCTCATACCCGACCAGCGCATCGAATCATCAGTGATGAGCTCATTGATCTCTGTTATCTTTGATATTCGCTCAGTCATCTCATACGAGTGAAGCATCTTCATCATTGATGAGATCTTCTTTGGCATCAATGTCATGTTACTCAACGAAAGCATACCACGTTCAAGGATGTTATCCTCGCCGTTGATCTTGTCACGACCTCTGAACCACCGTGGATCGTCGTCTTGTAACCACTTGTTCAAGACTGAATCGAGTATCGACTCGCTTATAAAGTTGTCGACAATCCAGATCTTATACGGATCTTCTATGTACATCAGCGTCTCAGTTTCTTGAGGATAGGTATTTCGCTATCGTATACACGCTTGAATCCATCACCGATCATGCTTTCGGTAACACGTACACCTTCGACTAGCCGTCGCACACCTTCTGGTTCAATGCTTGCCGCTTGATCTGATCCATACATCGTACGGTCGAGTGTGATGTGAAACTCAAGTACTTTGGCACCCATAGCAATAGCAATAGGAACCCAGATCAATCCACTGTAGTGGTTTGAGAATCCAATCCTAGCAGTATCCCGTATGTAACATCTTGTCGGTGAATCACGATCGCCATCGTAAATGTATCGATATTCTACCATATCTCGTATGACTGACATGTTCATCTCTGTCGGTTGAGACGGATATGTGCTCGTGCAATGCATAACAGTGTCAAGTCGATGACCGATCACGTCGAGCGCATGATCAATCTCTGCGACTGTTGACATTCCCGTCGACAGGATTATATCTCTGCCGTCAGCGACAAGCTTTCTGAGGAATGAGTCATTCGTTAGAAGCGCACTTGCAACTTTGTGATATTTTACATCTTGGTATTTTGAGATGAAGTCAACACTCTGTTCATCCCAACAAGATGCAAACCAATCTATGTTCTTCTCCTTGCAGAAGCGATCGATCTCATCGTACTGTTCTTCTGTGAACTCTAGACCATACTTCTGGTCACGTGTCGTTGTACCCCACGGACTTTCCCTTGGTTTATCAAGCTCATCTTGAGAGTAAACGACATCTATCGTCCGCTTCTGGAATTTGACAGCATCACATCCAGCATCAGCGGCTATCTCGATCAGCTTTTTTGCTATGTCAAGGTTACCATTGTGGTTAATTCCCACCTCTGCAATCACCACGGTATGATCTAAGCTTGTCAACATAATTTCACTTCTTCGGAATGAGCTCGTATACGCCGAAAGACTTATCATCGAATGTTATGAACACATTCTCAATGTTCACTGCATCCTTAAGTGCCTCGAGGATCCTTCTTCCATCTGTAAAATGTGCTGATGCCTCATGTCCCTCTATTGCATAGAGCTTTCTAACACGATTTTCAGCATATGCCTTTTGTGCGTCTGTCTTATTCATAATTTTGTCCATCCTCCGTCAACAGCAATATCTTCACCCGTGATGTATGATCCGAGGTCAGTCGCAAGAAGAGCGATCACACCCTTCACTTCATCACGTTGTGCAACTCTACCCAACATCGTTCTATTGTTCAACTCCTGGCGAAACCATTCTTTGTCGTCAAGTGATCCCGGTCGCGAAAATGGACCGGGACTTATAGAGTTGACTCTTATCTTTCGAGGTCCGAGTGATGCAGCAAGATAACGTGTTGCCTGACTTAGTGCAGCCTTCGCTGCGCCATACTCAAGTGCATTACCTCCCACACCACGATACATCTTCGGATCAGGAGCAACCTTTGCATACATCGAAGCAACGTTGATAACGCTACCGCCCTCGATCATCGCATTTGTTACTTGCTGAGTAAGGTAGAGTTGTGGTATGATGTTCGACGTGATCGAACCTGTCATCTGTGTTAGTGACGTCTTTGCGAAATCTAATTCTGTTGGCCAAACACACATGTTATTGATGAGCACTGACGGCTGCATCGCATATGTCGTTTTGATGAACTTCATCAATTCTGCAACAGATGTTTCAAGCTTCGCCTGATCATCTAAGTCGATGACATACTCACGTAAATTTGTGAAATTTGTGACATCAAACACACATGACTTGCCACGACTGACAGAGATCACATGTGCACCTAACTCAAGTAATGTATCACTTATCGCAGATCCAAGCCAGCCGCGGCCGCCAGTGACGACAGCAAGCTTACCATTCAACGACATCATTTCATTGAGAGTTCTCATCACCATATAATTCCGTCCGAATTTGGTCTAGCAGCAACTTCAATCGCAGATTCAACATACGCAACGTTGTGCTTGAATGTTTCTACATCAGTATTCTCTGGCATGCGTGCTGTCTGAAATGTGAGCCTGACGCATTCTGTGTGATGAAGTATTGCATTCAACTTCGGATGTGTGAGCTGTCCCCTACCATGACCGAGGGGTACACTTGCACCTCCAAGGCAGGCGTCTTTTATGTGAATGTTGTCTATCTTCTTAGCGAATTTCTGTGTATACTCGACAGGATCATAACCTAGACGAAGTAGATTTCCTGTGTCTAATGTGACATAGACTTGTTCTTTAGTTTTTTTCGACAATGTTTCAATAAAAGTATCAAGTTCTTCACAACTAAGATCGGTCTCTAGTGAGACTTTGATATCTTGACGTCCTGCCATGACAATGAATTTACACATATCTTCTATTATGTGTTCATTTTTACGTGCACTCGGCAGTGTCATAGACGCGCCTTCCAACAGTGGTAATACGATCCTTCGTATTCCAAACACACTCAATCTTTGAAGACGATCAATTGTGTTTCTTATAACAGCACAAAGACCAAGAGTGGGAATCTCATCAAGACATAGAGTGTCAACTTTGACATGACATGTGTCCTTGATGTAATCCGCGTCGGCGCGCGTCATCTCTAGGATGGGATTTTTGTCGTTGACAAAGCCAAATTCTGGCGTTGCAATCCACTCGATCGCAGAGCATCCCGCCTTCTCAGCAATCTTGATCTCTGTCATCCAATGATCAGCAGGAAAGCTCTGTATGAACGATCCAACCTGCGGAACTAGACGCCCCTGCACAATGCCGTACTCGTATCTTTTCTTCATTCGATCTCCATGTTTGAGAAGCATATTTCGAATGTTCTGCAGTTTGGTTTCATGTGTTCAAGAAAGAAGATACCACACGACTTTATGTTATGTGGTTCAGACCTGATTATGCGACCTAGAATTGTTCTACCCATTGATGAAATAGAACTGTACAGATTCATAATCACCGTCCAGTTATCGTGTGAATAGGTAAAATGATTACCATATGCTGTTCGTTTCCCATGTGAAGAAGGATATACTTCGCATATTCCCTGTGCGTCGATCATTGTATCGTCCATCCGCCATCAACAACGATGTTCTCGCCCACCATATAAGAATTCTTCCTATCCAAGAGCATGTCAATTGCAGGAAAAAGATCCTCTACACGACCCATCCTGCCAGCAGGAGTGTGTGAACCATACAACCTCTTGAATGATTCATCTTGATCTGCTTCAATACCTCCTGGTGATATGCAGTTGACCCTAAAGTTCTTGTCGAGAACCTGAAGATGTGTTCCCAAGATCTTCGTCATGTGTATAACGGCTGCTTTCGACGTTGAATATCCGATGTTCTTGTGAAGACCACCGTACATGTCTGTACGTGCGGTAACAATGCCTGTCGATGCACCAAAGTTGATGATGTTACCGCCCGATCCAAGTCGTGCCTTGGCAAACTCCTGACACACAGTAAAAAGTGCAGTAACATTGACATTCATCATTTCGCTGAAATGATCAGGATCTAGGTCAAGTATGGTTCCTCTAACTTCACCAGGACGTACGTGATCATTCATTGCGAAGCAATTGATAAGTGCCCAACATCGTTTCGCATATGTTGTACACATCCTCTTCACAGAATCATGACTAGCCATGTCGTAAATTCTCGACGCTGTACCATCTGAGGCTGATGGTATCTCGTAGTCAATTCTTATGACAGAGTGTCCAAGCTCTTCTAGATGGGCACTTAATGCTGAGCCTATGAGGCCCGACGCTCCAGTTATGATTATGTTCTCAGCCTGCATCGTCAGCCCACTGTCTTATCTGTGATATGAAATTGAAATTGTCGATGTTGAGGTCCTTATTCCATGCATTTGCAATGCATCTTGTCACAGGACCCATGTTGTTCTCATCAAGTGATGATGTACCGAACTGTTGACCGTTGATCTTATTACACGGGATCAGATTGTAGAACGTACCTGTGAACATCGCTTCATCAGCTTCAAGAACATCATATGGTTCGAAATTCTTGAACACGACTGGTATCATCCTACTCTTTGCGATCTTGTCGATGATGTACATCATACTACAACCACGGAGCAGATTTCTAAGCTCAGGAACTATTAAAGTCCCATTTTTCACGATCATGAAGTTCGATCCAGTACTCTCGCATATGAATCCATCAGCATCCAATAAGAGCGGTATTGCCTTATTGTTATACTTCTTCATCTCAAGATCGGCCATCTTATAATGTTGACGGCTCCTGTTCTTCACCTTCGCATCAATAAATTGAGATGGCACTTGACGTTGTACTGTCACACGTGCATCAGCAGGATCATCGTAAAAGTGAGCCAATTTTCTGGTTGTCTTACTCAAGGGCCAGACATTGACAATCCACGTGGGTTCTCCCCAGTTCTCACCTTCAGCTAGTTCGAAGACCTCACGATATATCTCAAGTGGACCTCGAGACACATTGATCATAAATCTATATTCTTCGTCAGCAGAAAAGTTATTCCGTTCTATAGCTTCATCACAGAGTTTGAATACCTCTGTTTTCGTCTTCGTGATCGGGATCTGAAGTGCTTTCATGCTGGTCCACAATCTGTCAATATGATTGCGGAGCAAGAAGTGTTTATGACGAAAGGTGCGATGCATCTCAAAACAGCCGTCTCCATACATAAATTGACTGTCATAGATGTGAATTTTTGCAGCTGTTTCAGGCACCCAATTTCCATTCATGTATGTCCAACGTTCGCTCATGAACGATCTCCTATCAGGATCACTGTCGGTCTTGTCGATGCTTCCACTCTGAATTTCGAAATGAGTTAACTACTTTAAGTCCGGGATTCTGAATAAAGAAATCAACTATCTCAGGACGAGTCGGAAATCTTCCCAGTTCACGACATACAGTTGATATCAACCAATAGTCCTCGGGATAGTCAAGTGTCAACCTAAGACCATCTTCTACTTGATGAAGATCTTCTACCTTCGTGTGTATTACAGATGGTTCTTTGATTATGAATTTCGTCACATTCTCGGTCGATCGTGTGTTCGAAGCTATATTCGCTTCTACAACACGACCAAGAGCATCGACAGCTACACCCATACCATGTGATCCAAGATACGCACGCATGTCTGGCATCACAAAATCATATGACAACGATGCATAGTACATGCGATTTGTCAAGATAGGATCGAAGAATGGATCATCACAGTCAACAACCGCGAATCGCTCAACATCAAACTGTTGACATGCAGACAACCAACGTTGCATCTTGTCTTCAACGGGTCCCCGATGACATGGAATTCCATAGTAATATGCAATCTGATCGATGATAGAGTCTTCGGGAAGGATTGTTGTTGCAATGACAGGCGTGAATCCAAACTTCAGTGCACGTAATATTACGTGGGACAGTACAGTCTCACCGCAAATATCAAACATGCACTTGTTCGGTAGACGTGTCGAACCAGTGCGAACTGTTATCATCACATGTTGCATATGAGTTTGTCGTAGAAATCGATGTGTTCAGAGGCCATGTGAAATCCCAACGTAGGACTAAAGTCCAATATCTTCTGGACGATATTGTCAACGTCAGGATCTATTATCCTGACATATGACTGGGACACTGGATGTAACATCCTACACCATGGATGCTCATTTGGTCTAACATCTATGTTGACGTATGGAACATTGACATCACACAAGTCAAGATACGCTGTGCTGCCGAAGCCAACAGTAACATCTGAAGCTAACGGAAGCAGTATGCTCTCTGATGGTGACCACTCTTCATCATAACGATGATCACCGAGTGTCGTTGAGATACCCTGGTGTTTGCGTCGTTGCTTCACGTATACATGCCATCCCATTGCGACGAACTTCGATATCAACGAATTCGCAATGTCAGTCGTTCCAATGTCAGGATAGAAGACTGTCATGACCTTCCTGTCTGTCTTACCGAACCTAAGTTTAGCTATTCTCTTGTATTCGTCAAGCTGCAGCATCGATGCTGGTACAGAATGAGTTCGTATATCTAGACCGTGTAGTACATTGTCGTTGTCACACGCGGCGGACGCAATCAAAGAATTTGTCACGTAGATACACTTCGATGCATGTAATGCCGCGGCATGACCCAATATGCTGTCAAATCCATGACTTAAGGTCACAAGTCGACTTGACTTGATTGACATTGATGAGTGCTCGACAGTTACTAGCGTGTCGAACGTTGAATCACATGATCCAACATCTACATGTGTGAATCCAAGCTCATCGATGACCTTCGTAAAACGATTGTAGTTTGCATGCGCCGCAAGTCCGTTGTACTTTGAACTTGACCTCGTGTACACGAAGACCTGCGAGATGTCTGAATGTCTCAGTGCAAGACTCGTCGCTAATGGCACATAGTAACGAAGATGCGTGAGGTCAGGTATTGCATATGCGATGGCCAACGACATAACAGTATTTGTAGCTCAAGTTGCCGTACGTTGTGAGGTCATAGTGATCCTGTAGTAACGTGATCACATCATTGTACGACTTACCAGGTATGAAATTGTGAAGTTCAATCACGAAGTGTTCTATCTTGTCGAAGAACTTCGACTGCACGAGTTCGTACTCACCGCCTTCTATGTTGATCTTCGCAAAATCTATGTTTTCATGCTCATCTAATACTGTGTATGGGATCAACTTCACCTCAACGGGTATTGGCTGACCATATGCTGCACCACGATCAGTGTAGAGATTCGATGACTGATGATCATCACCAGCAAACGTCTTCAAGATCACTGCTCCTTCATTTTCAGACAGGATGCCGTCGATCAACTTAAGTTTTCTATCAGGATATTGTGTACACTTCTTCGTTATGTGTGTCAAACAGTCTGGCATTGGCTCGACAAAGATGTACGTCGCATCTGGAAAGTTTACACCAAGACGATCGTATCCCTCACCATGTCTAGATCCCATGTCAAGAATCACAGTGGGTGACGAGTTCGTCGTCTTGATCACGAAATTAGACACCTCATAGATACCACCGTGTGTGAGATATGAATTGTCATGACCGACGTACATCAGGTACTCCTCGTGAATACTGTCGCAATGTATAGCTGGGGCGCATCTGGCCAGAGTGACAGAAGTTGCACGTCAAAAAGCTCTAACTCGTCGACTTTCTGCGTCAAATCGAAGACCCGTGGCACCTCTGCATTGATTATGTTGGTCAGTGTTCTATCGTCGTCGTACTCAGGATATCTTCGTATGTTATTCCGAAAGTCCTTTGCTGCTGCTGCATCACACAGCCGATCTGACCAGACGCACGAGTGAAGTGTGCTTGTGTGTTGACCGTAGTTGACATACTCATGATCACTACCACGGACCCAACCAACCTTGTATGGTGTGAGTCGCCAATGATCACCTAATCCCCAATCGAGGAATAGCACACCACCTGGCTTAAGCTTGTCGCGACAAGACGTGATGAACGCTAGCGGATCCGCTGCAAAGTATGGACATCGTGTTGAGACGATGAGATCGTAATCTTCACCGCGAAGTGTCAATGACTCGTTGATATTCCAGTGATTCTCACCAGACAATGTTATGTCGTAGAGCTCGACTTCGCCAGCATCGATATTCGACGTGAAGCCATCCAACTGTGTTGCACCTAAAACAGCAACACGACTGTATGTGCGCTTCGGCAACAACCAACTGTACCACGGAAACACACGTTGATTTGAACGACCCATCAGATCATCTCCTCCATGAAAGAATACTCAAGCTCACCTTGATGAGTGTCCAAGAATGTCATCAGTTCCTGTGTCCGCTTCTCATTCAAGTAACCACCATCCCACTCACATGCATGATACAGAAGCTCTATATCACCAGTTGCAACCGAAAGGTCATCATCTGGGATCCAGACGTTAGCATATACGATGTTCTTCAGGTAAGATATGTCACCGTATCCAGATGTGTGTAGACGTCGGGGCGACAATGCAAGACACGAGAATTCATTAGCAGCGGCAGGTACAACTTCGCTATTCATGTACATCGCAGGAGGTCTAAGGATGTTCTTAAACACATGTGTTAGATTGGCTTTTTCGACGTCATTTCGCATATTCAAAACAAACTTGGAAAAAATTTCCACACGTTTGCACATATTCAAAATGTTCGTTGTGTTTGTGTCTTCAATTTTTGGAGATATATTACCATCATAAATTACTACAAATTCATTATTGACTAATTCCATAGTTGCTGTTGTGTCTTGTAACAGCATGTACCGCATTTCATCATTATTTGAATATCCTGGAATACCATGGTAACGACCGTGGAATCCAACCTCAAAGTTTGCCTTAGGCAGTTGTTGCAGAACGTCACAGAATGCGGGATGTTCGTAGATGTACAGCGGTGCATCAGTTCGTGTGTCGACACGACCTGGGATGTACACAGTACGCCAGTACGCCGTCGGAACGAAAAGCGTGAACTTGACATCAGGATGTACAGCAAGAATCTCGAAGCATCGATCAAGCACACCGACTCCAGACAATGAGTGTGGTGAGATGTCATCGATCGATATGTTCATGCGCCTCATACGTGTCTAGATGAAAATATGATGTGCTCTTGAAAACCTGAACACAAAAAGATTATCAATCTCTCTGATTGATTCAACTTATATGTGATGTCACATAAGGTGCCGCGGGCGCCAAACTCTCTCATGTCAGTAAGTACACCATACACTATACTAGTAGCGTTAACAGCATCAACCGTGGTCGCAACGCAGTTATCGCAAATCCCAAGTTCAGATGTTGACATGTACATTTGAAGTCAATAAGACTAACTCATCTTCTTCACGTTCTTGATTGCACTTGGAATATATTCCCAATCGCGTTCTGGACGTACTTCTAAGTTCTTCTCCCAAGCACCACGCATGACCTTGGGATCAACACCTAAGTCATTCGCCATCTTCATAAATGCATTTAAATCTTTGATCAAACACGGCCCCGCCCACCCCAACATAGGTTTTCCCTGCCACGGACCCTCACCCAACGTCGGTCCGGGCACCTTCCAGTGTTCCCATCCCATACGATCGTCATTCTGAGCAATATCGATCATCTGTGTGTAGTCGACACCAAGCTTCTGACAGATCTGATACATCTCATTCGCAAAGGAAACCTTCGTCGCGAAGAAAGTGTTCTTCACATACTTGACAGTCTCGGCTGTGATCGCATCACAGATGCATATCCCAGGATCGCCTCGTAAGACAAAGAACAACTTGTGATACAAATCTTCAACACGTGCACACGTGTCGCTGTCACCACCCAACACGATGTGGTCTTGCTTGATGAAGTCTTCATACGCTGACCTAGCGTTCAAGAACTCAGGATTGAAGATGACGTCGAACTTAGACTTATCTGTGACATACTTTGCACGAAGTGCATCTGTCGTGCCTGGTGGGATCGTCGACTTGATGATAGCAACTGTTGAGAAGCTGCTGTCCAAGTGTGAGTGTATCTCTGCGATGACAGACTCCATGATTGACGTGTCACACGATCCGTCATCATTCATGGGTGTCGGAACACATACGAAGATGAACTCACAGCTCTTCACCATGGTTGCAACGTCGGCCGTGGAACGATCGACGCGGTACTTGTCGTACGTCTTGACCTCAGCGTCACGCATCAAGTAGAATGCATTAGTTATCGCGCCACCGACGAATCCCTGTCCAATAACACCTATCGTTAGCATGTAACCTCTTTCGTATTAGAGCGTGCGAACACTCTCGAACATAGCGATATATTTTTGTGATATCGCACTAATACTATACTTCTGAACGTTTGCGAAGTTCATCTCGATGTCATTTTCTGTCGGCAGTCGAAGTGTCTCTGTTGGCATGGCGACGATGCAGTTGTCACAGAGTACGTCACGCGCCATGCCAACGTCTGTCGACAGGATCGGTATCTTCATTGCTGCACACTCGAGGATCGCCTGTGGACCGCCCTCATGACGTGATGTGACAAGGTAGAGGTCGAGCACATTATACAGTTCCCACAATGTGCTCATTGACGCACGATCAAAGAACGTAAACGGAACATTTGCAAGTTGCAAGCGATCGATTACGTACTCACGACGCCATCCAGCGATGACAACGTGTATGTCAGACAACGTTGCAAGTTGGATGACCTGATCACAGAACACATCAGGGCCCTTAGCTAATTTTGGAAGTCGCGTTCCACCCTCTGTATCACGTTGAAACGAACCGACAAGTAATTTGTTACTGGGAAGTCCATATTTGTCTCTCATCTGCAGACCGTTGGGCTTTGTCCACACCTCTGGAACATACCAGTAACCGATCGTGAATATCGGCTTATTCGTCAACTGTGCGACGAACGCGGCGGTGTGTTTGTTCGGAACGTGGTAAGCATCGACGAAGTGATCACGAAATAGAAACATCGCCTTTGCATCGTCATTGAACTTCAATGGATCAATGTGATGAACTGTGAGAACAACAGGTTTCGAACGAAGCAATTGCTGTGGAACCTGATCCCAACACCATCCAGCAAGTAACCACAAAACGTCAGCGTCATTAGGATCTGACGTCGCAATTGTACTATTGGCATGAGTAAACTCACTGACCATACGATCAACGATCCAGTTCTCATTAGGTGCAAGCAAGAAAATCTTCATTTCACATACCTCATGAGGAACTCAATGTACCTGTCAACAACGTCGACAATGTCGATCGACGACTCTACACCACACCGGCGGGCACGCCTGAAGTCTAGCTTTGGTGGTTTGTAGAGTTCTATCGGTTGCGGGACCCAGTCATCTTCATCTATGACTATCGCCTCAGGACCTGCGACGAACTGCGATCCTGCACAACCTGCACATATTATGTTGCATCCCGCCGCGCGAGCGTCGACGATGACGTTGGGACAGTTATCATGATAGGCAAGGTGAATGAAATTGTCTGCGCGTTTGTACAACGCGATCAGTGCATGCCACGTGAGCTCACCGACGTACAGGATCCTCTCGTGATCACTACCTGGGCCACCTTGAGCACCAGCAATTATGAGCACGTCGTTGTCACCTGAGTGCTCTAGGAAGTACCTGACGTTCTCAGACAGGCGCTTATGTGGTCGCCAGTTACTAGCAGACACCCACACTTTGTCGAAGTTGTCCAACGTCTCATCATTCATCTCAGGAACAGATGCTATCACAGACATGTCGACACCATTGTTAATGATGACGGCATCATCTGTGTGCTTCTCACCGAAGAATGACTCGACGAGCGTCTTCGAAAATGGCGACTGAAATATGACGCCAGCTGAACGATCGTACGTCTCGTTTATCCTTGAGTTCTGCAGCCACCAGTCACCATACTGAGAGTCACTATTGTAGTATATGCCATCTAACCTCTGTATCAGAGGCGAATCTATCGTGATGTTTGACTCTATGAACGCTAAGTGTACGTCTGGGCGTTCGATGTGTGCAATCCGTTGCTTGACGATGTCGATGACATTGTGAACGATGTGGTTTCGCTTGAGGAGTTCATTCGTCAACTGTCTACCGAAGCTGTTAGGCCCTGACGTCGAACCAAGATTCACATTGTCAAGAAGTATCTTCACTTATACACAACCCTTGTCATAAACTCGTCTACTGTATCAAATATCGTTCGCTTATACGAAGCAACAGAAGACAGAAGTTCACTATACTTCTCAAGACAAGTGTCGATTGCAAAGTCAACGTCATACACATCAGAGAACTTCACACCATGTTGACCGACATACTCAGGTATGCTACCACCCAGGCTTGAGTAAATGACAGGAAGACCAGCTGCCATACCCTCTAACACGTGATTGGCACCAGCTTCATACATCGAAGCAGTCAGATATACATCATGACGTGGCAACTCAACACTCAGTTCTGCGGCGTTCATTGGTTGAAGACACTTGATGTTGCATGAAGCTGGCTTCCTACCAATGAACGTGAACTCTACATCAGGATGTGCAGCAACATGACTGTACACATCAAATCCCTTGAACTGATTGTCACTCCAGTGATGGGTGACAATGCGAAGTGGCACATGTGGTGCATGCTGTTCACGCCTATACGTGAAGAATGTGTTGAGTGCACCATTCTTGACAATGTGACCCCGTATACGTGATGTAGCTTCAATCGAGTTTATCGGTCGTGAGTTATCACGTGCAGCCAACTTTATGAGGTAGTCACGTGCCCACTCGCTGGGATACACAACGACGTCTGCATGTGGTAGGAGGTCAAGCCACGAGAATCCAAGTGCTGGTTTACCGTGTGTACCGACATCACCAATGCGGTATGCCAGCTTACCCCCCCATCTACGTTTGAAGTCCAATATGTTGTATCCTGACACACCAGACGAGTTCGGACGTGGATCGAAGCAGATATACAGATCGGACGGTGTGAGTTCATAGCACACCTCATGACCTTCAGCTAATAGCATGTGTTGCAACACAGCTATGAACTTGTTGCCACCGCCCCATGGAGGTAATGTGCTGAGATTTGCAACGTCATTTGTTGCAACAACAGGAGCTCTATTGAGATAGATCTTCACGAGAATAGGTCAACTTTCCTTGATGAAAAGACGTCATATGTTCGTGATCCAACAATTCTACAGAGGTCAACGTACTTGAATTTACATATGTCAAGCTCATGTCCCTGCTCTATCTTGAAAGAGATTTCGTTACCAACTTCATCTTCTACTTCAAGCCAGAATAACATTCCTGTGCCGAAATTCGGATATTTTCCCACATATATCTTCGACTGATATGCGAACTGCTCGCACTCTGTATTACAGAAGATACTAGCATCTTCAAGTCTCTTCGAGAAGGTGTTCACACGTAACCTCTAGCACGTATGAATGAGATATTGTGTATCTGTTCGATCTCTGATCCGGGACGGGCAGCTAGCGGTATCGAGCAACTGTCCATCTTATAGAGATAACACACCTTGTCTAGATAATTGCGTTCTCTACCAACCTTAAGTAACGGTAGCATCAAGGCCTGATCATATCCACGCTTGAACCACTCGCCATGGCGATCCTTAAAGTTATTATCCGCTACATCCTTCAACAGACTAGCTCTGAACGTGCGTAGATGCGACGCGCACCACGGCCACTCGTATGGATCGACATTGTTTGGCATCGGACCCGAGACATTTAAGTTATTGATGTCCCAGCGATGTGCAGTCCACAGGACGTCCAACTTGTCGTTCTGCTCATATGCATCGATTATCAACCGTACTGTGTCATCGTTACAGAGCTCATCATCAGCATCAACTGTAGCAATAATGACCTGATCATCTCCTCCACCTTGACAATTAGTTCTACAATAATCGCGTGCAGTGTCGACAATATTACGGAGTGCCCACTTTCGTTCAGTGTTGACCTGTACATCACGCCTGCTATCTCCCACCACAAGTCCTGTCAATGACTGATCATCTGGCGATGCATCATCGATGATGATGTGTTGCCAACGACTATCTGTTTGTCTGTCGATCGACTCACACAGGTTCGTGAGGTTCGCTCGAGCATTCCTATACGGTGATATGAATACTACTTTCATGAATCACCAGTTGTAATCGTATGGATCCTCAGGATCTACGAAATCTGGATGACGTACTATCACCTGACCGTAATCCTTACTCGTCAACTTGCGATCGTCCATGAATATCTCACGATCCATGATTACAAGCTCACGAATGTACTCATCCGAGATCTCATCTACAGCTCGGGCAACCTGTATCTCCTGCTGTTCAGGAGACGTCGGAAGATGGTAATCGTCGAAGATGACGAACTGCTTAAAATGATCCTTGACATTCTGCCAATCGTTCTTTACTGCAGTATAAGTGTGATCACCGTCGATGTAGACAAGGTCAAAATCTTCGTCAAGCTGAGGTAGAATGTCTACCGACCTACCTTGTACCATCTTGATCTTGCTCAGCCACTCGTGTGGGAACGAGTTTGACATCATCTCTATATGTTGCTTGTTGAACTGCACGTCGACCGACGTTATCTCACCCGGAATGTTGAGATCATGTAGTGTCCTTGCGACACACGTCGACCAATAGCCGCGGCCAAATCCAATCTCAAGGATTTTCTTCGGCTTGTACTTCTTTACCATTGCAGCTGCAAGAAGACCACGTTCATAGTTGGGACGAAAGACACATCCAACTGTCTTGTAAAGAGGATTATCGCGACCTCTTGACTTCTTCGCCGTGTGTTCACCTATGATGTCAAAGTCACCCAGCATCGTATCTTCAACAGGAGATCCAAGCTCAGTCAGCTTCTCGCGTATTCCAATTTGCTTCAATGTCACCATATTACTGGTTCCTCTCTATCCACTCGTCTATCAATACTGGATGTGTTTTATCACATGATATAGCAGGTGTACACGAAGAGAAGTCAACCTTCCTGTGAAAGATCCAACCACCCATCTGGGTCTCTAATCTCTCAGCTAATTCGCAAACGTCTTCGTCAGTAACATCAGACCACGGCTTGTCGAAGAACATGTTGTTTTCACTAGTATCGACCTGCGGTTCATTATACATGCTCTCCCAGAATCGAGCCCAATATGACCTGTAACTTCTTATCTTGCGTTCAATGTTGTACCATGAGTAATGATGAACAGCGGGAAGACTGTCGACGACAACATTATACCACTTCTCATACTCTTCAAGAGCTGCAACGTCACCAGCGATCGCTTTCTGACGAAGCGCGTCGATGTTCGAGTCGTAGAAATTGACGTACCTAACTGGGTTGTAATTAGACAGTATCACGTAGTCACAACTGTCTGTGCCTCGAGCGGCATACAGTTCACCACTGTCATCATAACGACGAAGTTGAGCTGGTATACCATGTGTGAGTCCAGGACGATTTCTGCTGAGGCGCCACTTCCAATTGTGGATGTCTGCTCTGACTTTTCCTGTCGTTCCCCAGTACTCAATAACGGGCAAACACAGGAGATCTGCACCCCTTGGGAAGTGCTTCACGATCTTCTTGATCTTGTCGTAGTCTGACTCGTGTATCACCTCATCAGAATCCTGTTGCCAACAGAAGGCACTAGTGCAAAGTGAACGTGCTAGTGCCTTCTGTCGACCATCGAAGTCAATCGCCCATCGTTTCTTTGATCTGTCACGAGGCTGCTTGTGTATGACAAGTTTATCATAGACAGAAGCTAATCTGACAAGCTCATCCCACGTGCCGTCCGTCGATCCAGAGTCAACGACGACGACTTCATCACACACACCCAACATACTCACGATTGACTCGACATACGGATAGTCATTCTCAATGCAGTTGTACGTCGTCGTATATCCTGACAGCGTCGTTACATCTTCACCCATGTCTGAGTAGATGCCATTCCAGAATCGTGACCTTGCCATGTACAAGTACGACTCAGTCGTCTCCAGATCATCGATCTTGAACCACTCTTCGTCTGCATGTTGCACGTGTTCGTTGAGCTGCAACTTACATCCAAGTAACTTAGCCTCGATCACCATGCGTGGACACGTGTCACGACCATTTGGCATGTACACGAAGCCCTCTGCATGAGCAAGCTTACGCAACGTCTCACTGTACGTCAATCCCCAGATGACTTCATATGTCTTACCATTGTCTATACACCAATTCGTCGCGGCGTCACTACCCTTGACCCAACTTGGTGATCCTAGGACGATCCATCCATTTCTAGGTTGATCCTTGTATTTTTCCTGTAGGATATGGATCGTCGCAAACGTCTCTTCATCGAAGACTGAAGATAGTACAGTTGATGGGCGATCAGCTAGAAACGGAAATAGCTTTTCGTAGTGAAGCTTCTGCTGCTCAGACATCCACCATAGCGACTTTGCGCCGTACATGAATGCAGAGACCATCTTACCATGTTGTTCATCGTGACACATACACGGCGCATGTTCACTGACTTCATGCTTCTCTGGAGAACGATATCTACAGTACTTGTAATCGTATTCAAGTATAGAGTACGACATGTTTGCGACGATCGTTGGAATCAGGTTTGCATCTAGGTTTGCGAAGTTACCGAATATCCAGTACTTTTCATAACCAGCCTGAAGTAGTTCAACAGTTACGTCACGTGAGTGTAACTTGAACACCTTGAAGGGACTTGCACCTATCAAAGCTTCAGATGTTAACTCTGCGCCGCCGACATAGTCGTCGACGAACATGTCACTCACGAACACAACCTCAGCATCATCTGGAAGCTTAAGCTTCGGTTTGAACGTGAAGTACTCTAATCCGTTACCTTGTGCCATCTACTATTACTCTTAACATGATACAGAGCAGTGTGACGTCATGTATAGACGAACTCATCAAATAGTCAAGATTTATTCAACTGTTAATTTAAGCTTTAAATTAAGCTTAAACCAGTTTACTAGTCGTTAGATCTATGTCTTAATTAAAAGGGGTAACCATGGTTAAACCCTAGATTACTGCAGCAACTTGTACTGCAGTATACTAGAGCTTAAACATGTCGCCCTTAATCAAAGGATCTTAGATGCTAACGACGCTAGATCAGAACGTTCACCACGATGTAAGGTGACATGTCCAGCAATGCCATGATCTTTGAACTTTTCAACTGCGTATGTTAGACCATTTGAGAATGCATCGACGTAGCTATTGTCGATCTGCTGAATGTCACCTGTCAACACGATCTTGGTGCCCTCGCCAACTCTAGTTATGATTGTCTTGAGCTCATGAGCACTGAGGTTCTGTGCCTCATCGATTATGATGATCGCATTTGCTATCGATCGGCCACGAATGTATGTTATCGCTTCAACCTCGACACGTCCCTTGTCTATCAACATGTCGAACATTGTCTTGTCACTACCCTTATGACCCATCAAGAATTCTATGTTGTCGTAGATTGGTTGAACCCATGGGCTCATCTTCTCGTCCTTAGTGCCAGGTAGGTAACCGATGTCTTTTCCAAGTGGTTGTATTGGTCTACTGATAACGATCTTGCTGTATTTCTTCTGCTCAAGCATGAGGTCTAATGCGCTAGCAACAGCTAACAATGTCTTACCTGTACCTGCTGCACCGATCAATGAAACAAGCTTGATACGATCGTCGAACATGAGACGCATGGCGAACTTCTGTTCTAAGTTTCGTGGCTTAAGCCAGGCACATGTCTGTCCCTCGTTGACAAGCAAGATTTTACTACCATCAACGTCGACTCTACCTGCAATGTCATTGAGGTCGTCGACAACGAACTCATTTGAATGCAGCTTACCATACATCTCTGTGAATTCTGAAGAGATGTCAAGCGATCGCGTGTACCTCAGCACTTTCACACATTCTGGTGTCAGTTTGATGTACCTTATGCCAGTGTATAGTTCATCTGCTACAGTTGCTACGTGAAAACGCTTGTAGTCATCGCATGGCATGCCAATGACATTGCATTTTATGCGCATGTTAATGTCGCGTGTGATTACGCTGACAGTTGCATGATGCTTGTCGCGATATCCGACAGCAACAGCGATGATCATGTTGTCGGGCTGTGTGTCATTCAGATCATCTGGTATACTACCTTGGAATTCCTCCGCTGATAACACACGAAGCATACCACCGTGTTGTATCTCAACACCATCGCGAAGGGATCCTTTCGTACCTAGCTCATCAAGTATTCTGCACGTACGTCTTGCATTTGATCCAACTTCATCCATTCGATCTTTCTTGCTGTCGATCTCCTCCAGCACGATCATCGGAATCACGATGTCGTTGTCGTCGAATGCATAGATTGCATGTGGGTCGTGCAAAAATACGTTTGTATCTAAGACAAAAGTTTTTCTATCTGATTTAGTCGTCTTCTTTGTCTTGCGTGATGGTCTAGTGTTCACAGTTGAACAACCTTTCGTCTGTGTGTTAACGTGTTATTTGACATGACAGATACAAAATCAGATGCGCTGACACAGATGGCAAGTGGAAACACGTGCTTTGCAACACATGCAAGACACAGGCTTCCTTGTCTTAAAGAAACATGTAAATTGTGGATCAACAGTGAATGCAATCATAATTGCACACTCATTGCGATCGCGATGAATATGGGCTCTGCAATGACATTACAGGAAATAGGCGACATCTATGATCTTACACGAATGAGAGTCTGTCAGATAGAAAAACGCGCGATCGAGAAAGTCAAAGATGTTATCTTTGAGTAACCCTAAGTCTCAGGCAGCTGCTTCTTCTTGAAGCGAGTTGATTTACTCTCAGCTTGAACCTTAGTTACAACCGGTTCTTGTGTCACTTGAGACGGTACTTCTTCTTCAGAAGATGCAGGTGTTACCTGCACAACGAGACCTGGATCAGGTACTGTCTCAAACTCGTCATCCATTGAATCTCGAGCGATCATGTCATCGCCATCAACATCTTCTTCAGCATCATCTGCGTGTCTTAACTGTTTGTCAGATAGACGATGTCTCCTCTTCAAGGAGTCAAGTTTCTTGCTGGTGATGTTTTTATTAGGATTACGCCCCAACGCTTCTACATCGTGGGCAACTTTCATTAGATGACGAATCATTTTTCGTCTTTCTTTTCTGTTGACGATTGCTTACCTTGTGCAACAGATGCCATTAGTAATTCATGCGCTAGCTTCTTAAGAAGACGAAGTGCACGTCGAGCACGAAGTCCAGCAGATTGATTGCTCTTTGCAGCATTCTTTCTGACGTCTAGATCCATGCTTTCGACCAGCGTACGAATTTCGTCCCATCGTCCAAGTAGATCTTTTGATTCAGTTGCTGTATCAGTCATTGTTTATTCCGCATGTTATCCGTCGTGGATACAAACATAACTATACCACATTTTCATTACATCTAGCTTTTTTTCACTCTATGTCCCGTAGCGTGTACAATTGGTTTTCTTGTAACTGCACGTCCCTTGAGACCCACTTGCTTGGGATCGTACATCAAACGATCCGCAATTCCAAGCTCGATGCATTTCTGTGGCGCGAGATACTGATCAACAAGACAATTGTTGAGCTCTTCAAATACTTGTCGCTTCGTACCAGTTTCCGTAGCCATGGCATCAAGCCACATGTTTTCTTGTCGTTCAGCTTCAGCCAATTCATTTTTGATCTCAAATGCATTGCCTGACAATGACATCGAAGACGCATGTGTCATGATGCGTGCATGTGGTGCAATCAAGCGATGACCCTTCTCGCCGGCAGCAAGTATCAACACGCCTGCTGACATGACTTTTCCCAATGCTATTGTGTGAATAGGACATGTTATGAATTTCATTGCGTCATACAATGAAAACATCGAATCAACATATCCTCCAAAGGTTTCTATGACCATGTATATGGGTTTGAACGCATCCCTGTGTTGTAATGTGAACATCGATGCAATTGCATTCGATACAGTACTCTCAGAAACTTCACACGTGAAGTATATGATACGTTCGTCGTATTCCGTTGAGACAGTACCGCTTGATGCACTGTCGTCATCCATCATTGTAGCTTTTTCATCAGTAGGTTGACGTGACATTGTAGATGATCCAAGATTAGCTATTATCCTCTTGAAGAGAAGTTAGCTGCTGCAGGGCTTTTTCTTTTAACCCTGTAAGATCACCGATATCAGTTTTTTCAAGTTCATCAACCAACCATGTGATGATCGACATGTGATGATAATTCTCAAGATTCTCAGCAAGAAGCTTTATCAGTTGATACATTTGTCGTTCTGATACATTGAACTCTAGTATCTCCTTAACTATCTCTCTTGATTGCTGCTTCTCAGCAAGCAATTTTTCTGCTGTCGTCTTGCCGTAAAGTTTTACATCTTGAACCATAGCCGAGATCCTCAAGTAATTTTACATCATCTTACTACTTTGTACTAATATCCAAAACTTCGCTATACTGTGAGATGCCAAATTTATCTGGACCTGCAATGATCACGAATTTGCCAACGCGGCGACCATCGACTATGTCGGACGATATAGTGATGTGAGTACCCCACAGTTGTTCTGTCACAATGAATAGTGCGTATTCCCACACGGGAAGCTCACATTCATTTGAAGACAACAACTCTGAAAGACGTGGATCAAGTAAACACCTGATGTCATTGATCGTGATCGCCGATCTACCATCTTCGAATCCGTAGACAATCTCAGACTTGCATATGTCAAGGATTCTGTGAATAATTCCGCAATTATTGCATTGGACAACTTTTTTCTCAAAGGTGTCATCCTCGTTTATAATTGAGAATACTGTGAATTTATGAAATATGGGAATTGTACGTTTGATATATTGCGGCAAAATACATGTGCACTCGATCAAATGCATCAGACCATACTTTTTCTGACTCGGCATGCTTGGACCGATAGAATTCAGTTCTACAACCTGTTTATCGCTTTTTTTCATTTGACTCGCAACCATGTCTACAGTTGATATATACCATCATGATATACTCGGGTGATAAGAAGCTACTAAATCGCCTCTTTGCTAAAGAACAACTGAAGAAGTTGGAAGAGGCAAGGATTAGCACGTCACACTTGTCGCATGATGCGCGTGTTGTCTTACTTAACGAACATGCAAAGATCATCCTTGAGGCGATCAACCCGCAGCAATTTCAAGCATATCTTGGTTGGTTCAAACAGATCAAGTCATTCCTACGACAGTACAAATTGCCTGCACTCAAGCGTGCACTTGAATCAGCACAAGATGAGGTTCAAGATCTGCTAAGAGGTATTGATAAGAAGTCGAAGCAAGGTGGATTGGGCGGGTTCTTAAAGAAGATCTCAAGTAACTTGGGTGGTAAGGATCAATCTGCTGCTGATGAACTCAAGCGCCTGAATAGTGTTAACCACTTCTTGTGGGGTGTGACAACTTTCGTCAGCAAGATACCGATCATGTTAGATGCTATCGATGATCGTCTTGATGGTAAGTTGATGGATGGATCTGCAATGAATGAAGCTGATCCTGCAGCAGATGCGCCACCCGCAGGATCACCGTCTGATACAATCTACGACCGTATCATTGATGCAGGTGGACCAAAGGGTGAGAAGTACATCAATGACTTCAAGAAGCTCATGATTGGTACAATGAAACAAAGCATCCGTGGCTTTGGTGGAGGTGATATTCCATTCCTTGATTCGAAGAAGGCGACTGTTGACATCCTTAAGATGAAGATTCAGGATGTGCAGAACATGTCGGCGGCCGCACAAGTCTTGAGTGACAAGTGGGACAACTTCAAGAATCAAGTCGTTGATGATGTGAAGGCGATCGACACCGCGTCTGACAAGGTACAGAATGCGGCTGGCGCTAGCGCAACAGACACCGCTACAGAAGATACTGGAGTTGATCCATCACAGAAGTTACGCGACGTCTTGGGTACTCACGACATCGACACATTCATAGGTACCGTTGAAGACGTCGCCAGCTCTGCGGGTAAGCAGGCGAAACTTGACGTTAACATGTTAATGCAACAGGTTGCGTCATTTGGCAATAAGATCAACGGCGATCAACTTGAGAGACTGTCGAATGCTGTTCGTCAGCTTAAGCTTGAGGGCAGGATCATACGATGATCGCACCAGTTGATGCGATCAACAACACGTTCGTTCGTACAAAGTGAATCGCTGACACGACACTTTGCATTGGTTCAACGTCCTGCAGAGTTGATACCCATCTTATCACGATTGAACGAAGACCCAGGTCGGCAATTGATGTCAATTCTTGTTCGATCGCTCGTTTCAGCAGCACGCCCGCTGACGCAGCTTTCACGCGTCTTAGACTTCTATCTATTCCGCTGGCATTACGTAACTTTGTTCGAGGAACACGTACGAACACTGTCCGAGCAGAAAGTGAACGTAGCCTCTTAGCGAGTATGGGTGCAACCAATGCATTCGTCGTCATCTGTTCACGAAGTGACTTCGTGTGCACGTCTAGATTTGTGACATCGCGTAATTTGTGATCGACGACAACTCCAGTCACAGTTGCACGTATCTCGTCGACTGTACGAAGTTGTCCGAAGTCGATCGTTGATATGAGTTTTCCCTCAAGCGATGATGTCAGGTCGCTGTCAGTGACAACGGCAATATCTTTGAGGATGTTTACGCTGTCAAGATCAAATGGTACGACAACAGGTAATACATTCAATGTTTTTCGTCTGTTGTTCACAGATATCGTGTGAATGACATCATCGCTGAATTTGCGTGCGAATATGACGAGTGGTTGCTTCGTCTCATATGCAGACGAGAGTAAACTGTCTAGTTCGGCAACTGACTCGCACATTCCATCGATGACTGCAACCTTCACATCATGTGCATGCCACTCCTGCGTATGAACTGCTGCCAACATGGGACATGCTGTGTCGAAATAGTGTCCAGTACGAAGCTCGATCTGGGCTCGAGTCACGTCACTGAGTTCAAAGAATATTCTCCCATCAGAACCCATGAGTCCTAGGGCTTCTTCCACCATCAGACCATATTCATCGACGTCACTAGTGGTGTTGATGACATTTGTCATGTCGCTAACACTGGCGCGTCTGTACAAGGTGGTTAGACGCTGCTCAACAGCACAAAGCTCAGACATCATCGATGTAATTTCGTTAATCGAAGATCCGAATTGTAGTTTCCCGCTGACATACCTTAACATGTTGATCGCAAGCATCATGGTTGCATGCGGTTCTGCACCAGACCTCAGATCTGCATTTGCTGCCGCTTCGCGTAACATGTCAACTATGATCCGAGTCTGTTGACTTGCATTCACTACAGCACAGTCAAGTGAATCTGCGATCTTACCAGATTCAATGACTGTTGATTTTGACCACGTTGTCACCATCGCGTCGAGGTCATTGATCGACGCAATGATTGTCTGATACAGATTCTCACCCGTTATGATATCACGCTTCTTTGTCACGTCTGAACCTCATGTATACTGGTAATCGCAGTGATCCATCTCGTGTGACTTCCTGATAGTTGATCTCTATCAACTCACCTCTGAACTTTGAACGATTGTTCCAGATGTGATGCGCTTCCGGCTTCGTCAGGTGACCTCTCTCAACCTTGACTTCTACACCTTCGAAATATACAATGAAAGCACCGAGATGTTCCTTATATCGACCAGTACCTTCTGTGAAAGAAGCAATTGGAAGTTCAACAGTGAAGAAATCCTTCACCTTCATCACGTTCCACCCCCTCTTCCACTCGTAGTGAGAGTCGAGCAGTTTTATCATCGACCCCTCAAGACCAGCGGCGACATAATTCTTGTGGATGTTAGCGATCGCGTCTGGTCTGACGATCCTTCGCTCGACGAGCTTTGAATACTTACAACGCAAGTTGATATTCATGTCCTCAAGTAATTCTCTCGCTTGACGACATGTCAGTTCACACTTCCTTGCATTCCACATGTCTGTTGGAACACAGTCGAAGATGTTGTACACAACGTTAGTCGCATCGACGTTCGTCTTGCGGAAAACCTGACCCATCATTGCTGAAAAGTCGGCAGACATGAGCTCACCGTCCAGAACAATCGGTCTTGTGACTAGTCCTGTCAATTCTTGACAGAGTTTCGGAAAGTTCGTGATCTCCTTTCCAGCACGTGTGAACAGCCTCGTCTCGATCCCCGGAGTGACGAATGCAAGGCATCTCACACCGTCAAGTTTTGGTTCGATAGCAACGTATTCAATGCCCGCGATCCTCGTTGATTCGTACTTCTCTGCAAGTTGACATTCGAACGTGCTGATCAGCCGCGGCCAGATCTTGTTGAACGTCTTCGCCGACGTACCAATGTTCAGATGTCGATTGACAACGTGGAACATCCACATCCTTGCATCAAAGGGTGCATTGTCGATGATCTCATACAAACGTATACGACCGTCGCTGCACTTGATTGCATTGTCACGAAGTTCATACAACAGTGTGAGTAGGTCACGCCATGCTTGTTCCTCAACGTCATCGTGAACATCATCGAACTCACTTACATGTTCTTCATCGAGCTTGATCCTGTAGTTCCACTGAGGTTCATATGTTGTTTTGATGATGTCACGTAGTAACGTGTTCCCACTACATGACGTAAGGATCTTGGTCTTTTCGTGACCCGAGACAACAGAGATACTCTTGAAGATCTGTGAAATTCTCATCTCGTCTTGTTCCTTCTTGTCTTGTCAAGTGAGCATATGCTCGAGCTCCCACGTGACACTCAGATAGTCTCTGGTCACGTGGGAGCAGGCTACTTAGGGCGTGTTACGTGATGCATCTGGATGTCACGTGTCACAGTGTTACTTTGCGACAAGTAGACCAATTCGACGAATCCAAACTTCTCGCACAGGATTGCTAGTCATGACTTTCACATATGACTTCGATGCCGAAGAATCTACGACCAACGCTGTCTCTGTCGGTGAGAGTCGCAGCGGTTTGTATGCACTGTCACAAATGCGCTCATACGTCGGCGCGATCGGAATCTTGTATGTCTTTCTGCCGTGTTCATCGAGCTCACCGACGTCGAACGCGTTCTCTGGCGGTACAAAGGTGGGATCAGGTCGATAATTTTTCGAATGAGCAGCAGTAGTGTAGGTGCTGTACGAGTATGAACTGTAGTGATTTGCGTCACGCCACACATGATGAATGTATGTCTTTCTCTCGAAGAAGACACCGATGTCATATGCTGCGTTTTCTCTTGCCAGGACTTCATCAATGCAGATCATCGTGCCCTTCTTGAAGGTTTGCTTAAGCTCGTTGGCTCGAGCAGAGATCAACATCTTCTTCCTGTTGGCAATAGTACGATTGACGATGTTACCAGCGAGAGATGCAGTCTCACGAATGAGCAGTTCTAACGACGGAGACATTTCGCCGTTGTATCCCCTGATCTTCGTCTTGAATGACATGTCATAGTAAGACAGCCCACGATGCAGTGGTTCTGTCACAGTTGCGAGATCTTCACCAGAGATCGAGTCATCGTCTAACAGTGTGTTCTGCTTCTCTAGTAGGAGGTCGTAGATCTCCTGATACTTCTTCGTGATCTTTACTAGCTGTGTTATATACGGCTCGATCTTCTTCATGTCCTCATCGAGGATATCTTGTGCTGCTTTCTTTGTGATTCCTGACATTTTTCACCTCTATCAAACAGTCAATGCTAGCAGAAACATGATGCAGTAGAACATGCCCATCGCGATGACAAAGCTTACGTGTAGGTTTCGTCGAATGAAATAAACGCCAGACAACATAAGCAAGAACCAAACGATGATAGCTACAATAATGATATGCATTTTTACCTTACTTATACTGTTTTATCCTGCGAAACATAGATTCCTGTCGTCAACCAGTACACGTAACGTCGAAGCTCCTTGTCACGAAGTGTGTTGATGTCGACGTCGTCGTCTGTACAGAAGATCTTCCATGAATCGTCAGCGTATTTTCCGCAACCAGGAAGGTCAGATGGCTTCGTCCAATTCGACGTGGTGTAACCCTGCGACATCGTGATCAACGACCTTGATCGTCGCACAGACAACCCCAGCGGGCTGATCATCTCCTCGAGAGAGGCAGGATCTGCTGCAGCCAGTGCTTGCGCTGTGGGATATCTTTCGAAGAGACGCCACATGTATGGTCGCATCGTCAATCCACGCGTCATGTTCATCATGATGCATGCGACGAGCACACGCCAAGGATCATCCTTGATGTGTTCTTGGATCAGACCACATGGTGAGATCTGCGTTGCATATCTTGCCACTTTCATTAGAACATGACCATTCTAACATGGTCACATGTTCTTTACACAAACCACTCAGGCTTCTTGATGTTGATCTTCTGTCCCCACGCTGACGCCGTTCTAAGTGACTGAACGCATGTCCAATCGATGAATGCTTGATACGCAGGATACGGTGCTTCTGCACCATTCATCACTGCATCTTCCATCTTTGAAAGGAGAGTATACGTAGACAGTTGCTGTTCATCAAGTGCAACTGAGTGACATGGGCTAGCCCACGTGAACTGTTTTTCATTGACAGTTACGTCTAGACCGACTACGTTGGGGTGGTCATCTCCGTCCCACACTCTGACATTGTGCAATTTCCTTGTATTGCCGGCACCGATCCAGATTGTGAAGTCGTCGACGTCATCTGATGACATGCATCCATTTGTGCACGACACTCGCATCGACCTATTTCCACGGGTCTTGACACGTGAATGTACGCTATTAAAGTTGTTGATCATGCGATGTCCGCTGTCAAGTGTTATGACACCGACATCCCAATTTTCTGTCAAGATCTTGTTGTTTCCATTTTCGTCAGTGAACTCGACGTCACCTGTTGAGAACGAAGAACCAACAACTTCAACAGGATATCCTCTACCGATCAAGTTCCTCATCATCGCCATTCCGTGGTATTCATATCCACGAAATTCATTGACGACAACGTTGACATTTCCCAATAGTCCGGACTTGACGATGTCTAACTTGAGTAGCTCGGCAGGTCTGTATGGCCAGTTTTCTGCTGCACATATGATACGATCGTTACGACACTCGTATGATGTTCTCGCTATGAATTCTGATTGAATCGGTGTTTCAATAAGCAGCGGGGTTTTTATCTCTTTGTGTTTTAAGATCTCAACAACCGCGTTGTGTATGATCGAGGCTGGTACACAGATGACGAGCATGTCGACATCCTTTGCAAGCTTGTTGATCGTACGATATCGCTTGAGCGACGTTGCAGCAGTACATTGGTCAGCAGTCTTCTGTGATCGTGTCATGAACCCGATTGGTTCAATGTTCGTCATCGACTTGATGACAGGCATGTAGTATTCCTGCATCCTTCTTCCAGCGCCGATAAATCCTACTCTCATCTTGCACCTCTTAGTTTCTTGTATCGAGAATTGCACTCTCTGTGGATACTGTCGTGACTGTAGTTCTTCTCAAACTGTTGAGATGTTGCAAACGAGTAAATTACTCGTACTGATCCGTGTTGTTTCTGTTCTGGGATCACATGGTGAAGTATCGCAGTGTTAAAGAATATTCCCATATTGGGCGTCGACGTGAATGTGAATATGTCGGCATCGTGTGTCAGAAGCTTCGAACAGTCCATGTCCTGACAGTCGTACATTCGACGGTGCGAACCGCGTACAACTGCTAGTTTGTAGCTTGGATCACCCTGTTCGAAGTACAAGATCAGTTTGTTGACTGGAGGCGTATTGCCAACCCACCCATCTTTGGTGAGATATGTGTCTCGATGCCATGCCATGTATGACATGTTATTTACGTCCGGGCGTTCGACATGTCTCACCTGACAGTGGACCAACTCGATGTCACGAGTTAACGTTGCTTCTTCGATCAACTTGTCAACGTTGTTCTCAAACAGAACATCAACGAAAGCAGGATCATACTTGACTGGACTAGGTCTGAAGTCGAATGTGTTCTTGTACTTTGAATCCCAACTGAACCCACGTTCATGGTGAGGCTTGGGTGGCACACATAACGTCTGCACGAGTTCTGCGAGTCTTGCAGACTCGAACGACATACACGTGTATCCATCTCTGTAGAAATCTTGTTCAGAAGTCACATGCAAATATACGCAATATTTGCTGTGTTGTTTTACTTCAAGCGCGCGACTTTGAATGCCTTCACAACTGCGGCCTTGATCTCTTCATTTGAGAACTGTGGCGTGCACACAGGCTTGTACTTTTCACGAATAGCTGCTACAAGTTCGCTGAGGAATCGCGTTCTCTCGTCTTGGTCATCTGTCTTCTCTTGTGTCATGAGGGCCCACCGATCAGTTCGGTCCTTGACAAAGCGATACAATTCATCGCTCTTCTTGTTGCGACCGAAGAGCTCGGTGAGCTCTTCACGAATGAACTTTCTCAGAGGTGACATCTATGTCTATCTATTTATCTTCATCGTCTTCGTTGTTCTCTTCATCGTTAGAAGTGTCAGTCGTGCTTGACACCTCAAAGAGCATCCAACATACAATTATGCCCATTATCACAGCTGTGAAATACATTTCTAACTTTGCAGAGAAAAAGCAAAAGATTGCTGCAGCATAAAGACTTGTATATGTCATAACCTTCTTGAGTGAATATTCATTGAAGAATCGATGAAGTATCCAACGTAGTATGTGACTACCGTCGAGTGGTTGAATCGGTAACATGTTGAACGCTGCGAACAAGAAGTTTGCGCTAGCTAATATCCCGACTGTAGACATGACACTTGCTGACATGGGAATTGCTAGCATTGCTACGAATAGCGTACATCCAATCAGCACATTCACGAGTGGTCCTGCAACCGCAACGATCGCCCTTCTTGCCATAGACAACGACTCGATGTTCATGAATGCGACCATTCCGAAGATCATGACAACGACCTTCGTTGTGGGAATGCCGAATCGCCGCGCAACATACACATGTCCGAACTCATGTAGCAGCAAGGATGTGTACATGCACAATCCAATCAACACACCTAGCTGAAAGAACATCATCAGCATGACGACTGACGTGAAGTGAAAGTACACAGGCACGTCCATGAGCGTGAATATGCGGAGACTTTCTTGAATTTTTGGCATCTTCATGTTGTTGTTATCCCTTCACGCACACGACCTGCTTGAGTGTCGCGACAACCTCGACGAGGTCGCTCTGTGCAGCGATGCATGCGTCGATGTCCTTGTATGCGCCTGGTGTCTCGTCGATCACTTCAATGTCCTTACGACACTCGACGCCACGTGTTGCGTTGATGTGATCCTCGACGGTGAACGTTCTCTTTGCTTCACCCCTCGACATCTTTCGTCCAGCGCCGTGTGAACACGAGTTGAACGACTCTGCATTGCCTAAGCCGCGGACGATGAATGACTTCGCACCCATCGATCCTGGGATGATGCCGAGCTCATCGAGCTTCGCACTGACTGCGCCCTTGCGTGTAACCATGACGTCCTCGCCGAAGTGGTGTTCACACGAGACGTAGTTGTGGTGACAGTTGACTGCCTTACGTAACTTTCGTGCGGAGCTAAACACGGGAATGTGCTTTCGCGCCGCCTCGACGACAGCATTCAACATGATGTCACGGTTCAACTTCGCGTAGTTCTGCGCCCAATCGAGAGCGAACCAGTAGTCGTCGAACACCTCTGATCCTTCGACGAGATACGCAAGGTCACGATCTGGAAGGTGGATCTGCATTCGCTCCATGTCGCGCTTTGCGAGCTCAATGAAGTGCGAACCGATCTTGTTTCCAACACCGCGTGATCCACTGTGGAGCATGATCCACACGTTGTCATCAGTGTCGAGACAGATTTCGATGAAGTGATTTCCACCTCCTAGCGTGCCGAGTTGCTGCAACGCATTGTCCTTACCGATCTCACGATGCTTCTGCACGATTCGATCGTACCCACTCTCGAGGTGTTGTCGCCATGTACGAACAGTCGCGTTCGCAACGTCGACGAAACATCCCTTCTTGTGACCACGGTTCTCTGATGAGAATCCATGTGGAACAGACTCTTCGATCGCTGCTCGCAGATCACTTAGGTTATCTGGAAGCTGCGATGCCTTGACGTCAAGCTGCAACGCACACATTCCGCATCCGATGTCGACTCCAACCGCGGCTGGAATGATTGCGTTCTTCGTTGGGATCACAGATCCCACCGTTGCACCCTTACCCATGTGTACGTCTGGCATCACAGCGATGTGACTATGGATGAACGGCAGCGTTGCAATGTTACGCAGCTGCTGTTGCGCTGTGTGTTCGAACTGTACACCTGAAGTCCAGTGTTTGATCTTCGCGCGGCCATGCTCATCAATGACTTCATACGACATGAATGTATTCTACCACATACATGGAAGAACTACACATTCGCTGTCATATCTCATCAGAACTCAACATCAGTTTCTTGACGTTTGCAGCGCAGAATCCTAAGATGTTGTTCCTGTGGATAAGCTCATATACGACGCCAGTCAATGGACATGGTACTGTGAACACCTGCTCTATCTCGTCACACACCAACGGCGTCATTGATGTGAACTTCGCTAGACCCTTTAACGTCCATTCATTCATCACTGTTATCACGTCGTCGACGTGATAGGCGATGTGATGTACGCCACCTGCACCTCCATGTGAGATTACCCAGCGCCCAACGATAGAGTCTGGTGATCCGTCAGATATGAACACATCGTGTTCATGTACACCTGATGACAGTGCAATGCACTTTGTCGTAGAACCGTCGTCGAACAACAGGTCGAATTCATCGACGACAGAGAAAGAAAAAGCGGCACAGATGAAATCTGCAGCCGCTTTCCTGTCACTTACCCTGTAAGCAATGTGGTCTAGTTTCACGTCTGTAACTATGTTACATTCACTAAACAGGCCAGATGTACGGTAGTGTAGAGTCTTCTATCCAACTGAACTTGCCGTAGTAGATCGGATCTTTTCTGAGGAGGTTCGAACGGTGTGACGCGTGGAACGCCGGATCACCTAACCACATTGGCATTGCCAAATTTGGCGTGAGACGACCAGTATTGATTGCTTCGGTGTATATCGCGTGTATTTTGAGCTTGCACGTATCCTTGTACCCACGAGACGTCCACTCGTCGATCATCGCATCCGTGTACAGAAGCAATGTATGCTCGTGACCGCGCCACATCCTTGTGGCTGGATGATTTCCCCATCCACGTCCAGCGCCGGCACATGCATTCATGATCTGCATTGACTCAACACGTTGTTTACCTAGACGTGCACGATCGAGGACTTGTGCAGATGCAGTGAAGTCCTGATATGGGAGGAATGTCTGCATGTTATTCTGTCTCTGTCACCATCAGAATCGTGCGATCGACTTTCTTTACTGCACCACATTTCTTACATCGGGGGTCAGGCGACTTACCTACGATCATAAGATAATTGAATTCTATCACATCACCCCCACAAATGGAACAAGCTCCTATTACTCTCTTCTGGTCATGACTCATAGATACCTCACCGTAGTAGATGCAAACAAGATTTTAGCCATTTCCCTTAGGGAAGGGGATGGATCATAAAACAAATTCACAAGATGAATGCGCATGTGCGCGCACCTATAGTGTGAAACGCTGAGAAGCGCGCCTTCACGGACAACGGCTGATGTGTGATATAACATTCCTATAATCGTATCACACACAGTGTACTTCTTATCTGTATAAGGCATGTGAGAATCTGGAATCAATTCCAGATCCTCTGCGGTGTATGTCAGAATCCATTGGTCGATTTTACCTTCTGCAATGAAGGTCAACATCGCACCAGGATCTAAGTTGATGAGGGCTTCTGCCTGTCGTATCGTCTGTGGTACATTATACACGATACTTCCACACGTACATGTGGAGTTAGCATCTTCATTAGATCCGTCGTGATACGAACAGTACATCACTTTACCAGGATGTAACGACAAGAGACAGATCCCCTGCTTGGGGAGAATCCACCCATTCCAACGACACCAATGGTATCAAAGATGAACGCATCTTCGATGCACCCAGTTTCATCATTCTCCTTGATGATGCGCACGTCGTCAGGTACGTTTGTTAGCAACTGCTTGAGTTGTCCGACTGTTGTGATCTTCATGATCTCACCTAAGCGGTATTTTGAGACCCATTTCACGCATCGCCAACAACGCTTCTGCATTTCCCATCGCATCGTCAACTGGATTGTGTGTGTGCTTGGTCATCCTGAGCTGCTTGAAGTTGACCATCATGTCGTTCTTCATGCCCTTATAGATGTCGTTGAGATTCCTTGACGAAAATCCGAATGGATTCGACCCATAGAAACTGTGAAAGTACCAGTTGACGAATTGCCAGTCGAACCCATTGTTATCAGCGATAAAAATCGGGCGGTCAACAGACGTTGTCTTGATCCAGTCAGCAAATCGTCGCATCACGATAGCAGGATCTTCGAATCCCATGTGCTTCTCACGAGAGATACCTGAGACTGCTAGTGCAACAGGATCCCACTTCTCGGAGATGGGCTTAAACTCACCGTAGAACGTGTCACTGAGGTTCGGTCTCACTACCACTGCGCCGATAGACACCATCGAGTAAGGACCAGGAATAGGCCCATCAGTCTCAACGTCAATCATGAAGTACGACATGGCAGGATTATAACTTCCTACATGTGTGATTTTCACACACCATGTTCATTCGTGAACGAAGGTTTGACGAACCCACGAGAGCCTGACAAGATACAAACTGCAGCATCCAGCGTCGAACTCAACCTCTGTCGGTTGATCGGTGTCAGACAGGCCAAGCATACGTTGTGCTTCTGCAACAAGAATGCGTTCCACATCTTCAGACGTGAACGTAACACTGGTTGTCGTCTTCGTGCTGATAGTCGTATTTTTCGAGACGCTCATCACTTCACCTCCGTTCAATTAACTAATTGAATTCTGCGATTGCTGTTGCTTATAGTATCTTTGCTGTTCAAGCCGAATCATTGCATGAATTTGTTCTTTTCCAAAGCTTTCAGAACTAACAAATCCATGTCGTCTATAAAAATCTTCATGTGCAATATTGACTAATGCAACGAGCGCTTTTTTCATCGTAAATTGCCATGAGATTAATATGATCGATTCGATCACAACTAGAAGTGCAAAAATTTCCATGTCATTTCTCTAAATGATACTTTACTTCATCTCTTGAGAGAGATCAAGATCATTAAACTAATGAACCACCAGAAGGTGGTCTGCTAATCTGAAATCTTCGTCACAAGCCCAAAGATCGAGTCACCCTCGATCCAGCCGTTGATCCTGCCGATGTTGTTCCCAATCAGGAAACTTCTTGTGCCGTTAGACTCTTGGATCTTCTTGATCAGGTGGAGGTACTGATGACCCTGTACCTTACAGAGAACGATGTCATCGACGTTGAGAAGTGCTTTGTCAACTGGTCGAACTTCGACCAACTGACCATCTTCAACACGTCCGGACATCGATCGTCCTCGTGGTCTGAAATGAACAGGATTTCCACACGAAAGCTCTTCGATGTATTTACTTGCCCAACTCATTTTGATCTTTCTTTGTGCCCGATGAGGGAATCGAACCCCCGTCACCGCGGTGTAAACGCGGTGCTAAAACCACTCAGCTAATCGGGCATAGTGCTTGTGCTAGGGATCGAACCTAGTTTACAACCGTGTCGAGGTTGCGTTATACCATTCTACTACACAAGCGTCATTAGTACTCCCTGAGGGAATCGAACCCCCATCATTGCGTTAGAAGCACAAGGCCCTATCCATTAGACGAAGGGAGCATATTACATAAACTTACTAGTACTCGCATCCGGACTCGAACCAGAAATACAGCGTTCGAAGCGCTGCGTGATATCCATTTCACTATGCGAGCATGGTGCCCAAGAAGGGAATCGAACCCTTCTCTGTTCCTTACCAAGGAACTATTCTAACCACTGAAATACTCGGGCATTTCTCTTAGAGCCCCCGCGGAGAATCGAACTCCGACACCCTGATTACAAAACAGGTAGGCTACCATTACATCATGGGGGCAGAACACAAATTGAGCTCACGGTGTGAATCGAACACACGAATCCTGATTACGAAACAGGCATGTTACCACTAGCATCACGCGAGCTTGAATTACCCATTTCACTTTTTGAAGAGGAAGAATAGGGCTAACCGAACCTCTTACCCCTGAGCATTGTCGACTCAAGGAATCCACATCTCCCACTGTTTGGGAAGTTCTTTACCTTGCGAGAAGATCTTTCTCCTTGCTTTCGTCATGTTTGGCATCTTCGGTTCACTGAGGAGTGCCATCGATGCTTCGCGAGGAGTTCTATCTGCCTTCTTTCTGTTGCAAGGCTTACAGGCAGACACGATGTTCTTCCAGTTTGTGGTACCACCTTTTGACTTTGGTTGAACGTGATCGAACGTAAGTTCGCGTGGTGGTCTCTTCTTGCCACAATACTGACAACGATAGTCATCACGCATGTAGACATTCTCTCTGCTGAACTTTGTGTGTACAGGAGCTGGTCGAGTGTATGTCTCGAGTCGGATCACTGCAGGCACGTCGAATGACGTCGATGTGGAGCGAACCTTGAAGTCTTCATATGATTCAAGGATCTCGACCTTCTCTCGAAAGAGAAGGCACATCGCCCGTTGCCACGATATCGCGACGAGGGGTTCGTATCCTGCGTTGAGTACGAGCACTCTATGTTGTGCTGCTTCCATGACTTCGTCTGCTTTCGAATTGCGGTCCTAGCGGGAATCGAACCCGCAATAACAGCGTGACAGGCTGCCGTGTTACCACTACACTATAAGACCATGTTCTTAACTCGTAAGTATTACTCCAGGATGAATTGCGCCCCGTGTCCGTATCGAACGAACATCTCCGTGTCTTCAGCACGGCGCTAAGACCTCATCAGCTAACGGGGCATGCTTTACTTGTCGGTGAGGAGGGTGTCGAACCCCCAATGCTTACTCAATTCAGAACAGTTTTACAGACTGCTGCAGCCAACCACTATCTGCCTCTCACCGATGTTCTCTCTTTTTACATTATATCACACTCATCTGTCATTTACACTAAGTTGTCTTTCGTTCTCTGGGATAGAAGTTCCAAACGCACACTGGATAGTATGAGTCATATGATTCTGTTCCCACTTCGAGCCAGATATGTCCGTCCGTGACATCTCTGAACCTAAATCCATCGAATGACTGGAATTCATTGAATTCCTTCACGATGACGATCTCGGCGATGGGTGTCTTGCTGTGGATCGCGGTATGAAGCGGCACAGGTTCGATGTGATCGAGGTAAGATCGATATCCATCATCTTGATCTTCGATGACCTGGAATGCACATCGATGTGCGTCTGTGCCGATGACGAATGTCTGATTGTCGATCCCGTAGAAGTTCCACGAGTAACCTACCAGTGCATCGAATCGTATGTCATTGACGTATTGCATGATGAACCTAAATTGGTGTTCCCACCAGGACTCGAACCTGGATTTCAGCCTTCGCAGGGCTGCGCCCTATCCATTGGACGATGAGAACATGGTGACCTCACGGGGAATCGAACCCCGATTCGTGGATTGAAAGTCCAACGTCTTGACCATTAGACGATGAGGCCATGTTAGAGGACCAGGAGGGAATCGAACCCTCGTACGGTGGTTAACAGCCACCTGCTAAAACCCCTCAGCTACAGGTCCATTTGAGCAAATCAGTAATTGTCTCTATTTCTCTTCCTTTGACCGTTGAGGAATGACTTCAATTCACCCCTCGTCTTGAACCACTTCACACCATCTGGTAGGACGGTGACATCTTCGACGTGTTCGATCTGAACTTGTGGCATGCCGCTAGTAAGTAACGATGAGAAGTACGTGTATCCAGCTTGTGGAGTTTCACGAGTCTCCCTTGTTTCTTCTACCTCTTCTGTGTGTTCCTGTTCCATTGTCGAATCTTTCCATTTTACACTTGGTGAGCCACCAGGGAATCGAACCCTGTTATGTACGCTTAAAAGGCGTCTGCATAATACCAACCTGCCCGTAGCCCAAAATTTACTTTCTCATGCTCTTCTGATTGTCGATGTACTTCTTGCAGATCTGTGCAACAGCACTTCTCATCTTCTGTCTCGCTGAAATGTTCTGCGTGTGGATCTCGATACCTGGAGGATGAAATTTATCATCATCGAAGAGTGTCTGTTCGATCCAGAGAAGTACATCGTAACCTGTACCTCGTGCATCATCACCTAGGTCGTGATCTAGACTTATCGCCTTGACCATACCTGTCTTGATCATGTCGATCACCTCAATTGGCCACCTACACAGGTGCCAACCTCGTGGTGCAGGACGCTCGTCATCGAGCCAGATCTGAAGTGTTCTCTTCATAGTTTCTCTTGCAGTACTTAGTGATCCCAGAGGGAATTGAACCCTCTTCCTCGCACTGAGAATGCGATATCCTAGCCGGTGAACGATGGGACCATTTAAGGAGACACACAGAATCGAACTGTGCCCTGTGAGGTTGCAACTCACCGTCTTAGCCGCTTGACTATGTCTCCATTTGGCAGGTCGTGAGGGAATCGAACCCCCGACTGTGGACTTGGAAACCACAATGTTACCACTACACTAACGACCTGTAATTCAATCTCTTCTCTACTTGGTGAGCCCCCTGGGAATCGAACCCAGCTGAATCTTGCTTAAGAGGCAAGCGCATCCCCAATCTGCCCGGAGCCCATATCGTTGACAGTGTGTACCTAACTGTGGGACTCGAACCCACATCACCGGCTGTCGCCGGGATCTTATCCAATTAGATGAGGTTAGCAGTCAACGCACCCAACCGCAACATCTTTCGCTACCAAGAAACACAATACCAGTAGCGCCATCCGTTGAAGTCATGTGGTGAACTCACCCGGATTCGAACCGGGAACCTAGAGGGTAAGAACCTCTTGCTCTGCGCAGGTTGAGCTATGAGTCCAAAACCGCTCATCGTTGGTATCAGTCGATAGGACCTTCCGGTAACCTACCTCTGGACGACTTGCGGACTACTCCAGCATTTCACCAAGGTTACCAGGCTACCAACCTGGTATTTTGTGTTATGGTGAGCTCTCTGTTTCGTTAGTGGAGCCAAAGGGAGTCGAACCCTTAATTCCTGGGTGCAAACCAGGTGTGTTACCGCTAGCACTATGACCCCATAATGTCACTACGGATACGGCTGTGACGTGCCGGCTGATCTCTCGACATCCGCTGTGGATCAACAGACCGTTAATCCTTAATCAGCATGACTTTTACTTCATGAAAATCCTTGTTCGTCTCTTCGGTTTTTAGTCGAGGTAGTTGGATTTGAACCAACGATCTCCTGGTTCCGGACCAGGCGCCATAGACCAAACTTGGCCATACCTCGATACATTTGTTACTCTGAATCGGAATTCACTTAGTCGAGGAGGTGGGAATCGAACCCACCCAATGTCCTGTTTCCAAAACAGGCGACCCACCTTGAGTCTGCTCCTCGATATTATCGCGGCTCCGAGAGAAGGATTTGAACCTCCATAGACCCACGTGGGGTCGCTGGTTAACAGCCAGCTGCATTACCATTATGCTATCTCGAAATGTTGAGACAAATAAACCCAAGTCAAATCCCATCTCTGTTACCGCCCGAAGGGCGGGATGGAATCCCCCTCGGGCTATCGTTTGTCTGTTCTACGTTCTGCGTTGATGGGTGACCAATTGGCCGCAGCAGAACATGAGACGGCAAATGGCTTCGCACGCTCTGTGCGAGTCACTGTATCTGTCTTATATGTTCGTGGAGTAGCCATGATGATCACTTGGAAGTAGTAGCGGGAGTTAGATTTGAACTAACGATCTCTAGGTTATGAGCCTAGCGGGGACGACCAAGCTCCCCCATCCCGCAGCGTGTTTGTTTTCGTACTTGTATTATATACAACAGAGCGCGTCTTTACACCTAGGTCGTGCACATTCTTGTCAAAAAAGAAATGCTGTTCATCTTGTAATCCAGATTACACATTGGTGCAGCGTTGTGTAGCAGGACACTGCAACATCGCAGGATGTCTCACGATCACCCAGGACGACCCACGTTCTCTCACGTGACGCTACCAATAGGACAACACAGGCTAGCAACTCGAGAAGCTCTGGACGCCACTGGTCACAGCACGTAATGTGTGTAATCTGGATTACAGTTTAATTGTAGAATTAAAAATGGCACGGCCGAAACCGTGCCATTCAATTTCTCACCGTGTGTTTAGGCGCCAGTCGACTCAGATGTTACAGATTCGACAGGTTCAACAGCTGCCGGCGCCACGGTCTTAGGTGCTGGAGCAGCAACCTCTTCGACTGCAGCAGGAGCTGCTGGTTCCTCGACTGGACACTGTGTCTTGACGATCGCAGTTGCTCCAGCGGCGATAGCGCCGGCAGTAACGACGCCAGCGAGGACCTTTAGTAATGTTGATGTTGCTTTGCTTGAAGTTGCCATGTTATATTCTCCTTGATCTCGTGCACAGGCGATCAACCTGCCACATGTAAGAGAATATATGGTATCACAAGCGGTAATGTATACCATTCACAGCAACATCGAGATCGTTTTCTCATCGCCGGCGAAAAACGTCTTGACACGAGCGATCCATGCTTCGTTCTTGATCTTAAAGAAGAGTGGTAGTCATGGACTAACATACGTGCTCTTACACACGACACCCTCAACGTCA